>Ga0228703_1000796_pt1 | contig 21222 bp, 21 predicted proteins | sample McNCre217_Aug_MG_3_FD_178020 | JGI IMG/M metagenome (GOLD analysis project Ga0228703, IMG submission 178020) | Freshwater microbial communities from McNutts Creek, Athens, Georgia, United States - 29-17_Aug_MG | ecosystem: Environmental > Aquatic > Freshwater > Creek | place: USA: Georgia... | reverse complement strand
ACCCAAGAAAGTGGCTGAAGGTCAAGAACCTGAAGACCCACGTGCCGAATTGGTTCGCCGTTTGCTCGAGTACGAGCAAATGAAAATGGCCTCCATGCAATTGGGCAATTTGCCGCAATACGGCCGAGATTTCCTGAAGGCACAGGTTTACATCGAGCAAAGTTTGCAACCCCGCTTCCCCGATGTTCATTTGGTGGAATTGCAAGAAGCCTGGCGCGACATTTTGAAGCGCGCCAAGTTGGTTCAGCATCACAAAATTTCGCGCGAAGAGCTCAGCGTGCGCGAGCACATGAGCATCGTCTTAAAGCACCTTCAAGGCCGCAAGTTTGTGGAGTTTGAAAACTTGTTCGATCCCAGCAAAGGCATACCGGTGTTGGTGGTCACCTTCATTGCACTACTGGAACTGGCCAAAGAAACTTTGATTGAAATCACGCAAGCCGAAGCATTTGCACCGATCTACGTGCGCTTGGCTTTCACACCGGTTTAAGCTTGGAAAAACCGCGGGCCCGTTGGGGTCAAGCGCTTGAAACCGCTTCGCCTTTGGCACCACGCCCCATCAGTGCAGCGACTGCTTCAGCAGGTTTCAACTGGCCATCGAGCAAAGCCACAACGGCTTGTGCAATGGGCATTTCAAGCCCCAAGGCCTGTGCGCGTTTGACCACGGTACGCGCGCTGTAAACCCCTTCAGCCACATGCCCCAAAGATTGAACCGCTTGCTGCAAGTCCATGCCTTGCGCCAGCAACAAGCCCACCTTGCGATTGCGACTTAAATCACCGGTGGCAGTGAGCACCAAATCGCCAAGGCCAGACAAGCCCATGAAGGTTTCGGGTTTGGCGCCCAAGGCCACGCCCAAGCGCGTCATTTCAGACAGGCCACGTGTGATCAAGGCGGCGCGAGCATTCAAGCCGAGGTTCAAGCCATCGCACAAACCTGTGGCAATGGCCAACACGTTTTTAACCGCGCCACCCACCTCCACGCCCACGATGTCCTCATTGGCATAGACGCGCAAACTGGCACTGTGAAACGCATCCACCAGCAACTGACGCACCTTGGCGTGGGCACTGGCTGCCACCAAAGCAGTAGGTTGCGCTGTGGCCACTTCCATGGCAAAGCTAGGTCCACTGAGGGCACCCGCTTGGAGCCGCGGCGCAACTTGCCGGCACACCTCATGTGGCATGGCACCCGATTCAACGCCGAGGCTGCCCGCTTCAAAGCCTTTGCAAAGCCAAGCCACGGGCACCTGCACATCTTTCAGGGTTGTCAACATGCTGCGCAAAGCTGACATTGGCGTGCCAATCACCAACAAATCGTGTTGCTGCGCCCATCCGGCCAATTCAGGCAGGGGGCTGCTGAGACACTGCAATGACGAAGGGAAGCGCACCCCAGGCAAATAGCGCTGATTGCTTCGTTGCGATTGAAGTTCTTTGGCGGCAACAGGGTCACGCGTCCACAACTGAACGTGATGCCCTGTACCTTCTCGGCTGGCACTGATGGCCAGCGCGGTGCCCCAAGCACCTGCCCCGATGACCGCAATCTTCAGGCTCACGCTGGGGCCTTGGTGATGTACTTACTGAACTTGAGAGGCTGCAGCCGCTTGGCCCGCAGCTTCAGCTTGTTGCTGCTCGTACATGGCTTGGAAATTGATTTCGGCCAAGTGCACAGGCGGAAAGCCAGCGCGAGTGACCATGTCGGCCACATTGCCACGCAGGTAGGGGTAGACGATTTGGGGGCAAGCGATGCCCATGATGGGCCCCATTTGGTCTTCGGGCAAATTGCGGATTTCGAAAATGCCCGCTTGTTTGCACTCCACCAAAAAGACCGTTTTGTCTTCGATTTTGGTGTGCACGGTGGCTGTCACGCAAATTTCGTAAACGCCTTCAGCGGCTTGGTTGGCTTCCACACCCAATTGAATGTCCACCGCAGGTTGTTGTTGCTCCAACAGAATGGCGGGAGAGTTGGGTTGCTCCAAAGACGCTTCCTTCATGTAAACGCGTTGGATTTGGAACACGGGGGTGTTGGCTTCTGACATAAATAAATAATGGTGCTGTAAGGGTGATCATCCCGGCGGCCGCTTGAACAAGCCCCAACCGCGGGTTCGAAGCAGATTATCACCGATGGCAGGGGGCCACACAGGCCCTGGTTGCAAAGTTCAACGGGCTTGCAGCAGCGGCATCAAGCCACCTTTGGCATCCAAGGCCATCAAATCATCACAACCGCCCACATGCGTTTCACCAATGAAAATCTGAGGCACAGTGCGGCGACCCGTGATTTTCATCATGTGTTCACGCGCTTCGGGTTGGGTGTCGACCCGGATTTCCTCAATGTCCGTGACGCCTTTGGACTTCAAGACTTGCTTGGCACGGACACAATAGGGGCAAACAGCCGTGGTGTACATCTTCACGTGTGGCATGACAACTCCAGATTCGATGGTTAGGCTTTTTCAACAGGCAGGTTGGCTTCACGCCATGACTTCAAACCGCCGGACAAGGCCTTGGCACGCTCAAAGCCCAGCTTTTGCGCCTGGGCTGCAGCGCGGCTGGCACGGCCGCCTACTTGGCAGACCATGATGACGGGCAGGCTTTTGTTTTTGACCAACTGAGGCAATTGTTCTTCAAGCTGACCCAAAGGAATGTTTTTAGAACCGACCACATGGCCTTGGGCAAATTCAGCGGGCTCGCAGACATCGATGACCACCGCTTTTTCTCGGTTCATGAGCAAAACCGCTTCGGAAGGCTCCACCCCACCTGCAGCACCTTTGATCATGGCGGGCCAGAAAAGACCCAAGGCTGACGCCGCAGCCACAGAAACCAACATCCAGTTTTCAATCAAAAAATTCACAAAAAACCCTTAAAAAGTTCACATGCAGCACATTTGACGGCTGCCTGCCAGATTCGAATTCTAAAATGGCGAATGGAAAACCGCATTGTCCTCTTTGATTAAACCTTTCACCATGTACAAATTCGTTCTCATTCGCCACGGCGAGTCCACTTGGAATTTAGAAAATCGCTTCACAGGCTGGACCGATGTTGATTTAACCCCCACCGGCGTCGAACAAGCCAAAGCGGCTGGTCGACTCCTGAAAGCCGAAGGTTATGAATTTGACTTGGCTTACACCAGCGTTCTCAAGCGCGCCATTCACACGCTGTGGCACACCTTGGATGCCATGGACCGCCAATGGCTGCCTGTGCACCACAGCTGGCGTTTGAACGAGCGTCACTACGGCGCACTCCAAGGCCTGAACAAGGCTGAAACGGCCAAAAAGTATGGCGACGATCAGGTTTTGGTCTGGCGCCGCAGTTTTGACACACCGCCCCCCGCTTTGGAGCCGCAAGACCCCCGCTGCGAACGCGGTGATCTGCGTTACGCCAAGATCAAGCCCCAAGACGTGCCTTTGACTGAATGCCTCAAAGACACGGTGGCACGCGTGGTGCCGTTTTGGAACGAGTCCATGGCGCCTGCCATCAAGGCCGGCAAGCGTGTAGTGGTGGCCGCTCACGGCAACTCCATTCGGGCTTTGATCAAGTATCTGGACCATATCTCAGACGATGACATCGTGAACTTGAACATTCCCAATGGCATTCCTTTGGTCTATGAGCTCGATGCCCAATTGAAGCCCGTCAACAAATACTATTTGGGCGATGCCGAAGCAGCCGCCAAAGCGGCAGCTGCTGTGGCCAACCAAGGCAAGGCCTAAATACCGCCAAGACAATCCCTGATGCCTCCAAACTTGGGCGTCAGGGTGTATATTGGTTCCAAAGGAGACCCTCTGGGTCAATCAACATGGGTCAAAAATTGAAAATCGTGGGTTGGTTAAGCGTGGGGGCCTTGGCAGGCGCCCTCACCACCGTGTCTTTGCAAACCACTGCGCGCGGGGCCTTTGCGCCTTTGCCGCTGGAAGAGTTGCAACAACTGGCCGCCGTGTTTGGCATGGTGAAAAGTGACTATGTTGAAACGGTGGATGAGAAAAAACTCATCACCGAAGCCATCTCTGGCATGGTCGCCAGTCTCGACCCCCACTCACAATATTTTGACAAGAAAAGTTTCAAAGAATTCAGCGAAGGCACGTCCGGACGTTTTGTTGGCGTGGGCATTGAGATCACCCAAGAAGAAGGTGTGGTCAAAGTGGTGTCCCCCATTGAAGGCTCACCCGCAGACCGGGCTGGCCTCAAAACCAACGACCTGATCACCAAGATTGACGACACCTTGGTCAAAGGCTTGTCCATGAACGATGCGGTGAAACGCATGCGCGGCGAGCCCAACACCAAAGTGCTCTTGACCATTTTCCGAAAAGACGAGGGCCGCACATTCACCGTCACCATCGTGCGGGAAGAAATCAAAACACAATCGGTCAAAGCCAAACTTTTAGATTCCGGCTACGGTTGGATTCGGGTGTCTCAGTTCCAAGAACGCACCGTCGAAGACTTTTCTAAAAAATTAGAAGACATGTACAAACAAGAGCCCAAGCTCAAAGGCTTGGTGCTTGATTTGCGCAACGACCCCGGTGGCTTGCTCGATGCAGCAGTGGCCTTGTCTGCCGCCTTCTTGCCAGAAAACGCCACGGTGGTGTCCACCAACGGCCAACTGGAAGAAAGCAAGTTTGTTTACAAAGCTGCGCCGCAATTTTGGCGCCGCAGTGCCGATGTCGATCCCATCCAGCGCCTCACCCAAAACACCCAAGGTCAGTTGAAAAAAGTACCCTTGGTGGTGCTGGTGAATGAAGGCTCTGCTTCAGCCAGTGAAATTGTGGCGGGTGCATTGCAAGATCACAAACGCGCCGTGGTCATGGGCAGCCAAACTTTTGGCAAAGGCTCCGTTCAGACGGTGCGCCAACTGGGGCCCGATACCGCCTTGAAACTCACCACCGCGCGCTACTACACACCCAGCGGTCGCTCCATTCAAGCCAAAGGCATCGTGCCTGATGTGATGTTGGACGAAACCGAAAACGGCAATGTGTTTGCAGCCTTGCGCACGCGCGAAGAAGATTTGGAAAAGCACTTGGGCAACGGCCAAGAAGCCGAAAAGAAAAATGAAGAGCGTCAAAAGGCTCGTGAAGAAGCGCTGAAAAAATTAGAAGCTGAAGCCAAAAAACCCGAGTCCGAAAGACGCCCACCCGAGTTTGGCTCCGACAAAGACTTCCAACTCAATCAAGCCTTGAACCAGCTCAAAGGCTTGCCTGTCAAAGTGAGCGCTACTTTGGCCGCGCGCAAAGAAGAGAAAAAAGACAAGTAAGCGCCCATGAGGGACGACCAACTCCTGCGCTATTCGCGCCACATTCTGCTGAACGAATGGGGTGTTGAAGGACAGGAGCGAGTGAACGCATCGCACGCACTCATCATTGGTGCAGGTGGCTTAGGTTCTCCTGTTGCTTTGTATTTGGCCAGCGCTGGCGTGGGCCGCATCAGCCTGGTGGACCATGACCTCGTGGATGTCACCAATTTGCAGCGACAAATTGCGCACACCCAGGCACGTGTGGGCCAACCCAAAGTGGCATCACTGCGTGACGCCATGACCGCCATCAACCCTGATGTCCACATCAGCGCACATGCCTTGAAGGCTGATGCGACTTTGCTGCAAAGCTTGGTTCCCCAAGCCGATGTCATCCTGGATTGCACCGACAATTTTGAAATACGACACGCCATCAACTTGGCTTGTGTCACGCATGGCAAACCGTTGGTGTCGGGCGCTGCGCTGCGTTTGGATGGCCAAGTGGCGGTGTACGACACACAACACGCCGACTCACCGTGCTATGCCTGTGTGTTTCCACCCACTCAAAGTTTTGAAGAAACCCGATGTGCCACCATGGGCGTGTTGGCGCCACTGGTGGGTGTGATTGGCAGCTTGCAAGCCACCGAGGCACTCAAAATTTTGAGTGGCATGGGCAGCAGTTTGCGTGGCCAACTGATGCTCTTCAATGCGCAACACATGGAATGGGAAACGCTTCAAACACAGCGCCAAAACCATTGCCCTGTGTGCAGCAGCTTGCGTCCCTCAGCGTTTGTCTGAAGGCCATCGGCAAGCGAATCCCTCTATGATGGCCGCATGAATTCTCTCCAAGCTTGGTTGCCCTTTCTCAAGTGGCCGCGCTTAACCCCTGATCTGTTTCGTCAAGAATGGCTGGCTGGCTTTTCGGTTGCCCTGCTCATGGTGCCGCAATCGGTGGCCTATGCTGCTTTGGCGGGGATGCCCTTGGTGACTGGCCTCTACGCGGCTTTATTGCCGGCCGTGGTGGGGGTGATGTGGGGTGGTTCAACCCGCTTGTCCATTGGCCCGTCTGCACTCACCTGCGTTCTCATCAGTGCATCCCTGACAGGCATGGCGCAACCCGCCAGCGCGCATTGGGTGCACTTGGCCGTTTGGCTGGCGCTCATTGCGGGCGCTCTGCAATTGCTGATGGGTGTGATGCGTTATGGCTGGTTGCTCAATCTCATCAGCTCGCCCGTCATGATGGGATTTACACAGGCCGCAGGCTTGTTGGTCATGGCCTCGCAATTGCCCGCCATCACAGGCTGGCAAGCAGGCGGCTCTGTGCAAGTGGCTGATTTGGCTTTTGGGTTGATGAGCTTGGTGGCCCTCTTTGCCGCTAAAAAATGGTTGCCCAAATGGCCCAGCATCATGTTGGTGGTGGCCGCATCTGCAGTCATCAGCTATGCCTTAGGTTTTGCCGAACAAGGGGGCGCCGTGATTGGCGCTTTGCCAACGTCCTTGCCCGAACTTTCACTGCCCCCTTTGATCACTTGGAACGAACTGGGCATGTTGGCTGGGCCTGCTGTCTTGATCGCATTGGTGAGTTTTTTGGAAGCGGCTTCCAGTGCCAAAACTGAAAATCAAAAAGACGGCACCTTGTGGCAAGAGAACCAAGACTTGATCGGTCAAGGTTTGGCCAAAATCACCTCCGCACTTTGCGGCAGTTTCGCAACCAGCACCTCGTTTTCCAGGTCCGCCATCAGCTTGGCGTCTGGCGCCAAAACAGGGTGGGCCGTGATTGGCACCACCTCCTTCGTGCTCTTAGCCGTGTTTGCATCGCCTGCCCTGTTCCATGTACCGCGAGCCGTTTTGGCAGCCATTGTGATTTTGGCTGTTTCAAGTTTGATTCAGCCCAAAGCTTTTCTGAAGCTTTGGCAACTGTCACGCATTGAAGCCATCACGGCAGGCCTGACCTTTGCCATCACATTGCTCAGCACGCCTCGAATCTATTGGGGCGTTTTGGCTGGCGTGTTGATGGGGCTGAGTCACTTTTTGCACACACGCCTTCACCCACGCATCATTGAAGTGGGCCTGCACGAAGATGGCAGCCTGCGCGACCGTCACCTTTGGCAGCTGCCCGCCATCACATCCGATGTACTGGCTTTGCGCATGGATGCCGAGCTGGACTTTGCGGCCGCCAGCAGTTTTGAAAAATACATCACTGAAAAATTGCGGGAGCGACCTCACCTGCAACACGTGTGCTTGTTTGCGCAACCCATCAATCGCATCGATGCCACGGGGGTCGAAACCCTGCAGCAATTGCGCAAGCAATTGGTACAACGTCACATCCAGCTGCACATCAGCGGCATCAAGCTGCCCGTCGAGAAGGCGCTGCGTTTGGCCGGTGAGTTAAATGGCAAAGACGGTGTCCAGCTGTACCGCACCGACGTCGAGGCCATCAACGCCTTGCGTGCCTTGCAGGCCTTGCCCGATGACATTGCAGGCATGGCCATTTGAATCAAGCGCTCACAATCCAACCTTCTAGCGGATCAAAGTTGGGCAAGCCATAGTTGCCCTGTTGCCCGGCCGCTTCAGCCGCAGCATGTTGTGTTGCAGCCCAAGCGGCTTGAACCATGCACAGCACCGCATCCAAGCTATCGCCTGATGCATCAGCCAACAAGGTGTCCTGCTGTGAAGCACTCATCTTCAAGCGCAAACCCAAGCGCGTTTGCGCCAGGTCCATGGCATGCAGAATGTCTTTGCGCGCCACCCAACGTTCTGGTGTTTGCTTTTGCTTGTCGTCGCTTTTGTAACTTCTTGACCCCACCACTTCGCGCGCCAACAAACCTGGATAAGCCTCTAATGCCACACAATCTGGTCGGCCCTTCTGCAAGCCTGGCAAAGTCCATTTTGCTTGCCTGAGCAAAGGGACGCCCGCGTGCATCATCCAAGCCACGGGCGGATTGACCCATTTCATCGACGGGCTGGACCCTGCGGGAAGATCAGTCTTGCGGTGCGCAAACTTGGAGCCTGCTGGTCTGGCATCACAGAATGATTTGAACAACTGGCGCAACTCATCGCGCGAATGATCGGCAAAGCGGTCCATGCATTCGGGCCAAGTGCTTGGCCAGTGCACGGCTTCCACCCATTCTCTGGGCAAGCCGAAGGGCAAGTCAAATCCACCCACACAGGTTTGACCGGTGGGCGCAGGTTGATGCAGAAATTCTTGAAACGATGAAAGGGTTTCAAACTGACGCAACTGCGTCAGTTGAACATTGCCGCGGTGCATGGCACCCAATGCCACCACGATGGGTTTGCGCTTGCTGGGGCTGCTTGAAAAATCGCACCCCAGCAAACACACATCAGAAAGTTCAGGCACGCCCAATGATGGAAGCTGTGGCCATCAGCTCTTCCAACAATGCCAGGGAAACCGCGCCAGAAACGCTGTAAGGATCGAGCTCTGCACGCTCGGAGTATTTGAGCAAAATGTTGGTGTTGACACGCGACACATCCACTTGGCCCATGGTCCAGCCACCAAAACGGCGCTCAGAAATCTCTTCGTAGTGCAACAGCACCACTTGTTTGTGACGCGGGTCTTTTTGAATGTGACCATACAGATCACTGACGGCTTCACGACCGCCTTCGATGGCTTGCAAAAAGATGCCACCACCGTAAACCAAAATGCCTGTGATACCGGTGCTGGGATTGAACTGTCGAGACTGGGCCAGAATGGATTCAATGACACTGGGCTGCGCATCAACCGCGCGACTGGCGTAAAGTAAACGGACCAACATGTTCAGGCCTTTCTGGGGATCAATGACAAAAATTCACGGCGCAAGTTGGCGTCTTTCAAGAACACACCGCGCATGACCGAGTTGATCATTTTGCTGTCCATGTCTTTGACACCCCGCCAGCCCATGCAGAAATGGCTGGCTTCCATGACGATGGCCAAACCGTCGGGTTGCGTTTTGCGCTGAATCAAATCAGCCAACTGAACCACTGCCTCTTCTTGAATTTGCGGACGGCCCATGATCCATTCAGCCAAACGCGCGTACTTGGACAGGCCAATGACGTTGGTATGTTCGTTGGGCAAGACGCCAATCCAGATTTGTCCAATGACAGGGCAAAGGTGATGGCTGCATGCGCTGCGAACGGTGATGGGGCCCACAATCATGAGTTCGTTCAAATGCTCTGCATTGGGGAACTCAGTGACCTCAGGGCCTTCAACGTAGCGGCCTTTGAAGACTTCCTTCAAGTACATTTTGGCGACGCGCCGCGCTGTGTCTTGGGTGTTGTGATCGTTTTGAGTGTCAATCACCATGCTGTCCAAAACCGTTTGCATTTTGCTTGCGACTTCGTCCAGCAAATGATCCAACTCACCAGGCTGGATGAACTCAGCAATGTTGTCGTTGGCATTGAAGCGTTTGCGCGCTGCCTTGATGCGCTCGCGAATCTTCACGGAAACGGGCGTGCCAATGTCCTCAGCGGTTAAGTGGGCGGGTGCATTCATAAGCGTTTTTTGAATAGTCAAAGCCTGATCCTACCAGTGATTGATGCCATTGCAAGGTGTACGGGCTTGGAAGCAACAGCCCCACAGCAGGCGCTCAATAACGATTGCCCGTGAGCCAAATGGCGAAACGCATCAAACCAAAGGCCACCCAGTCCATGCCACGCTGAAGTCTCGAACGCGTCAGCAGCGCCTCTGCCACGATCCGTTGACTGCCTGTCTCAAGGGCTTGAGTCAATGCACCATGCAATTGCTTGGCAAAAAATCCATCGACCACCACCACATTGGCTTCGCGGGCTAGCAACAAACTGAACGGGTCCAGATTGGAAGAGCCCACGGTGGCCCAAGGGTGTGCATGGTGCGCATCGATGACCGCCACTTTGGCGTGTAAAAAACTGTCGGTGTACTCGTAGATCTCAATCCCTGCCGCCAACAATTGACGGTAAACCGGCCGAACAGCGTGGTACTGCATGAAGTACTCATAACGCCCTTGCAAAAGAAGTTGCACCCGCACACCTCGCTTGGCCGCATGAATCAAAGCTTGTCGCAACTTACGACCTGGCAAAAAATAGGCATTGGCAATCACGATGTCATGGCGCGCCATGCCAATGGCGCGTCGATAGGCCTTTTCAATTTGACTGCGGTGCAATACATTGTCTCGCAGCAGCAAGCCCGCACGTGCCACCCAACTTTGACCTTGCGCCACGTGCGTATCATGAAACCACGGCAGATGTACACCTGCTGCTCTGAACGAGCTGAATGCCTCCGGAAAGTTTTGTTGTCGCACATGGCGCACGGCTTGCATGCGCCACCACAGCTGCGTTGTGGTCTCTTGGACTTGCTGCACCAGCGCACCCGTAGCGCATACCGCAAAATCCAAACGCGGTAATTTCAACGCACCGTATTGCGGGTCATGCCAATCGTCTAAAACATTGATGCCACCGCAGAAAGCCAATTGCCCATCAATGACGCACAATTTGCGATGCAAGCGGCGCCATCTGCTTGGAATCAAGAGGCCCAAGGTGCCAAGCGGTGAGTAAACACGCCACACCACGCCTGCTTCATCAAAACGGGTGCGCCATTCTTCACTGAGCCGCAGTGTCCCCACACCGTCCACCACCACCCAGACCCTCAAACCTCTGCGGCCAGCCCTCTCCAATGCTGCAGCCACTTGTGCGCCCGCTGCGTGAAAATCAAAGATGTAAGTTTCGAGGTGGATGTGCGAGCGAGCCGCATCAATGGCTCGGATCAGTTCTGGAAAGAACTCTGCGCCACCCTTCAACAATTTGATTTGATGGCCATCGTGCAAAGGGGGACGGTTTTTCATCGTTCAAACTTTGCGACCAAGGGCAAATGGTCTGACATGCGTTGCCAAATTTTGCCATGCGGCACCATTTGACTGACAGGCGTCAGCCCTCTGGCGTAAACGTGATCGAGTTGCACCATGGGCAATCGTGAAGGGTATGTGGCTTGCCTCTCCGATTGGAATTCATGCAGCCCATTGCGCGCCATCATGCGCGAGATGCGAGTGCCCCAATCGTTGAAATCACCCGCTATCAACAAAGGTGCATCCACAGGCACTTCACGTGCGATGTACTTGTGCAATTGCACAACTTGGCGAATGCGACTGCCTGGAATCAAGCCCAAATGCACCACGATGACATGCACAGCAGTGGCGGCGGTGGGGCTGTTGTGTGGCGCTCTGGCATCCCCTACTTGCACTTCGACATGCAACAAACCTCGCTGCTCAAATCGATGGTCTGACATGTCTTCATGCCGATGCGACACCACAGGCCAGCGTGACAGCAAAGCATTGCCATGTTCACCATGACGCGTGACTGCATTGGTTCGGTAAACAGCCTCATAACCCAGCGGTGCCAAGAATTCTGCTTGCGGCAATTCAGGCCAATGCTTGAAGTACTTTTCTTCACGGCGATGAACTTTTCTGACTTCTTGCAGGCACACGATGTCCGCATCCAATTGCTCAATGGCCAACCCCAAATTGTGAATTTCCAACCGCCGTGCGGGCCCCAAACCTTGCACACCCTTGTGGATGTTGTAAGTGGCAACTTTCAAGAAGGCTGGCTTTTCAGTTGGCATGGTCTCGTGCCATCCAGCGCGGCAGCATCAATATGGCTTCAGCATTCGAGGGCGAGAAGCACAGGTCTGCGGCATCTCGCCATGCATGCCATTGGAACTCGGTGTGTTCTGTGGGGTTGAGTTGCACAGGCAATCTGTGGGGCAAGCACAGGCCAAACACACGCTCACGGTTGTGCGTCACATGGGGTGCATAACGCCACCGCCATGCTGGGTAGATTTCGTAGGTATTTTCAAGACCCCAGTCGGTCAATTTCAAATCAGGGTGCCAAGCATCCAAACCCGTTTCTTCCATCACCTCACGGCGCGCTGTTTCTTCCCAAGTTTCATGGACGGCATCTTTGCTGCCTGTCACCGATTGCCAAGTGCCCGCATCGGCGCGGCGAATCAGCAAGACTTCGGCTTGGGTGGTGTAAATCACCACCAAGACAGACTCAGGAATTTTGTAGGAACTGACATTCATGGCATGAACATTCTGCATGAACTTTCAGGTTCCAGCCGCACTTTCACAGACAGGTTGATGAAACGCCTATGATCACCCCATGCACCGTTCAGAAACACCCTCCTCCTCTTTAGTGGCCACGCGCGCTTCTGCCACCCAACTGACTTGGCAAGAAAATGGCCATGAATGCCAGGATGAATGGCGCAGCGAACGTGGCGCGCCTGTTCCTCAACGGGTTGTCTTGGCCGACGACACCCTCAGCGCCGACAGCGCCTACCGCTTGGCCTGCGCCGGAACCGGCATGCTATGGCGAGGAGACTTTCAAAATGCCCGCTTGTTGCTGCAAGCTTTAGCGCGCCGATGCGATGCGCCTAAAAAAGTGCGCAGAGCATCCAAAACCCATCCAGAGGTGACGCGCACCCCCCAAGAGAATTTCCATTTGCACCGTCAAGCCCAATCGCAGCGCGCGCGCACCTTGAGCATGATTTTGATTCAAGTCAATCCAGATCGACAGATCAGCCTGCGCCGCGCACCCGATTGGCGTGACGCCATGAAAGCAGCTTGGGGGCCGGCAGGCACCACAGGCTGCGTCACCTCTTTGCGTGAACTGCTGGGATTGGTCGGTGCACATGAATGGCAACAAAAAGGCATGGCGATCTCTGCGCTGGGCAGCGCACCCCACAATCGCATTCACCCCAGCTACGGCGTTTTCTCGCCTGTACGCGGTGAGTACATTCAGTTGGTGGCCGACGCACCTCTGCCAAGCAAAGCCTTGGCTTTTGACATTGGCGTGGGCACAGGCATTCTCTCAGCCGTGTTGGCCAAGCGAGGTGTCAAACGCGTGGTGGGTACCGATCTCGATCTCCGTGCCTTGTCTTGTGCGAAAGACAATGTCCAGCGCTTGGGCCTGAATGACCAAGTTGAATTGGTGCAAGCCAACCTCTTTCCCGAAGGCAAAGCACCTCTGATCGTTTGCAACCCGCCTTGGTTACCCGCACGTGCCAGCGCTCCGATTGAACGGGCCATCTACGATGAAAACAGCGCCATGCTGAAGGGCTTCTTGGCAGGACTGGCAGCGCACCTAGAACCCCAAGGCGAGGGCTGGTTGATCTTGTCAGACTTGGCCGAGCATTTGGGTTTGCGAACTCGCGCGGAACTCGAAATGTGGATTGCAGAGGGCGGTTTGAAGGTGATTGGCAAACTCGACACCAAAGCCGAGCACAAGAAGGTTCAAGATGAAAGTGATCCTTTGCATGCCGCTCGCGCTGCAGAGCTCACTTCTTTGTGGCGCCTGGCTGCCAAGTAATCTGACCACTTTCAAGCAGAACGAGGTCATCATGCCCTCATGAAAAAAGGCCGCTGATGCGGCCTTTTTGCTTTAAGCCTTGACGGCTTCGGGGTTGCGTACCCGAATGTGCAACTCGCGCAATTGCTTCTCGTCCACAGGACTGGGGGCTTGTGTGAGCAAGCACTGCGCGCGTTGTGTTTTGGGAAAGGCAATCACGTCGCGAATGGACTCGGCACCGGTCATCAAAGTGATGATGCGGTCCAAACCAAAAGCCAAGCCACCATGCGGTGGGGCGCCGTATTGCAAAGCGTCGAGCAAGAAGCCGAATTTGAGTTGCGCTTCTTCGGGCGTGATCTTCAAAGCGTCAAATACTTTTTGCTGCACGTCGGCGCGGTGAATACGCACAGAACCACCGCCAATTTCCCAACCGTTCAAGACCATGTCATAGCCTTTGGCAATGCACTTCTCGGGTGCTGTGACCATCCAGTCTTCGTGACCGTCTTTGGGGGCTGTGAAAGGGTGATGCACGGCGGTGTAACGCTGTGACTCGTCGTCGTACTCGAACATAGGGAAATCGACCACCCACATTGGCGCCCAGCGGTCTTCAAACAGACCTGATTTTTTGGCGAATTCGCTGTGACCAATTTTGAGGCGCAAAGCACCCATGGCATCGTTGACCACTTTGGCTTTGTCGGCACCAAAGAACAAGATGTCGCCATCTTGTGCGTGAGTGCGCTTCAGAATTTCTGCAATGGCGGCATCGTGCAAGTTCTTGACGATGGGGCTTTGCAAACCGTCACGACCTTTGGCCACTTCATTGACCTTGATCCAGGCCAATCCTTTGGCACCATAGATCTTGACGAATTCGGTGTAGCCATCGATCTCGCCGCGGCTGATCTCGGAGCCACCGGGTATGCGCAAGGCCACCACACGACCACCGGGGGTGGTGGCAGGTGTGCTGAACACTTTGAAGTCCACATCGCCCATGATGTCGGTCAGTTCAGTGAACTCCAACTTGACGCGCAAGTCGGGCTTGTCAGAACCGAAACGGTGCATCGCTTCGGCGTACGCCATGACCGGGAAAACGCCCAATTCAATGTTCAACACCTTCTTGAACACTTGGCTGATCATGCCTTGGAACATGTCACGAATGTCTTGTTCACCCAAAAAGGACGTTTCGATATCGATCTGCGTGAATTCGGGCTGACGGTCGGCGCGCAAGTCTTCGTCGCGGAAGCACTTGGTGATTTGGTAGTAACGGTCGTAGCCGGCCACCATCAGCAATTGCTTGAACAACTGGGGCGACTGGGGCAGCGCAAAGAATTGGCCATCGTGCACACGGCTGGGCACCAAGTAATCGCGTGCGCCTTCGGGCGTGCTCTTGGTCAGCATGGGCGTTTCGATGTCGATGAAACCATGCTCGTCCAAAAACTTGCGCACTTCCATGGCCACTTTGTAGCGCAGCATCAGGTTGTTTTGCATGTAAGGACGGCGCAGGTCCAGCACACGGTGTGTGAGGCGTGTGGTTTCAGACAGGTTGTCGTCGTCCAACAAGAAAGGCGGCGTGACCGATGGGTTGAGCACCGTCAGCTCATTGCACAAGATTTCAATCTTGCCGCTTTTGAGGTTGTCGTTGGTGGTGCCTTCAGGACGTGCGCGCACCAAGCCTTTGATTTGAATGCAAAACTCGTTGCGCAAACCTTCGGCCGTTTTGAACATGTCAGCGCGATCGGGGTCGCACACCACTTGCACATAACCTTCGCGGTCACGCACGTCAACGAAGATCACGCCACCGTGGTCACGACGGCGATTGACCCAACCGCACAAAGTGACGGTTTGGCCCATCAGGGCTTCGGTGACGAGACCGCAGTAGTGTGAACGCATAGACATGGAGAGGATCTTTCAGTTGAAAAATTGAAGTGGGTCGAAACCCACTTACAGAGAATTTGAAGAGGCCGACTGAGCGGTGTCAGGAACTGATTTGACAGGCAAAGCGCCTGGTCCACCCGGCACCACGACGCCCATCGAAATGATGTACTTGAGTGCATCGTCCACACTCATGTCGAGTTCAACCACGTTGCTGCGCGGCATCATCAAAAAGAAACCCGACGTGGGATTGGGTGTGGTGGGCACGTACACACTGACGCAATCGCCTGGCAAGTGACGCGCCACTTGGCCACCGGGTGCACCTGTTAAAAAGGCAATGGTCCATGATCCTTGATGGGGGTATTGAACCAACAACGCTTTGGAAAAAGCGTTGCCACTGCCCGAAAACAAGGTGTCTGCCACCTGTTTGACACTCGAGTAAATGCTGTTGACCACTGGAATGCGGGTGATCACTTTGGACCATTGGCGCAACCACCATTGGCCAAAAATATTGGCCACGAAAATACCGGTACCCAAGATGACCAAGGCCACCAAAAGTACGCCCAAGCCAGGCACATTGCGCAGTGAGTCTGCCAAAGCGTGCATGCCAGGAATGATGGCATCCAGAGCACCTAGAACAGCCAAGAAAATACCGTCCATGGTGCCCACAAGCCAAGTCAGCAACCACACAGTCACACCCATGGGCAACCAAACCAGCATGCCGGTCAAGAAATAATGACGGAGTTTCAGGTTCATTCAGTTGATCTCAGTGACAGGCACAAGAAGCACCGCAAGCCGCTGGCGCTGCCGAGGCACTGGGTTCGGCAGACGGGGCCGAGCCGCCTGCGTCGGAGGATGTTGAAGCAGCACCGGCGCCAGCGCCTGCTACGGCAGGGGCAGACGTGCTGGAGGAGCCGCCTTTGAAGTCAGTGGCATACCAGCCATTGCCTTTGAGCTGAAAACCAGCGGCAGTGAGCTGTTTGTGGAAGGTGGGCGCGCCACAGGAAGGGCATTTTGTCAGAGGGTCGTCTGACATTTTTTGCAATACATCCTTGGCATGGCCACAGGAATCACACTTGTAAGCGTAGATGGGCATGTTGAAGGTTCTCGCGTGGAATTCACAAAACCCTCAATTATAGGCGGGTGCCCGCCAGTGCATGGTGCGCGCCGTGCTTGTTTCGCAGGGCTTGCGGGCCCAAAGAGCCCACCAACATGCCTGTCAGGCTGGCCAGCAAACCCGCCAATTGGGCCGGAAACTCCTCGCCTGCAGGGGTCATGAGGAACAAGAGCCAAGCCAAAAGCCCCAAAACGATGGCAAAAATGGCACCTTGGGTGGTTGCCTTAGACCAATACAGGCCGAACACTAAGGGGACAAATGCACCCACCAGCGTCACTTGATAGGCGCCTGAGACCATGTCATAGATGGAGCTGCCCTGCATCAAGATGGCATAGGTCAAGACCAAACCACTGAACACCAAAACTGTGATTCGCATGGCCAACAAAGCCTGCTTGTCACCTTGGTGCGGAAAAAATTGACGCCAAATGTTTTCTGTGAAGGTGACGCTGGGGGCCAGCAAAGTGGCCGACGCACACGATTTGATGGCTGACAACAAGGCGCCAAAGAACAAAACCTGCATGACAAAAGGCATTTGTTCCATCACCAAGGTGGGCAAGACTTTTTGAGGATCTTCCTGAATCAACTGAGCCGCCTTCTCGGGCATGATGATCAGGGCGCTGACCACCAAAAACATGGGGACAAATGCAAACAAGATGTAGCAAATGCCGCCAATGATGGGACCTTTGGTGGCCGCATGCAGGCTGTTGGCCGACATGACGCGCTGGAAAACGTCTTGCTGGGGAATCGACCCAAACATGATGGTGATGGCCGCAGCCACAAAGAACAAAATCTCTTTCAGCTCTGGCTCTGGCAAAAACTTGAACATGTCTTGGCTGACCGCCAATGCAATCACCTTGTCCGCCCCACCCGCTTGGTTGCCAGCAAACACAGCCAAGGTGGCCAAGCCCACCACCAAGATGATCATTTGAATGAAGTCGGTGATCGCCACCGACCACATGCCGCCAAACAAGGTGTACGCCAACACCGAGACCACCCCAATGGCCATGCCCATGGGCATGCTGACCGCACCGCCGGACAACAGGTTGAACACCAAACCGAGGGCCGTGACTTGGGCCGAGACCCAACCCAAATAACTGACCATGATGATGATGGAACACAAAATTTCAACTGTGCGTCCATACCGCTCGCGGTAATAGTCACTGATGGTCAGCAAGTTCATGCGGTACAACTTGGCGGCAAAAAATACACCGACCAAAATCAAACAACTGCCCGCACCGAAGGGGTCTTCCACCACACCATTCAAGCCGCTGTTGACGAACTTGGCTGGAATGCCCAGCACCGTTTCAGAGCCAAACCAAGTGGCAAAGGTGGTGGTGACAATCATGGCCAAGGGCAGATGTCGGCCAGCAATGGCAAAGTCAGCAGAACTTTTAACGCGCTTGGCAGCCACCAGACCAATGGCAATGGTGACCAGCAAATAGGCAATGACCAAAGTCAACAACACAACAACGCTCCTTAGATTTGTTGGAATCTTTCGAGTGCTTGAAGCACGATGAGGGTGGACACAAAACCAATCACCACATACACAATGGCTTGCAACAATCGATTGGTGCGCTGCTGCTCAGCCAAGAGTGCTGCCAGTTGATTTCGCTCATGCGCACTGGCAGTGGTTTGTTTCAAATAGTCATGCATCAACCGAGGCAGTTGAGGCAAGATTTTGGCGTATTGAGGGGCTTGCTCGCGCAATTGCTGTAGGAAGCGCTTGGGGCCCACTTGGTCAATCATCCACTGCTCTAGGAAGGGCTTGGCTGTGTTCCACAAATCGAGTTCGGGGTCCAATTGACGTCCCAAGCCTTCGATGTTGAGCAAGGTTTTTTGGAGCAACACCAACTGCGGTTGAATTTCGACATTGAAGCGCCGCGACGTTTGGAACAAACGCATGAGCACCATGCCCAATGAAATTTCTTTGAGAGGCCGATCAAAGTAAGGTTCACACACCGAGCGAATGGCCGACTCCAATTCGTCAACGCGGGTGGTGCTGGGCACCCAGCCCGACTCGATGTGCAACTCGGCCACACGCTTGTAATCGCGCCTGAAGAAAGCACTGAAATTTTGTGCCAAATATTCTTTGTCAAATTCGGTGAGCGTGCCCACAATGCCAAAGTCCAGGGAGATGTAGCGCCCTAAACTTTCGGGTTCAATGCTGACCTGAATGTTGCCCGGATGCATGTCGGCGTGAAAAAATCCATCGCGAAAAACCTGCGTGAAAAAAATCGTCACACCATCTTTGGCCAACTGAGGAATGTCAACGCCAGCACTGCGCAAAGCATCGACTTGGCTGATGGGCAGGCCCTTCATGCGCTCCATGACAATCACTTCGGGATGGCAATAGTCCCAATGCATTTCGGGGATCAATACCAAATTCAAGCTTTGCATGTTGCGACGCAGTTGCGCCGCGTTGGCCGCTTCGCGCACCAAGTCCAACTCATCGTGCAAATGTTTGTCAAACTCAGCCACCACCTCACGCGGTTTGAGTCGTTTGCCGTCGGCGCTGATTTTCTCGAGCCAACCCGCCATCATGCGCATCAAGTTCAAATCTTTTTCGATGGCGGGCAACATGTTGGGTCGCAAGACTTTGACTGCCACTTCATGCACAGTTCCTGTCTTGTCTTTCAACATTGCAAAATGCACTTGCGCAATGGAGGCACTGGCCACAGGCAAGCGGTCAAAGGACTCAAAGATCTCAGACACCGAGCGACCAAAAGCTCGCTCAATGGTGGCAACCGCAATGTCAGAGCTGAAAGGGGGCACGCGATCTTGCAGTTTGGCCAACTCTTCGGCAATGTCTTCTGGCAACAGGTCACGCCGTGTTGACATCACTTGTCCAAATTTGACAAAGATGGGGCCCAAGCCCTCCAAGGCCAAACGCAAACGCTCACCGCGGGGCTTGGCATGCGATCGGCCCAAACTGAACAAATGCGCCAACATGCGCAACACAGGCTGCTTGAAATTGGACAAGACCATTTCATGCAGGCCATAACGCCACACGGTCCAAACAATGAAGCTGCCGCGCAAGAAGCGGTTCATAATGCGGCCTTGCGAGCGAGTTGTCGAATGGCCTGCACTGCTTGTTGGCCCAAGCCCACCAGCGTGTGTGCGGCCGCATCACCCAACCAAACAGAGAGGTCTTCGGTCACGTCCCATCGCACGTGATCGATCAACCAATTGACCTCAGCGGCCAGTTGCACATCGCCTTCAACATGCACGCCAGGTTTTTCGCCTTGGAGAACAGCAGCCGCCATGTCGAGTGGGGATGCGTCGGTCAATGTGAGTTTCAAATCTGTGCGCTGGCCATTCACGCGTTCAAACATGCCAGCGGGCGTGGGTGCGAGTTGAATCAGCTTGTCTTGCCATTGCAATTGAATGCAGCGACCCTTTTGACGTGCCAATCGATGTTGCGCTTCGGGTTCACGGCTGATGACGTGATTTAAAAACAGGACCACCCGATGCAGGGTTTCATCGACCACCCAAGCGGGCGCTTGTGTTTGGGTTGCAAATTGAGTGAGTGCGTTGCTCACCCAAGAAAAAGGGGACTGTGTTGCCATAGTCCCCAATTATTCCCGAAAGGCCGGCTTCTGCCAGCATTTCGGGTGAGATAGTCCTGAATTTATTGCAGGGCTTGAACGCCAGCGACCAGCCAACCGCTGTCGCCGTTTTTGGGCTTGGTCATGTTCCAAACTTCACGGAAGGGGCTGGGGGCGGCATCGGCTTCTTCGCGGATCACACCATTGAACTCGACGCTGGCCATGTAAACATCTGGCAGCTCTTCAATGCCCAGCAACAAGGCGTCCAACTTGACCACTTCGGTTTTGTTGGGTTGACCTGGGAAATTGGCCTCACGCTCGGCCAATTGGCTCTTGATTTCCGACAACATGCCGTCGGTCATCATGGCGCGCAAAGCCCCCATGTCTGCACGGTCCCATGCATCTTGCAAGGTGATGAAGTTGCGCTTGGCCGCGGCCACAAAATTCTCGCTGTCGAAGCCAGCTGGCACACCCCAAGTTTGCGAGCCTTGCAATGCGTTGGGCACAGAACCGCCAATGGCAGAACCAATCATGGAGCCGCCTGTTTGAGGATTGGCTTCAGGGGTGCTGTCAAAGGCTGTTTGTTGACCTTCCCAAGGACGGGCAGACGCGTCATTGCCCACTTTTTCGGGGTTGTACTGGCGCAAGGTCACAGGCGTATCGGGTGTGTTGCTGGCGCCTTGATAAGCCAAGCCATCTTGAGAATTGTTTTTACTGCGTGAACGCAGGAAATAACCGATGACAGCCACAGCCACCATGGCCAACAAGGCGAACATCAAAACATTGCCAAAAGCTTCACCCAAGCCCAAGCTGTGTGCCAGCCAGGCCAGGCCCAAGCCTGCGGCCAAGCCACCCAACATGGCGCCCCAAGGACGTTTTGCAGGTGCAGGCGCTGGGGCTGCTGTAGGCGTTGCGGGTTTGGCAGGGGCCGCCGCTTGTGTAGGCGCAGCAGGGGCTGCGGGTGCAGCCGGCTTGACAGCCTCACGCTGTGTGACGTTGCCAGATTGTTGACCCACAGATTTGCCACCGCCCAATCGGCGTGCGGCTTCGGCGTTCAAAGCGCCCAAGGTCAATACCAGTGTCAATGCGATGCTTAGAAATTTATTCACTTTGTCTCCGACAAATTCAGAAAAAAACCGTCAGCATTTAATGCCGACATGCAAGGCTACCACCCC
>Ga0228703_1000795_pt1 | contig 21226 bp, 17 predicted proteins | sample McNCre217_Aug_MG_3_FD_178020 | JGI IMG/M metagenome (GOLD analysis project Ga0228703, IMG submission 178020) | Freshwater microbial communities from McNutts Creek, Athens, Georgia, United States - 29-17_Aug_MG | ecosystem: Environmental > Aquatic > Freshwater > Creek | place: USA: Georgia... | reverse complement strand
TGGCACGTAAACCCGAAATCGACGCGATGTTGACCACGCTGCCGCCGCCGTTTTGGAGCATGGCAGGCACAAAGGCTTGGGTGCACAAATAGGCCCCGTCCAAGTTGGTGGCCATCACAAAGCGCCAGTCTTCAAACGTGGTTTCACCAATCGGCTTGAACACGGCCACCCCGGCGTTGTTGACCAACGCATCGACACGCCCAAAGTGGCCCACGATGGTTTGAACCGCCTGCGCCACTTGCTCGGGCTTGGAGACATCGCAGAGCACAGACAACACGTGGTGTGGGTTGTTGAATTGCTTGTCGGTCTGGGCCAAGGTGACTGCATCGTTGTCAATCAACGCCACTTGGTAGCCGTTGCGCAAAAACCATTGTGCGGTGGCCAAGCCAATGCCACGGGCTGCGCCAGTGACCACAGCAACACGTGAGGTGGAAGAGGATGTCGTCAAATCAATCTCCTGAATCATTCATGCCGGCGAGAGTGCCTTGCATCGATTATTGACCAACGCCTCTGCGCTTCATCATGTCTTGAGCCATGGATGACAAGGTTGTTTGACTCATGGCTTGCAAACTCATGGGATAAATTTTTCCCTCTTCGTCGGCAATGTGTCGTTCGTAAAGATCCGAAAACGCATCCAAAAGCGCGTTGTCTTGAACTTGAAACACCGGTTGGCTGCGCGGTGTGTCAAGAACCGATGTCAACAACACGCGCACCTGTGACCAAAGCGCCTCCATCTGACGGTGGTCTTGTTGCAAGCGCAATACGAGGGCAGTGAGGCCCGCGTCTTGTTGGCTCAACACCGCTGGAAAAACATGCCGTTCTTCATCTAAATGATGTTGCGGTGCGGCGTTGTCAAAATAGCGCATCACATCGGTGATGGCACTGGTCACTTGGTCGTCGCAGCCGTGCTCCCGCGCATAAGCACGCACACGCTGCAACAGCGCCAGCATGCGCTGAACGCGCTCGTGGCAGGCCTCTAACATTTCAAACGGTGCTTCATACCCCACTGCGGGACTGCGGAGACCGGGCACAGAAAATTGAATCTTGCTGGTCGACATGGCTATGGGGCAGGTGTCCACGTGGAGACAAATTGCGTTGATTGCGGGCGTAACTTGCCTTGCTTGACTGTGTCGATGCTGCCCACATTGATGAAGCAAATCGCATGGTCTGCGTCCGAAAGACGCAAGGCTTGCCGGAAGGATGGAGATTTCATGGCCTTGCCGCTGGTGAGCGAAGAACCAAAGCCCATCGCGGTGGCTGCCATCAAGATATTCTGAACCGCACAGCCGGCAGATAAGACGCGCTCGTTCAAATCCACATCCTCAGTGCCACAAGCGGCATTGACCACCAATAGCATCAACAAAGGCGATCGCAGAGCCTTTTCACGCGCTTGATTCATCTGCTCTGGCGTGGCGTGCGCATCACGCTCGTACAAGGCCTGGGCAAACAACTCGCCCAATTTTTCACGTGTGGTTTCAGGGAATATCACAAACCGCCATGGCAAGAGTTGGTCATGGTCAGGCGCTGTCGCGGCCGCCTCAAACAAGGTGGCCAGCTGTGACGCATTCGGACCGGGTGCCACCAACCGTTTGGGCAAGACCGTGCGCCGACTGCTCAAAACATGCATCAAGGTGTTGCCCGCTTCAAAAAGAATGTCTGATGTACCGGCTGCTGTCATAAAACTTGTCCGTCATGCTCCACATAGTGGCGGTAGGGTCCCGTGCCGCTGTGTGAGGCCTCAGAAGCAGGCACAAAACCGCCTTGCTGCACATCAAACACATGGACCTCCCCATCTTCAATCACGTAGTGCCAGCCGTGCAACGTGAGTCGTCCTGCTTCAACCTCACGACGCACCATCGGATAGTCCATCAACCGTTCAAGTTGCAACACCACCGAGCGTTGCTCGGTTCGCAACATGGCCTCCGCACTAGGTCTGACAGGAAGCACGGCCTCTTTGACAAGTTCAAGCCAACTCTTGAGCGCACGCGCCTCGTCTGGCACCCCTTCATAGGCCGCACGAATCGCGCCGCAGTGGGTATGCCCACACACCACAATCCGCTCGACCTTAAGTTGCAAGACAGCAAACTCAATGCCAGCCATCGTGCCGTGTAAACCGTGTGAACCGTCGTAGGGAGGCACCAAAGCCCCGACATTGCGAACAATGAACAACTCGCCAGGCCCAGTGCCGGTGATCAAGTACGGCACCAAACGGGAATCCGAACAACCAATGAACAGTGTTTTCGGGCGCTGCCCTTGTTCCACCAAGTCTTGAAATCTTTGCTGGTGCAAGGGAAAGTAATCGGCATGAAAGTGCTGCAAGCGTTGCAACAATTCATCCCTGTCCGCACTGGGAATTGAGGCATCCATATGGATCACTGCACCAAATCAGAGACAGCGCCCTCCAGGTTCAACCCTTGAATTGCCGAGCGGCCGACCAACAAGGTCATGTACTGACGCAAGGCAGTTGCTTTCGATTGCGCTTGCAAGCGCAATCGAAGCTGCGGGTGGATCACATCAAACTCAGGCAATTTGCCAAGCGCGATGGTTTGCACATCGATGATGTGAAAACCATGACGGGTATGCACCAGGCGCGGCATGATGCCCAAGGTTTCGCTGGACTCTTGATTGAAAAACAATTCTTTTGCCAACTCAGGTGCGCAGTCTTGTGGCGTCAGCCATCCCAACTCACCGCCTTGAGCACCCGTGGGGCAGTTGGACAACTCTGCGGCCAATTGTCCAAAACGTTCAACCGCCACAGCGGGGTTGCGCAATTCGAACAAGACGGATTCAGCTTTTTGAGCCAATGCCGTCACATTCACACCTGGCGTCACTGCCAACAAGATATGGCGAATTTGCCGCGACTGCCCCACTGTCAACATTTGACGGTGTGCGTCGTAGTAACGCTGACATTCTTGCGCCGATGGCGTGGGCACCGTGACTTGCATGTCCAGCAGGCCATCTATGGCCTGCTGATCGTCTTCTGTCAACGCAGGCGCGAGCGTCACTGATACCGAGGGCAACAAGCCATGACGGACCGCTTCTTGTCGCAGCAGTTCGGCATACGCACGCTCCAACAACGTGTCTGGATCACAAACCTCGCCCTCTTGCATCAAGGCAACGTCATTGACGCGTGGCAGCACATGAATCGATTCAGTGGTTTGCATACTTAACCTCTGCGGCTTAAGGGAACACGAGGTGTCATACCAATTCGACGGCTACGCACCAATTGGTAAGGGCGGACGACATAAGCGAGCGTTCCAAAACCACTCCACACATGCACCAAGCGTGTGAACGGGAAGATGAAGAAAATGCTCATACCCAAGAACATGTGAGTCTTGAATACCCAGCTGGCTTCGTCTAGCAGCTCCACCGCACCACCGCGGAACGTGACGATGCGTTGTGCCCATTCGGCTAGCCTCAACATCATGCCGCCGTCCAAGTGCTGGGCAGACAAAGGAATGGTGGCCAAGCCAAGCGCAAACTGCGCCCACAGCAACCACAACAAAATGATGTCACTGGGTTTGCTATTGATGCGAATACGTGCATCAAACAAGCGACGGTGCAGTAGCAAGCTCACCCCAATAAAACCGAGCACCCCAAAGATGCCACCCGACATCATGGCAACGAGTTGCTTATCGCCAGCACTGATGAAATGCTCGTACATGAAGTGCGGCGTCAACATGCCCACACTGTGGCCACCGAATAAGAAAAGCACACCAATATGGAAAAGATTACTACCCCAGCGCAACTGCCCCGCACGCAGCAGTTGCGATGAATCGCTTTTCCAAGTGTATTGATCACGATCAAATCGAATCAGGCTTGCGAGCAGGAAAACCGTCAAAGCGATGTAGGGATAGATACCAAATATGAAATGGTTCAAGCCAGTCATGCTGCCACTCCTTCAGGATTTGATGTGTTCTTCACGAAATGGATGGGCTGCTCTTGACCAGGCTTGGACTGACCACGGCTGCTGCAACCATCGAATGCTTCGGGCTCTTGCCAGCTCTCATCCAACGACTCTTCGGCGGCAATGTGCACCGCTTGTGCTTTGTGTCCCGACATTTCCAAAACGGCGGCCAGCACCGCAGCGTAAGGACTCTCTCGCTTGAGCAAACCACTGAAAATGGCATTGAGAATATGAGCCATTTCATCAAGGAACGATTTCGCGACCTCGGGTGTTTGGGTGGATGCAAATTCCAACACCACGCACAAGTGGTCGGGTAACTCATCCGGATCCAAGTTCAACCCGGATTGAGCATAGGTTTGTGCCAAGTCAATCATGGCCGGACCTCTGTCACGCGAGTCGCCATGCACATGTTCGAACAAGTTCAAGCAGGTGGAGCGTCCCCGGTCGAATGTCTCTACATAGCGCGACTCAGCTTCTAAGGGATCAAGCTGCTGGAGCAATTCAGCAAAGGCTTTGAGTTCGGCTAACCGTGCCTTTGTCAAAGTACCTTCTTGCGTCAACACCTCTATCAAAGCGGTGAGCTGCGACCGCATCTCTGCGCTGGGATAAGAGAGAAGCAGCGAGAGCGCCCGCATGGAGTAAGCATTGTTTTTCATGACAGATCTCCTGAAACAACAGGCTGGATAGGAATCGTGCGGCGCTTGTTGCTATCAAACAAGCTCGCTTCGCTTTGGCCATCAGAGCAACCATTTCCAAACGAAAAGCCGCAACCTCCACGCACATCAAATGCGTTTTCTGCGTACTCACGGTGCGTGCTTGGAATGACGAAACGGTCTTCGTAATTCGCAATCGCCATGATTTGGTACATCTCTTCCACTTGAGCTGCCGTCAAGCCCACTTGATCGAGCACCGCTTGGTTGTGCACACCATCCACGTGTTTGCCTCGTTGGAAAGCGCGCATGGCCAGCATGCGTTCCAACGCTTTCACGACGGGACCGGTATCTCCAGCCGTTAGCAAGTTCGCCAAGTACTGCACGGGAATACGCATTTGGTGCACATCGGGCAGTTCACCGTTCATGCCCACATGGCCCGCATTGGCAGCGGCTGTGATGGGCGAAAGCGGTGGCACGTACCAAACCATGGGCAAGGTGCGGTACTCAGGATGCAGTGGCAACGCGACTTTCCAGTCGATCGCCATTTTGTAAACAGGGCTGTTTTTAGCACCCTCTAACCACGCATCAGGAATGCCGTCGGCACGGGCCTGTGCAATCACTTGCGGATCATGTGGATCCAAGAAAATATCGAGCTGGGACTGATACAAGTCTTGCTCGTTTTCTGTACTGGCGGCTTCCGCGATGCGGTCTGCGTCGTACAACACCACGCCAAGGTAGCGGATACGACCCACACAAGTTTCAGAGCAAACGGTCGGTTGACCCGCTTCGATGCGTGGATAGCAGAAGATGCACTTCTCGGCCTTGCCTGATTGCCAGTTGTAATAAATCTTCTTGTACGGGCATCCGCTCACGCACATGCGCCAACCCCGGCACTTGTCTTGATCGATCAAGACAATGCCATCGTCCTCACGCTTATAGATCGATCCCGAGGGACAAGACGCGACGCAAGCAGGGTTCAAGCAGTGCTCGCACAAACGTGGCAAGTACATCATGAAGGTGTTTTCAAACTGACCTACCATGTCTTTTTGTACTTGATCGAAGTTGGCAAGATTGGCGTCTTTGCTACGTTTGCTGAACTCACCACCAAGAATTTCTTCCCAGTTGGGGCCCCATTCGATCTTGTTCATGCGCTGCCCCGTGATCAAGCTGCGGGGACGTGCGGTAGGGGTGGCCTTCATCTCGGGCGCACCTTGCAGATGCTCGTAGTCGAAGGTGAACGGTTCGTAGTAGTCGTCAATCTGAGGCATGTTGGGGTTGGCGAAAATATTCATCAACAATTTCCACTTGCCGCCTTGCTTGGGCTGGATTGAGCCGTCGGCTTTGCGTGTCCAACCGCCTTTCCAGAAATCTTGGTCTTCCCAATTCTTGGGATAACCAATGCCAGGTTTGGTTTCCACGTTGTTGAACCACGCGTATTCCACCCCTGGACGGCTGGTCCAAACGTTTTTACAAGTGACCGAACAGGTGTGGCAACCGATGCATTTGTCCAAATTCAGGACCATTGCAATTTGTGCGCGTACTTTCATGTATTTCTCCTTGCGCTCGTTCAGGCCTGAACCTGGTTGTTAGCTTCGTTATCGAGCCAATCGATCTTGCGCATCTTGCGTACGATCACGAACTCGTCACGGTTGGTACCGATGGTTCCGTAGTAGTTGAAGCCGTAGCTGAATTGGGCATAGCCTCCAATCATGTGCGTGGGCTTTGTGACGATGCGGGTTACAGAGTTGTGAATACCACCGCGCATGCCAGAGATTTCTGAACCGGGGGTGTTGATGATCTTTTCTTGGGCGTGATACATCATCACCATGCCAGGATTGACACGTTGACTCACCACCGCGCGCGCCGCAATCGCACCGTTTGTGTTGAAGAGTTCAACCCAATCGTTGTCCACAATGCCAACGCTCTTGGCATCGTCTTCACTCAGCCAAATCACAGGGCCACCACGGTTCAACGTCAACATATGCAGGTTATCGCTGTACGTGCTGTGAATGCCCCACTTTTGGTGTGGCGTGATGAAGTTGAGCGAGATCTCCTTGTTGCCGTTGGGCCTGCGGTCAATCATGTCGTCCACGGTTTTCAAATCTACGGGTGGACGGTAACTCGTGAGACCTTCCCCAAAAGCAATCATCCATGGGTGGTCCAAGTAAAACTGCTGACGACCAGTGAGGGTGCGCCATGGGATCAACTCATGCACGTTGGTGTAGCCCGCGTTGTAGGACACCTTCTCGCTCTCGAGGCCAGACCATGTAGGCGAGCTGATGATCTTGCGAGGTTGCGCTTGGATGTCACGGAAACGGATTTTTTCGTCTTCGCGGTGCAAGGCCAAATGCGTGTGATCGCGGCCCGTGATCTTGCCCAACGCCTCCCAGGCTTTGACAGCCACGTGGCCATTGGTTTCAGGGGCCAGTTGCAACACAACTTCGCAGGCGTCAATGTCGGTTTCGATTTTTGGAAAGCCCTTGGTCACGCCTTCAGAGCGAACATGTCCATTGAGTTCACCCAACTGCTGCACTTCGTCCGCAGTGTTCCAGCCAATGCCTTTGCCACCGTTGCCGATCTTGGTCATCAATGGACCCAAGGCGGTGAAGCGTTTGTAGGTGTTGGGGTAGTCTCTCTCCACCACACTGATTTGCGGTGCGGTTTGCCCAGGAATGAGAAGGCAATCACCCTTGCTCCATTCATTGACATCAAAGGGTTGCGCCAGCTCCGAAGGGCTATCGTGCATCAGGGGCGTGAGCATCAGTTCTTTTTCAACGCCTAAATGGCCCACGCACACTTCGCTGAAAGCTTTGGCAAAACCTTTGTAAATTTCCCAATCACTGCGACTTTGCCAAGCGGGATCAACCGCTGTAGACAAGGGGTGAATAAACGGGTGCATGTCGCTTGTGTTCAGGTCGTTTTTTTCGTACCAAGTGGCGGTGGGCAACACGATGTCCGAATACAAGCAGGTGGTACTCATGCGGAAATCCAAAGTCACGAGCAAGTCCAACTTGCCTTCGGGGGCTTTGTCGTGCCACTTCACCTCTGTAGGCTTGGCGTCTTCTGGTCCCAAGTCTTTACCTTGTACGCCATGGCTAGTTCCCAACAAATGCTTGAGGAAGTATTCGTGGCCTTTGCCCGATGAACCCAAGATGTTCGAGCGCCACACAAACATATTGCGTGGCCAGTTCAAGGGGTTGTCTGGGTCTTCGCAGCTCATCTTCAGGCTGCCGTCTTGCAGGGCTTTGACGGTGTAGTCCTTGGGGTCCATACCCGCGGCTTGTGCATCTTTGACCACCTGCATGGGGTTGGTCTGCAGTTGCGGAGCGCTGGGTAACCACCCCATGCGTTCGGCGCGTACGTTGTAGTCAATCAGGCTGCCACCGAATTTGGCTTTGTCGGCCAAAGGCGACAAGATTTCTTCAACGCCCAATTTTTCATAACGCCACTGATCCGTGTGGGCGTAGAAGAAGCTGGTGCTGTTCATCTGGCGAGGTGGGCGCACCCAGTCCAACGCAAAGGCCAGAGCCGTCCAACCGGTTTGGGGACGAAGTTTTTCTTGGCCCACATAGTGCGCCCAGCCACCACCGCTTTGACCAATACAGCCACACATCATCAACATGTTGATGATCCCTCGGTAGTTCATGTCGCTGTGGTACCAGTGGTTCATCGCGGCCCCAATGATGACCATGGACTTACCACGAGTCTTGTCAGCGTTGTCTGCGAATTGACGGGCTACAGCAATCACTTGATCTCGTTTCACACCTGTGATTTTTTCTTGCCATGCAGGGGTGTAAGGCACGTCTTCGTCATAGTTCTTGGCTGCGGTCTCCCCTTCTAAGCCACGTGCGACGCCATAGTTGGCCGCGGTCAAATCAAACACCGTGGCAACCAAGGTGTAGCGCTCTTCACCCGCTTTGCCCAATTTGATGCGACGCATCGGCACTTTGCGTACCAGCACATCGTCCACCGCGCTGGACTGTTTGTTGGCACTGAAGTTGGGCGTGTCGATGCCACCAAAGTACGGGAAAGCCACCTCGCCCACTTGGTACTCGCTCCCCTGGCCTTCCATCAGGCTGAGTTTGAGCTTGACATCGCTGTGGCCACGCGCTTCTTTGTTTTCAAGATTCCATTTGCCTGCATCGGTACGGCCTTCTGCGCCCCAGCGAAAACCAATCGAGCCGTTGGGCAAAACGATTTTGTCGTTTTGATCCAATGCCACTGTTTTCCAATCGGGGTTGTTGTCTTGTCCCAAGTTGCCATTGAAATCGCTGGCACGGATGTAACGTCCAGGCACCACCACTTGGCGACCGTCTGGCAGGGTGCGCTCTTCCAATTGAACCAAGTTGGGCATGTCGGTATAGCGGCGTACATAGTCATCAAAGTAGGCGCTGCGCTTGTCAAAGTAAAACTCTTTGAGGATCACATGGCCCATGGCCATGGCAATCGCTGCATCGGTGCCCTGCTTGGGGTGCATCCACAAATCGGCCAACTTGCTGATCTCGGCATAGTCAGGCGTGATGGCCACAGTTTTCGCGCCTTTGTAGCGCACCTCGGTGAAGAAGTGCGCGTCAGGCGTGCGTGTTTGTGGCACGTTCGAACCCCAGGCAATGATGAAGGTGGAGTTGTACCAATCGGCAGACTCGGGCACATCGGTTTGCTCACCCCACACCTGAGGGCTCGCCGGTGGCAAGTCGCAATACCAATCGTAAAAGCTCATGCATACGCCACCAATCAATGAAAGATAGCGACTGCCCGCCGCATAACTCACCATAGACATGGCAGGGATTGGCGAGAAACCGATGATGCGATCGGGCCCGTATTTTTTAGCGGTGTAGACGTTGGCGCTGGCAATCATCTGGTTGACTTCATCCCAGGTGCTGCGGACAAAGCCACCTAAGCCGCGCTGATGCTGCCACTCAGCTCTTGCCTCTGCGTTTTCAACAATCGCAGTCCACGCATCCACAGGGCTGTTGGCCACCGCCAAAGCGGCACGCCAATGCTTGAGCAAGCGAGCTCGAACCATGGGGTATTTCACGCGGTTGGCGCTGTACAAATACCAAGAGTAAGACGCGCCACGCGCACAACCCCGTGGCTCGTGATTGGGCAAGTCGGCACGCGTACGAGGGTAGTCTGTTTGTTGTGTTTCCCAGGTGACGATGCCACCTTTGACATAAATCTTCCAGGAGCAAGATCCTGTGCAGTTCACACCATGCGTGCTGCGCACAATCTTGTCGTGCGCCCAGCGGTTGCGGTAGGCGTCTTCCCACGTGCGGTCTTCACCGGTGGCTACACCGTGGCCACCAGAGAACGGCTCTTTGGGATTCGTGAAGTGATTGAGTCGATCTAAAAAATGGCTCATGTTTTTCTCCAATTCATTAGGGCGATCACGCCCCTTCATCAACAGCGGTCCTTTGGCTCAGTGCCTCAGGGATTGCGAACTTCAGCCCCTGCACGCAGGTAAAACCACCAGTTCAAGAACAGACACAGGGCATAAAACACGGCGAAGCCATACATGGCCACCTCAGGTGTTCCCGCTTTGATTTGTTGACCAATCACCACGGGCGCAATGAATGCGCCATAGGCAGCCACGGCCGAAGTCCAACCCAAAACAGGGCCGGCTTGTTGACGATCAAAGATCACTGCAATACTGCGAAACGTTGAACCGTTGCCAATACCACTGGCAGTAAACAGCAACACGAACAGCAGCATGAAGATCAGGAAATATTGCTCAGGTGTGGAGGACTGGTAAGCAAGCCACATCACATAACCCACTGCCGCCGAAGCCAACACCATCACCGCCGAGATCACTTGGGTGACGATGGCCCCCCCGGTTTTATCGGACAGCCAACCGCCGATGGGGCGAACCAAGGCACCGACGAAAGGGCCAATCCAGGCATAGGTCAAGGCCGAAGGTGCGTTGGTATTTTTGAGCGTGTGCTGCAACACGCCATTGGCGTCGGGGACATGACTGATGCCAAAGATCACAGTGATCGACAAGGGCAACGCCATGGAAAAACCAATGAAACTGCCGAAGGTCACGATGTACAGCACCGTCATGGACCAGGTGTGTTTGTTCTTGAAAATCGAGAACTGAGCCGCGATGTTGTCTTTCATCGTGCCAAAGGCGGTGAGTCGCATCACCATCAGGGTGCCAACGATGATGAATGGCATGGCCAGCCACATGTTGAGCACACCCAAGCCACTGGGTGCGGGCAGGTACAAATACAAGCCAATGCCCGTAGGCACAAACGACAAGGTGTAGAGCCAAACGATTTTCAAAAAGGCGGGAATCGTGCCACCGATGTTGGGGGATACCGTGGTCAAGTTGTTCATGCCAAAGAAACACAACACCGACAACGGCACCAAGGACAACAACCAAGCAAAGCCTGCGTTTTGCACCCAAGTGGGCGTACCAGCAGAGATCTTGCCCAGGATCCATCCGCTGTCTTTGACTAACGTCATGGGCTCTCCGCCCCAACTGCCAAAGAGGCTCACGGTCATGACCAACGGAATGACGATCTGCATGGTGGTCACACCAAAGTTGCCCAGACCTGCATTCAGACCCAACGCCGTGCCTTGCAAACGCTTGGGGAAAAAAGTGCCGATGTTGGACATTGAGCTGGCAAAGTTGCCTCCCCCCACGCCTGACCACAGGGCCATCAGTTGAAAGACCCACAAAGGCCACTCGGGATGTTGCAAAGCGATGCCCGTGCCAATGGCGGGCGAGAGCAACATCGCCGTTGTCAAAAAGATGGTGTTACGTCCACCCGATAAGCGAATCAAAAATGATGCCGGAATGCGCATGGTGGCGCCAGCCAAGCCCGAGATCGCGGTGAGACTGAAGAGCTCCGCCTGACTGAACGGAAAGCCCAAGTTGAGCATTTGCACGGTGATGATGCCCCACATGCCCCAGATCGCGAAACCGCACAACAGTGCAGGCACAGAGATCCAAAGATTGCGGTAAGCAATGCGTTTGCCCGTGTGCTCCCAAAATTGTTCGTCCTCAGGACGCCAATCGGTGATGTCGGCAGCACGGGGTGCCGAGTTTTGAATGGTATGTGTCATGCGATTCCTTGTTCGAAATTCAGGCCTACAAGTCAGGTTGGGCGGCTGGGAATTTGCCCAGCACATCGGTGTTGCGCACTTCGGTCCAGTACATCCAAATAAGCGACACCCAAACCACGCCGTACATCAACATGAAGGCGCTGCTGCGGATGCCGGTGATGTCCACCAAGGCACCAAACATGATGGGCAGCACAAAGCCCCCCATGCCGCCGGCCAAGCCCACAATGCCGCTGATCGTTCCAATGTTTTTGGGGTAGTCGGTGGCGATGTACTTGAAAACGCTGGCCTTGCCAAACGCCCACGCCACACCCAACACAAACATGAGCGCGGTAAACATGTACACGTTGAGCCCCAGGTGAAATGTCTCCGGCCCATTGATCGTGGTGATGGTGAAATCTGTTTGTGGATAGGACAACAAGAACAAACAAATCCAACTCACCCACAACACCCACCAGGTCACGCTGTGTGCGCCGTACTTGTCGCTGAGCCAGCCGCCCACGGCACGCAACACACCGCCAGGCAAAGAGAAGCAGGCGGCCAGCAACGCCGCCACGCGGATATCCAAACCAAACTCGCCGATGTAGTACTGCACCATCCATAAGGCCAAAGCCACATACCCACCGAAGACGATGCTGTAGTACTGGCAGTATTTCAATACCTTGGGGTCCTTGAGCGCTTTGAGTTGATCACGAAACTTGACGTTGCTCGACACCAAATGCGTAGGATCACTGGCGCTGAACACCCAAAACAAAACCACCGTGCCCGCCATGATGGCTGCATACACCTGCGGAACCATCGCCCAACCAAAGGCCACCAAGATCACAGGCGCCACAAACTTGTTCACGGCAGATCCCGAGTTGCCCGCACCGTAAATACCCATCGCCATGCCTTGGCGCTTGGGTGGAAACCAACGGGCGACATAAGGCGTGCCGACCGAGAACGACCCTCCAGCCAGTCCGACAAAAAGTCCGATCACCAAGAAGTGCCAGTACTGTGTGGCGTAGGCCATGAGCCAAATGGCAGGCACAGTCAAGGCCATCAACAGCGCCATCACGATCCGACCGCCGAAGCGATCAGTCCAAATGCCCAAGGGCACACGAATCAACGATCCGGTGAGCACGGGCGTTGCCGTCAACAAACCAAATTCGGTAGCGTTGAGGTTGAGCATTTTTTTGATGGGGATGCCAATCACCCCGAACATCATCCAAACCATAAAGCAAACCGTGAACGCTAAAGTGCTCACGATCAAGACAGACCATGCTTTGCGTTCTTTTGTGAGTGCGTTATTCATTCTTCTTCTCCTAACTCGTGACTAGAGTGTGGCGTTGGAAGAAGAATTTAGATATCGATCAAAAGGCTGAGATTTACAAAGCAAAAGGAGGATGCGGCCAATGCCGGCATCCTCCTTAAGGATGAGTCCAATCACTCAGGATCACACCAAACCATGGGTCGCTGCGAACACGGCGATTTGCACACGCGAGGTCAGATCGAGCTTTTTGAAGATATGTTGAATATGAATTTTGACGGTGGTTTCAGCGATGTCCAGATCGCGTGCAATTTGCTTGTTGCTCAGACTCTTGGCAATCAGCAAAAATATTTCTTTCTCGCGGGGCGAAAGCACCTCGAGGTTCTGGACCGGGTCAGCCAAAGGCGTGGGTGTAGTTTTCCCATCGGGTGTGTTCGGTTGACGCAAGGCAGAGACCAACTTGGTCATCATGTCCGGGCTGACCACAGACTGCCCTTCATTGACTTTGACGATGGCGTTACACAGCTGATCCGACTCTGAGGTTTTGAGCAAATAGCCATCGGCACCGTTTTGCAATGCTTTGGCCAAGTCGTCTTCATCTTCGCTGACGGTGAGCATCAAGATGCGCAAACTCTCATGGCTTTGCTTCAAAGAAGGAATCGCATCCACACCTTTAACGCCAGGCAAATGGTTGTCAAGCAGCATCACATCGGGCGTAGCCGAGCCGAGCAGGCGTAAAGCCTCACCAATATCACCGGCTTCACCCACCACAGAAAATCGCTCGTCTTGCGACAAGAGCGAAATCAAACCGCGTCGAAACAAGGGGTGATCGTCTACCACCACCAAACGAATGACATCACTCATATTTTCTCCACCCATGTGTTGGGCCGATCCGCAGTGGATTTGTGTTTCTGAGCTGCAGGCACCAACAAAGTCACGGTGGTGCCACGTCCAGCGAGCGAACTCACCTCGACTTGGGCGTGGATTTGAGCGGCACGCTCGCGCATGATCTTCAAACCGACTTGAAGGTGGGTGCGCTCAAGCTCATCATCAAAACCGATCCCATCATCACGTACCAAAAATCGCCAGATATCACCTTTTTGAATTTCGATGCTGACGTGTTTCGCTTTGGCATGTTTGCGAATATTGGAGAGCGATTCTTGCAACACATGCAGCACATGAATTTGCACGTCTTGCGCCAAAGGTAATCCTTCGCCGGTGATTTTCCGAGTCACCACCATGCCAGTTTGGTGCTGGAATTTTTGCAAGGTTTCTTGCACAGCGGTGTCAATGTCATCCGCTTGAGTGCGAGTTCTGAAATGCAACAGAAGTTCTCGAACATCGGCGATGCTTTCTTTCAACCCATGGTCGAGCTCGTCCATGACACGCGCGGTTTTGAGGTCATCGCTTTTGGTGATCGATGTTCTCAACAGGCCGGCTTGAATTTTCAAAAATGCCAGCGACTGCGCAATCGAGTCATGAAGCTCGCGAGCGAGCATCGTGCGTTCGCCAGCAATCGCGGCTTCACGGTCCAGCGCCAGTGCACGCATGCCCTCGACCGAACTGGCCAAGTGGCTCGCAAAGGTGTCCACCAGCTCTAGTTCTTCGATCGTCAGATGAACTTCGTTGCAGTAGAAAAGATCTATCTCACCCAACACTTTGTTTTGTAATTTCACAGGGACCGAAATGAGCGTTTCATAACCTAGCCTGCTGCAATGCTGGAGTGGCGCCATGTCGCTGCTTTTGATGGGAATCACACGCGTGCGCGACTCATAGGTGACGTTGCCACACGCGCACACCCCAGCACGCAGACATTTTTCATCGTCCATCATGTGCAACGGAAAATTGTCGGAACTCAAAATCAGGAATTTCTCGGGCTCATCGCCAGTCCAACGGATGGCCAACGCATCGGCTTTCATCAAGTCACGAACTTGCTGCGCAAAGCCTTGCGTTAATTCATGCAGATTATTGGCTTTGGCCAAAAATGCACTGACTTCGTAGAGCGCTTGCAGCCTTTCTTTTTGGGCGGCGATGCGTTCTGTTTTGGCGGCAACCTGTGCTTCTAGGTTTCCATACAGGGATTGAAGGGTGGCCGCCATTCGGTTAAAACTTTGCGCCACTTGGCCGAACTCGTCATTGGAAGCAACCTCTACACGCACTGAGAATTGCGCGCTTTCTAACTTTCTCAAACCATCACGCAATTGGCTCAAGGGATGAATGACGTAGTGGTAGCCGGTGTAGACCATGATCACAGCGCCACCAATGGCCAGCGCCATCATCACAAATTGGAACAGATTCAAAATCGCCGTGAGAGATGCCAATTGATGCTCGATCGATAAAACAAAGCGATCGATGACGACCAAAAAATCTTCCGAACTTTTAACCAGGTTGAGATGGTCCGTGTGTGGTGGCGACAAAAGCAGTTTCTTTTGCGTGCGCCAGCCTTGGTCCACTGCTTTGAAACGCGATTCAACATCTTCGTCCCAAGGCACAAAGAGCGGACGCGCTGAATCGCCTTGGCGTAAAAGGCGGATGCTTTCATCAAATTCGCTCACCAGCGTTTGCACATCCTGCACGCTCAACTGCGCTTGAACCGCACTGGCCAAACGCCAGGTCTGCATGCGCATTCGTCCAGCTTCATTCAAAGCCGCAGCACCACCACTCAAATGCCAGGTGACCCAGAGCGTCAACCCAATGGAAACCAGGGCCACAATCAGCAGGGATGCGCCAATTCGTACAAGTTTGGTTGAAAGTGATGCCGTATTTCTCATGGGTGCAGTGACTTTAATCGGTGACAAACGCCCAGCGCATAGTTCCAAAGAACTATGTGATTCACCCGTGGCACAGAAGGAGACTGGCCGCGTTCAACCGCAGGTCCCGACATGGCCGCATTGGGTGCAGTATTCGCAGCCATCTTTGCGAATCACAGCATGCGCACCACATTCAGGGCATTTCTTACCCGCCATCACGCCCACCACTGCGCTCGACTTGGGGGCTGACACGTGCAGTGGCTCTGACTGCACCTCTGTGTGTACTGCGTTGCCATGCTGACCTTCGCTGTTGCGCCGTGTGCGGAGTTCAAGGATATTTTGAATCGCAAAGGCAATGGCCGCAACTTCCGAGTCGTGCCAAAGCGGCACCTGCGTGCCATCTTCGCGAACTTTGAAGCCATGACGCACAGGACCACGGTCCCACGCCACTTTGCGCATGTCGCTCAAGGCGCGCTCTAAAAATCCACCACGTGCCGCCAAAGAGAGCAAACGCATACTGGATGTTATCCACTGCTGCGATTCACCGCTTTGCCCCACGGGCATGAAGAACTCAATGGCGCGGTCAACCCACCCTGCCCCATTCGCACATGGAACAGGCATGAACGACACAATGAGGTACAGCGTTTTTTGGCCCTCATGGGTCCAGTATTCAATCTTCTCGGCTACCGCATCGAGCGCGCCTTTGGGCCTACTTTCAATCACCGTGCGCATGGGATCGAAGGCAATGGACTGTTCTTGCTTGGCCGCACTGGCTTCATCATTCGCGGGCTTGACTTCCAGCACCGCACCCAAGATAGCATTGGGTCTGTACGTGGCCAGGCCTTTCAAGCCTGCACGCCATGCTTGGAGGTACAGGTCTTTGAATGCTTCGTACGGATAGTCCGCTGCAACGTTCACAGTTTTCGAAATGGCGGTATCGATGAAAGGCTGCACCACTTGCATCATGGCGATGTGATCGTGCGCATCCATCGCCAAGGCGCTAACAAAATAAGAGGGCAGATGGTCCACATCGCCGCCCAATTCACGGTAAACGCGCCATGCATGGTCTTGGACCTCATACTGGCTGGTGGTGCCATCGGCTTCACGTTTTTTACGCATGTAGGTCCACGAGAACGCGGGTTCAATCCCATTGGACGCGTTGTCTGCAAAAGCCAAACTCACGGTGCCCGTGGGCGCGATGGAAAGCAAGTGGCTGTTGCGCATGCCGTGTTGACGAATGTCTTGTTGGATGACTTCAGGAAGCCGGCTTGCGAAGGTGCCTTCGGCCAAATAAGCCTCGGCATCAAAGCATGGGAAAGCCCCCTTTTCTTGAGCCAACGCTACCGACGCGGTATAGGCAGCATCGCGCATGACTCGTGCAATTTCTTGGGCCACGGCACGCCCTTCGTCGGCGTTGTAGCGCAGGCCCAGCATCACCAAGGCATCGCCCAAGCCTGTGAAACCCACCCCGATGCGACGCTTGGCTTGGGCTTCTTCTTGTTGCTGTGGCAAGGGCCAATGCGTCAAGTCGAGCACGTTGTCGAGCGCACGCACTTGCAATTTCACAGCGTTGGCAAAGGCCTCGAAATCAAAACTTGATGCACCTCCTTGCGCAAAGGGATAGCGCACAAAGCGCGGCAAGATGACTGGACCCAAATCGCAACACCCGTAGGGCGGCAAGGGCTGCTCGCCACAGGGGTTGGTGGCGGTGATAGTTTCTATCGCACGCAGGTTGTTTTCTCGATTGATTTGATCCAAAAACAAAATGCCAGGTTCTGCAAAGTCATACGCTGACTGCATCACCGAATCCCATAACTCCCGTGCGGGCAGAGATTTGTAAATCCACGCCCCATCTGCGCGTTGTTGCGCACCTCGGGCCAGCAACTCGTCGCTGGGCATTGCCATGTGCACCAAGTCCCAAAGCTTGTCATTGATCACGGCATGGATGAATTCATCACTCACTGCCACCGACACGTTGAAGTTGTTCCAACGCCCTGGTGTTCTTTTCGCGGTGATGAACTCTGTCACATCAGGGTGGCTAATGCGCAGCACGCCCATCTGCGCACCGCGGCGGGCACCGGCACTCTCGACTGTGGCACATGACTGATCGAACACATTGATGTAGCTGCACGGTCCTGATGCCATGGACGCGGTGCCTTTGACCTTGGCACCGCGTGGGCGAATGCGAGAGAAGTCGTATCCCACACCACCGCCACGACGCATGGTCTCAGCCGCCTCGCGCAAGGCTTCGTAAATACCGGGATAGCCCGCTTCATCAGTGCCTTGAATGCAATCGCCCACAGGTTGCACAAAACAATTGATCAAGGTGGCTTGAATGCCGCTGCCCGCCGCACTCATGATGCGACCTGCGCCAATGGCACCCACTTCTAAGTTGCGTCGAAACCGCTCTTCTAAATCCGATCGCAACTCTGGCGCTTCAACGCTGGCTAATGCTTTGGCAACTCGGTCAAACAAATCAGCAACGGTTTGCTCCCCATCTTTGAAGTATTTTTCTTTCAGCACATCGACGCTGATGGGTTGTGCGGGCAAGGCACCAATTGCCTGCGTGAATAATTCTGAATTCAAAGGTCGATTCATTGGTATCTCGCAATCCATTCTAAAAGTTGCTGTGTGGCATCGAACGGTCAGGCTAGTGGAGAAGCTCGGTTGGCAATTTGTTGAAGATCAAATGGATTCAGAATAAAAGTGGCGAATCAAGCTCAAACCGCATCCATACTGTGAACTATTTTTTGAATAACAAAGCAATCGGAACCATCGTTGCATTGTTGTGAACAAGGTCTTTCACCGTCACACCATCGAGCACGGCCATGTAAGCGTCTAACGCTTGCGTGAGCACTTTCTTCAGTTTGCAGCGTCCGTCAATTTGGCATGCATTGCCGTCGATGCTGAAGCATTCGACCATGGTGAAATCGTCTTCCATTTTTCGGACCACGTCACCCACGGATATCTTGTTAGCCGAGACCAACAACCTCAGGCCACCGCCTCTTCCGCGGGTGGTGGCCAGCCAACCGTTTGCAGACAAGCCCATGACGACTTTCATGAGGTGACTGCGCGAGATGCCGTGCGCACCCGCAATTTCTGAAATGGTCGCAGAGGCCTCTCGGTCTTGATGCGCGGCGCAATACATCAGCACACGCAACGCGTAATCCGTTCGTTGGGTCAGTCGCATCTGTAATCCTTTCCATTGAATCCATGTTTTTATCCAATAACCTGATACATCGCATGGAAATATTCACTTTCGATGAATCTTATCTCATAATAGATTCACCAATTATGAATGTTTAAAGGACAACACCATGACACGAGCCTCTCTACCAACGCATGTGACCCCCAGCCAAAGCTTGGGCACACTGGCGGTGCAAATACCCGGCGCGACTGCGATTTTTCGAAAATTGAAATTGGACTTCTGCTGCGGGGGTCAACAAACGCTGGGCGATGCATGTGCAGAAAAAGGATTGGACGCCGCGCAAGTGATCGACAAACTTCGTGCGCTGCATCGCAGCGAAGAACTCCCGTCCACCCCTACCGCGTCGGAGTTGGTGGAGCACATACTCCATCGCTTTCACGATGTACATCGCCAACAATTACCCGAGCTCATCCGCATGGCCAGACGTGTGCAAGCCGTTCACCGCGACCATCCACAAGTCCCCAAGGGACTGGCAGAACATCTTGAAACGATGGAGGCAGAGTTACTGGATCACATGGACAAGGAAGAAAAAATTTTGTTTCCTATGCTCAAAGCTGGCGGCAACCCCATGGTGGTTCATCCCATTGGCATGATGCGGCACGAGCATGTCAGCCACGGCGCACAGCTGGAGAAGCTGGCAGCCTTGACGACACAACACCAGCCCCCCACGGGGGCATGCAATACCTGGCAAGCACTTTACACAGGGACAGCGCGTTTGACCGAGGACTTGATCGAACACATTCACACGGAAAACAATTTGTTGTTTCCGCAGTTTGAATCCACCGCAATTCAGAACCATTGAGTCGTCATAGCGACCCTATGGAAACGCTTGTATGAATACAGAAGTCACTTATTGGTTGAGCCAAACACGGGCGGCAGGATTGCGCCCCCTGACCATCAAGGGTCGCACCTTGCTACCGATCGTCCAAGGCGGCATGGGGGTTGGCGTTTCGGCGTCGGGACTGTCATCTGCCGTGGCGAAATTAGGGGGCATGGGCACCATTTCGGCCGTCGATCTACGTCGCCGTCACCCCGATTTAATGGCCCGCACCGCACACTTAGACAAAGAGCCTGATGCCCGCGAACTGATCAATGCGGCCAACCTTGAAGCACTAGACCGAGAGATCACAAACGCTCGCCACAACGCGAACGGACAAGGATGGATTGCCGTCAATATCATGAAGGCACTCAGCGCTTACGAAGCCTATGTTGAGCAAGCGATTCGAAGCGGCGCCGACGCGTTGGTGGTGGGGGCTGGCCTCCCGCTGGATCTACCCGAATTGACCAAGGCTTATCCTGAAGTGGCACTCATCCCAATCTTGTCAGACGCACGTGGCGTGCAATTGCTGGTTCGCAAATGGGAAAAAAAGGGCCGTCTGCCCGATGCCATCATCATTGAAAACCCGCGCCTGGCTGGAGGCCATCTCGGTGCTGCCAAAGTGGCGGACCTCCACGATGCACGCTTCGAGTTCGATGTCGTGATTCCACAAGTGCTCGAATTTTTCAAAGCCTCTGGCATTGAACAAGAAATCCCGCTCATTGCAGCAGGCGGTATCAACAGCCATGGAGAAATTGTCAGGTTGCAACAACTCGGCGCAAGCGGGGTGCAATTAGGCAGTGCTTTTGCCGTCACCCAAGAGTGCGATGCCTCTATGGTTTTCAAAACTATTCTGGCTCAAGCGAAACCGCAAGACATCGTTGAGTTCGTCAGTGTGGCAGGCCTACCCGCACGCGCTGTTCGTACACCATGGCTAGACAAGTACTTGCGAATTCTGCCCATCTTGCAAGACAGAGCGCATCCAAAAGCAAAGTGCAATATGTCTTTCGACTGCTTGCAGCACTGCGGCTTGCGTGATGGCGATGCAGGCATTGGCCAGTTCTGTATTGATCAACAACTGGGGCATGCACTGGAGGGAGACATGGACCGTGGGTTGTTTTTCAGAGGTGCTGGTGCTTTGCCGTTTGGCGAGCAGATCAAGGGTGTCGCTGAGTTGATGCAGTTTTTACTCACCCCTCAGCCCGCCTTCATCAAATGACCGAGCGAAGCACCTGTGCGGTTTCAACAATCCAAGGCAACAGCTTTTCAATGATGTTCGCTTCACTCCAAATAGACGACTGAAGCGTCATGCTCAATGCGGCTTTGCATTCGCCATGTCGGTCACGCAACGTCAAGTTCCCATCCGCCAGCAACAAAGGCTGCCCCAAGTACAAGCCTTCTCCGGCGGTGCCTTGGGTCCAGATTTGCAAACCGTGTCGGCCATGCAAGTTGGGACCATGGAGATGACCGTGATGAACGCCAATCACCACCATCGTTGACATGCAACCCCGCTGGGCTTTACTTTGACGCACTGCAACGCGCCTCGGCGGGTAAAGCATTTGAGGCCCCTATTCCGG
>Ga0228703_1000794_pt1 | contig 21270 bp, 26 predicted proteins | sample McNCre217_Aug_MG_3_FD_178020 | JGI IMG/M metagenome (GOLD analysis project Ga0228703, IMG submission 178020) | Freshwater microbial communities from McNutts Creek, Athens, Georgia, United States - 29-17_Aug_MG | ecosystem: Environmental > Aquatic > Freshwater > Creek | place: USA: Georgia... | reverse complement strand
ACCTCTTCGTCATAAATCCAGCCACAAATCAGACACATCCAAGTTTTTGCCACAGCATTTCTTTCGTCAACGCATAGAATGAAATGCATTGTATCGACCGACTCATGGCGCAAGAAAACCACCCCCACCTCCTCGAAACGGCGCTGTCTGACGACAGTTCGGCCGCCCCCCCTTGTGTGCTGGTGTTCAACGCCAACGACCCCTGCGGGGCAGGCGGCATCAGCGCAGACACCTTGTCATGCGCGTCAGTTGGCGCACATGCCTTGCCCGTGGTGACCGGCGCCTACATGCGTGACACAGCAGAGATTTTTGACCACATTGCCTTCGATGAAGAGGCGGTGACCGAACAAGCCCGCAGCGTGTTGGAAGACGTGACGGTGCAAGTGATCAAGGTGGGGTTTTGCGGCAACCCCGAGAACCTGAGCGCGATTGCTGAGATCGCCACCGACTACGCCGAAGTGCCCGTGGTGGCCTACATGCCCAATTTGTCGTGGTGGGAAGACGAAAAGATCGACGCTTATTTGGATGCTTTCCGCGAACTGATCTTGCCTCAGACCACACTGCTGGTGGGCAACCACAACACCTTGTGGCGTTGGTTGTTGCCTGATTGGAGCAACGAGCGAAGCCCGGGCCCACGCGACATCGCACGCGCCGCTGCAGAAGTGGGTGTGCCGTATGTGCTGGTGACGGGCATCAATCAACCCGATCAACACGTGGAAAACGTGTTGGCCACACCCCACACAGTGATGGCCACCGAGCGCTTTGAACGTTTTGACGCCGTGTTTACAGGCGCGGGCGATACCCTGAGCATGACGCTGGCATCCTTGTTGGCCGCAGGCACCGACCTGGAAGCCGCCACCCACGAAGCCTTGGCCTTTTTGGACCAAAGCCTCAACGGTGGCTACCGCCCCGGCATGGGCCACCTGTTGCCCGATCGTCTGTTCTGGGCCGAATTGGATGACGAAGGTCACGAAGACGATGGCCCGGCCACGGCCGAGGACTTCTCCTTGCCTCGCCATGAAACCAAACATTGATCAACAAAATATGACCGACTTGAACCAAACCCTGTTTGACCGCGCTGCCCGAGTGATCCCCGGTGGCGTGAACTCGCCCGTGCGTGCCTTCCGCGCCGTGGGTGGCACACCGCGCTTTGTGCAACGTGCCCAAGGCGCTTACTTTTGGGACGCCAATGGCCAAAAGTACATCGACTACATCGGCTCTTGGGGCCCCATGATCTTGGGCCATGGCAACCCGGTGGTGTTGGAAGCCGTGCAAAAAGCAGCGCTGGATGGGTTCTCGTTTGGCGCACCGACGGAGCGCGAGATTGAACTGGCCGAAGAAATTTTGAAACACGTGCCCTCAATGGAAATGGTGCGCTTGGTCAGTTCGGGCACTGAAGCAGGCATGAGCGCTTTGCGTTTGGCACGTGGGGCCACGGGCCGCAGCAAGATCATCAAGTTTGAAGGTTGTTACCACGGTCACGCCGATGCGCTGCTGGTCAAAGCGGGCTCAGGCCTCGCCACCTTTGGCAACCCCACCAGCGCGGGCGTCCCCCCTGAAGTGGTACAGCACACCTTGGTGCTCGAGTACAACAACGTCGCGCAACTTGAAGAAGCGTTCAAGCTGCACGGCAAAGAACTGGCCTGCGTGATGATTGAACCCATCGCAGGCAATATGAACTTCGTGCGCGCGTCGGTGCCCTTTATGAAACGCTGCCGTGAGCTGTGTACCAAGTACGGCGCATTGTTTGTGTTTGACGAAGTGATGACGGGTTTTCGCGTGGCACTGGGCAGCGCTCAAAGTGTGTATGCCCAACTCATCCCAGGATTTCAACCTGACATCACGGTGCTGGGCAAAGTCATTGGTGGTGGCATGCCGCTGGCGGCATTTGGCGGCCCACGCGCCATCATGCAGCAACTCGCCCCGACGGGACCGGTGTACCAAGCGGGGACCTTGAGTGGCAATCCGGTGGCCACCGCCTGCGGCTTGGCCACTTTGAAAGAAATTGCTAAACCCGGTTTTTGGGATTCACTCAGCGCTCGCACACAAAGCTTGGTCGATGGCCTCAGCACTGCGGCCGCCAAAGCAGGCGTACCCTTCAGCGCAGATTGCCAAGGCGGCATGTTTGGTTTTTTCTTGCTGCCCGAGCTGCCTCAAAACTATGCCAAGGTGATGACCAGCGACAGCCCTAAGTTCAACAAGCTCTTTCATGGCTTGTTGGACCGTGGCGTGTACATTGCCCCGGCCTTGTACGAAGCCGGGTTTGTGAGCGCAGCCCACAGCGAGGCCGATATTGCGCAGACCGTCGCAGCGGCGTCTGAGGTGTTTGCACAGTTATGAAAAAAGCACTGATTGCCATCGCCATCGCGTCAACAGCGCCTGCTGTCATGGCCGATGTGTGGATCAACCCAGGTTTTTATTCCTATCACTTGCAACGCGACAAAGGGTTTAACAACGTCAACACAGGTTTAGGTGTGGAGGCTTCGTTGACAGACACCTACTCGGTAACCGCTGGTTTTTTTCACAACAGCGACCGTCAAACATCACGCTATGTCGGCATCTATGCCATGCCCTACAAGCTGGGGGCATTCAAAGCGGGGGCAGCCATCGGTGCGTTTGACGGCTACCCCAAGATGCGTGATGGGGGTTGGTTTCCCGCCATCGTTCCAACAGTGGCCTATGAAGGGCAACGATTCGGGCTGAACGTCAGCGTCATCCCCACCGTAGGCGATAAGCTCCATGGCGCTGTCACGTTTCAGCTCAAGTACAAGCTCGCTCCGTAATTCTTTCACTTCTCTCGTCCTTTTCGGGCGCATTTCCCCACAAGGACTTTCATGAAAAAAACATTCCAACTTCAGGTGGAAGGCAAACACCCAGACCGTTTGCTCGAAGCCATCAAACACGACATCCGCAAATACCTCAAACGCGAACGCCGCCGTGACCTTCCCGAAGGCGTGGATTTTTGGGACTTTGATTGCAAATTTGGTTTAACCGAAGAAACCGCCGAAGTGGTGCACCTGGCCAACGTCATCACCTGCATCGACAACGCTGTGGCCAACCAAGCCAAACAGTTTTATGTCGAAATTTTGGCCAAGCACGGTGTGCGCACCAAACGCCCAGCAGGGGAAGCGCAGGAATACCAAGAGCGCCATGCCTTCGATGGTTTGGACGACGACAACAACGATTGAACGTTTAAGGTTTTTGCTGCGCCGCTTGCGCAGCCGCTAACGCCCGCAGCTTGTCTTTCTTGCTCGGGCGTTTGCCTTTGATACCGCCCGTGCCATCGTTCAATGGTGATGACGGTGGCGGCACTTCGGTGGGCTCAAAGCCTTCGAGTACCTCAAGCGGCAGTTGCACTTGGGCACGCTTTTGAATCAGCTGCCAATGCGCCAATGTGGCGGCGGTGACAAAGCTCACCGCTTCGCCACTGGCACCCGCGCGGCCTGTGCGGCCAATGCGGTGGGTGTAGTCGGTGGCTGAGCGTGGCAAGTCGTAATTGACCACCACAGGCAGTTGTGCAATGTCAATGCCGCGTGCGGCCAGATCGGTGGTCACTACCACTTCCCAGCGTTCTTCTTTGAACTCGGTCAGCACGTCTTGACGTGCGCCTTGACTCATTTCGCCATGCAACGCCGTGGCAAACACGCCTGCTTTGTAGAGCTTGTTGGCCACATGCTCACAGGCGTAGCGCGTGGCGACGAAGACCAACACACGTTTCCATGCGTGCGTTTTGATGAGGTGACGCAGCAAAGCCGTACGGCTTTTTTCGTCCACTGAAATAGCACGCTGCGCAATATCGGGGGTGTGCTCTTGCGTGTGCGCCATGGTGATGCGCACAGGGTTGTGCAACAGTGCTTCAGCCAAGGTTTGCAGCGCGGGCTCGAAGGTGGCGCTGAACAACAAGTTTTGTCGCTTAGCAGGTAGCAGCGCCAAGATGCGTTGCAACTCATCGGCAAAACCGAGATCCAGCAAACGGTCAGCTTCGTCCAGCACGAGGTGCTGCACTTGGCCGAGGTTCAAGGCGTTGTGGTCCACGATGTCTAGCAAGCGACCAGGCGTGGCCACCACCACATCAGCACCGCTACGCAGGCTCATCATTTGCGGGTTGATAGACACCCCACCAAACACGGTGCCTATTTTGATCGACTGCGTGAGGGGCCGCGCCAAGTCGCGCAGCACATCGCTCACCTGTGTGGCAAGCTCGCGTGTGGGCACGAGGACCAGCACTTGGGTGATGCGCTTCTTGGGTGCCTCGTTACGCGATGCAGCGGTGGCCATGAGCAGCTGCAACACGGGAAGCACATAGGCCAGTGTTTTGCCAGAGCCGGTTTGCGCTTGGGCCAGCACATCGCGGCCTTGCAACACACATGGCATAGCTTCGACTTGAACGGGGGTGGGGTTGGCCAAACCCATGTCAGCCACAGCGCTTTGTAACGCGGGAGTGAGGCTCAATTCAGAAAAATTCAAACGATTATTGCCCTGGTTGAAATACGGGACGCTGTGCAACGCATCAATGTTTTTGATCATTGGCGGACGACAAGTGTCTCGCCAAGTCCATGCTGTCATGCAGCAATCGGAGAACCTCTATTGTCTGCTCTGGTGCAGCCCTGAACACCACGAAATGGCGACCTTTTCTTGCTTGTCGTCTTATGTGCAAAGTTCGAATACCCGATCCAATATCCTCACGCACAGTGGTTCCCAAAATTTCAGGGCCACCATGCAAGGCCTCTATCGCCAACGATAAGGTCTCGGCATAGGCCTTGGCCTGTTGTACGCCAAAATTTTCAACCGTCCAGCGGGTGATATTGAGCAGATCTCGTTCAGCCTGTTCGGCCAAACGCACACGCCAGACCGAGCTCATGCAGCGGTTGTTGCTTTGGCCGTGATGGATTGGAGGTGCAAACGCAATGACTCTTGTGAATCAAAAATTTGAGATCGTCCGGCTTCAATATCCGCGATGCCTGTTTGCACGGCCACGCGCAGCGCCTCTAAGCGATAAACATCTTCGGCTTCACGCTGCTCAACAAGGCGTAATCCTTCACGTAGTACTTCGCTGGCGTTTTGATAACGACCGCTTGCGACTAGCTCTTCCACCAAAGTGGCTTGGTGGTCTGTGAGCACAACATTACGAGTGGGCATGGTAGCCTCCTTGATTCATCACATTGGCAGATTATGCCAATACCATCAAGAAGATCAATGACGAAAGTGCCTAACCCCTGTGAACACCATCGCCACGCCACGTTCATTGGCCGCGTCGATGACTTCTTGGTCACGCATCGAGCCTCCAGGTTGCGCCACGCAAGTCGCGCCAGCATCTACCACCACATCGAGGCCATCGCGGAACGGGAAGAATGCATCGCTGGCGACCACGGTGTTTTGCAAGCTGAGCTTGGCGGCTTCGGCCTTGATGCTGGCGATGCGGGCAGAGTCGAGGCGGCTCATTTGGCCGGCGCCCACACCCATGGTCATGCCGTTTTTGCAGAACACGATGGCGTTGGATTTGACGAACTTGGCCACTTTCCAGGCGAACAGCAAATCATTCAGCTCTTCAGGTGTGGGTTGCTTGACGGTGACAATTTTTAAATCAGCCAACGCCAACTCGTGGTTGTCCGCGCTTTGCAGCAAGAGGCCCGAGCCCACGCGTTTGGTTTCCAAGGCATTGCGCACGCTGCCGTAGTTCGCGGGCAAGGCGATTTTCATCAAGCGCACGTTCACTTTGCTCTTGAACACGTCGAGTGCTTCGGCGCTGAAGTCGGGGGCCATCAGCACTTCGACAAATTGTTTGCTCACGGCTTCGGCCGCGGCTTTGTCCACGGGGCGGTTAAAGGCGATGATGCCGCCAAACGCGCTGGTGGGGTCGGTTTGGAAAGCCTTGCTGTAGGCCTCTAACGGGTTCGCGCCCACGGCCACGCCGCAAGGGTTGGCGTGTTTGACGATGACACAGGCTGAGCTATCGAAACTCTTCACACATTCCCATGCCGCATCGGCGTCGGCGATGTTGTTGTAGCTCAGCTCTTTGCCTTGCAACTGCACGCCGGTGGCCAGGGATCCTGTAGCGGGTGCGAGGTCACGGTACCAGGCGGCTTGCTGGTGGCTGTTTTCGCCATAACGCAGGTCTTGCACTTTGACGTACTGCTCGTTGAACTGGCCGCTGAACTGGGCACGCTCGGGCACGTATTCTTCGCTCAGCTTCTCGGCTTCAAAGTTCACACTAGACAAATAATTGCTGATCGCGCCGTCGTATTGGCTGATGCGGTTGAACGCGGCCACGGACAAAGCAAATCGCAGTTTGTCGCTCAACTTACCGCTGGCTTTGAGTTCAGCAATCACGTCCGCATATTGGCTAGCGTCGGTGACGATGCCCACGTCTTTCCAGTTTTTGGCGGCAGAGCGCACCATGGCAGGGCCACCGATGTCGATGTTCTCGATCGCATCGGCCAGCGTGCAACCGGGCTTGGCCACCGTGGCTTCAAACGGGTAGAGGTTGACGATCAACAAATCAATCGTGTCGATGTTGTGCGCCATCAAAGCCGCCATGTGCTCGGGCGTGTCGCGGCGCGCCAGCAAACCCCCGTGCACTTTGGGGTGCAAGGTTTTCACACGACCGTCCAACATTTCGGGAAAACCGGTCACTTCAGCCACTTCGGTCACAGGCAAGCCCTGCTCGGCCAAGAGCTTGGCGGTGCCGCCGGTGGAGATGAGGCCCACGCCCAAGGCGTGCAGGTCACGCGCGAGTTCGACGATGCCAGTTTTGTCAGAGACGGAAATGAGTGCTTTCATGCTTTTCTTTGCGAGGGGCTTATTTAAGAAGTTTGTGATCAAGAAGTTTTTTACGCAGGGTGTTGCGATTGAGCCCCAGCCATTGCGCGGCGCGTGATTGATTCTGATCGGTGTGCTGCATCACCACTTCGAGCAGCGGTTTTTCCATCACACGCACCATCATGTCGTGCAGGTTGTCGGGTTCGGTGCCACGCAAGTCACCCAAATAGGTTTCGAGGCTAGTGCGCACCACCTCTTCGATATGTTTTTTACTCATGCAAGACTAACGGTTCTACAGATTCAACAGTTTCAGGTAAGCGCTCATGGCGCTCCGCCAAGTGGGCAAAGAAAGCAGCCACGGCATGGTGCTGTGACGCGCTGTCTTCTAAGGTATTCATGTGTTGGCGGAATGCTTCGCCACCGGGCAAGCTGCGCACATACCAAGCAATGTGTTTGCGGGCGCTGCGCACGCCCGTGCGCTCGCCATACAAGGCGTAGTGCTCGTCCAGATGCGCCAATAGCAAACGGCTCACCTCTTCCACCAAAGGCTGGGCCAAGTGCGCACCCGTGGCCAAGTAGTGCGCAATTTCGCGGAATATCCAAGGGCGACCTTGGGCGGCACGACCAATCATCAGCGCGTCGGCGCCGGTGAGCTTTAAAACTTGTTGGGCTTTTTCGGGTGAATCAATGTCTCCGTTAGCCACCACGGGCACACGCACGGCTTGTTTGACCGCAGTGATGGTGTCGTACTCGGCCAAGCCTTTGTAGCCTTGCTCGCGGGTACGGCCATGCACGGTGATCATCTGCACGCCTACCGCCTCAGCGGCACGGGCCAAGGCCACGGCATTTTTGTGAGCGTCGCACCAGCCAGTGCGCATCTTCAAGGTCACGGGCACACCGCGGGGCTGCGCGGCATCGACCACGGCTTGCACGATGGACAGGGCCAAAGGCTCGTCTTGCATCAAGGCTGAGCCCGCCCATTTGTTGCACACCTTCTTGGCGGGACAACCCATGTTGATGTCGATGATTTGCGCGCCGCGCTCAATGTTGTACACCGCTGCCTCGGCCATCATGGCCGCATCGGTGCCTGCAATTTGCACGGCGATGGGACCGCTCTCGCCCGTGTGGTCGGCGCGGCGTGAGGTTTTGAGACTGGTCCACAAGTCTTTGCGGGAGGTGACCATCTCGCTGACCGCATAGCCCGCGCCCAATTGCTTGCACAGCATGCGAAACGGTCGGTCGGTCACGCCAGCCATCGGCGCGACAAACAGGTTGTTTGCCAGTGTGTAGGGACCGATGTGCATGGGGAGAAAAGACGTGAGCTGCTTAAAAAGGAGGCGCCATTGTAGCTGCCCAAAATTTCAGCAGGTGGTTGTTTGATGACGAATGCGTCATCGAATATCCCCAAGCGAATCAAGCGCTCACTACACTCCATCTCATGGAAATTTGGATGCAATCTGTACTGAGCGCTTTGGCGCTGCCCGAATTTGGTTTGAGTACCGTGTTTGTGGTGTCCTTGGTGTCCGCCACGCTCTTACCCATGGGCTCGGAACCGGTGGTGTTTGGCTTGGTCAAGCTCAACCCGGAACTATTTTGGCCAGCCATTTTTGTGGCCACGGTGGGCAATACAGCAGGAGGGGCCATCAGCTGGTGGATGGGTCACGGCGCGCACAAAGTGCGCGACAAGCTGCGCCACCAAGAAACCTCGGCTCAAGATGCCCGCGCCCTGCGCTGGCTGCATGCCCTTGGTCCCAAGGCGTGTTTGTTGAGTTGGTTGCCTGGCGTGGGTGACCCTTTGTGCGCGGTGGCAGGTTGGCTGCGCCTGCCGTTTTGGCCCTGCGTGGCCTACATGGCCGTGGGCAAGTTTATGCGCTATGTGGTGATGACGGGTGGGTTGCTGTGGGTGTTTCCGCAGCATTGGAGCCTGGCATAACGCATCCGCTCACCGTCCAAGTTTGAAACAAAAAAACCGCTCACAAAGCGGCTTTCTCTTGGCTGCAAAGCAGTGGCTTAAGACGAGAACAAGAAGTTCATCACGTCACCATCCTTGACGACATATTCCTTGCCTTCCGCGCGCATCTTGCCTGCGTCTTTGGCGCCTTGTTCGCCTTTGAAGGTGATGAAGTCGTCAAACGCGATGGTTTGGGCTCGGATGTAGCCCTTCTCGAAATCGGTGTGAATCACGCCAGCGGCTTGCGGGCCGGTGTCGCCCACATGGATGGTCCATGCGCGCACTTCTTTCACGCCCGCAGTGAAGTAGGTTTGCAAGCCCAAGAGTGTGTAAGCCGCGCGGATCAGGCGGTTCAGGCCAGGCTCATCTTGGCCGAGTTCTTTGAGGAACTCCAAGCGATCGGCATCCTCCATCTCTGACAACTCAGCTTCGATCTTGGCGCAGATGGCGACCACGGGCGCGTTTTGCGCTTGGGCAAAGGCCTTGAGACGGTCTAAGAAGGGGTTGTTCTCAAAGCCATCTTCCGACACATTGGCCACGAACATGGCGGGCTTGGCCGTGATGAGGAAGAACTGTTTGAGTTCAGCACGCTCTTCTTTGCTGAAGTCGATGGTGCGCACGGGCTTGGTGTCATTCAGTGCGGTTTGACACTTTTCCAAAATAGCCATTTGCTTGACGGCTTCTTTGTCGCCAGAGCGGGCAATTTTGCTGACGCGGTGAATCGCTTTCTCCACAGAAGCCAAATCGGCCAAGCACAGCTCAGTCTGAATCACTTCGATGTCGGCAATCGGGTCGACCTTGTTGGCCACGTGAATCACGTTGGGGTCTTCAAAGCAGCGCACCACGTTGACGATCGCGTCGGTTTCGCGGATGTGGGCCAAGAACTTGTTGCCCAAGCCTTCGCCTGTGCTGGCACCCGCCACGAGGCCAGCGATGTCCACAAACTCCACAATCGCAGGCACGATGCGCTCTGGCGTGATGATCTCGGCCAACTGCTGCAGACGCGGGTCGGGCACTTCGACCACACCCGTGTTGGGCTCGATCGTGCAAAAGGGGTAATTTTCTGCAGCAATGCCCGCTTTGGTCAGGGCGTTGAACAGGGTGGATTTGCCAACGTTGGGCAAACCCACGATGCCGCATTTCAAACTCATAATTTTTTCCTTGTATATCAATACCCCATCTGCACGATCGAGCCCAACACCGGCGTGGTCGAAGTGCCCGACCCACGTCTGCAGCAGTTGGCCGAGTCAAATGGACATACCGACAAAAAACTCGGTTTCACCGAGCTTTTTGTCCTCGTTTTGTCCTGGAGTAACTGCTGATGATTGTACTTATCAGCGAATCATTGCTTCAGCGCTCTACCGCTACCGATGGTCGAATCCTGCGCGATCGCTTTCTTCAGGGCTTTTGCGTTCGTCTGAACAAACGAAAACGCACGTTTTTAGTTGCTACCAGCGTGCGGGGACAGCAGTTCCGCATGATGCTGGGCTATTGGCCTTTGATGAGTGTTGACCATGCACGCTCCAAAGCAATGGAAGTGCTCCGCCAATGCCGTAACGGTGAGCGACCAAGCCGACAAGTGCCCCAAGACCTCCCGACGCTACGAACAGTCTATGTTGACTACTGCAAAGCGAAAGGCATCAAACCCTCAAGCCAGCGACGCTATGAATCATTCTTTAGAACCCACTTCGGGGATTGGTTAGACCGCCCCGTAGACCACATGGGACACGGCGCATTTGCTGAGCATTGCAACTGGTTCGCTCAAAACACAGGCAATTCGCTTGTAGAGCTTGGGCGGGGCGTTATTGGAGCGGTCATCAAGTTTGTGAACGCGGTTCATGGCCTCGACATTAAGTCACCGTTTGTCCGACTTGCTGCCGCTGGTTTGCTTCCCGAGCGCACCAAACCCCGAGCGCGGGTTTTGCAGGAATCAGAGTTACCCCAATGGCGCGAAGCGGTAGACAAACTCAAAGAGCGCCAGCGCGATTACCTTTATTTCGTGCTTTTTACAGGTCTGCGACGCAATGAAGCTAGGGAGATACGTCTGAAGCAAATTGACCTCTTGGGCAACGTTTTAACCATTCCTGAGACTAAAACGGGGCGACCCCACAGTTTGCCCATCACACCGATGATGAGGGAGATTCTGGAGCGTCGTTGTAAGGGGCTTGGACCTGAGGACCAATTGTTTAAAGGCGTGAGTGCCGAACACGTTTCCAAGATGGCGATGCGGCTTGGTTCGCCTCGGTTCATGCTTCACGACTTGCGCAAAATGTTTGCGACTGTCGGAAATAAGATGGGAGTGGGTGACGCTGTTTTGCGTCGCATCTTGAACCACACAGCGCCAAAAACCGACGTTTTGAATCGCCACTATGTTGGTTTGAGTGAGCAAGATGTATTGACAGCCTTGGCACGAGTCCAAGCGAAGTTAATCCTACTTGCAAAATACTAGCCGCTCACATTTCGCCCCGCGTCATATCTTTGAAAACGACATCTTCAGGGCGCGGTTTGTTACACGCACCGCACTCCGTCATGTGATCTCTAGAGATTGCGTGACAACTTGGGCATGTCCAGTGCAGCTTCGCATTTGGGTCTTCGGGCGACTGCTCTTTACCGCAATGCTTGCAAAGCAAGGCGTCTAGCTTGATTCTCTCTTTGCAATATGGACACAACTTGCTCTCTTCTGGCGACACATCGTCAGAACTAAAAATTAAGGCAGCACCAAGAAACATAGTGATTGCCGAAGCTATGCCAAATCCAATCTTAAGCATTCCAAAGGTGGCAAATTGACGTTGAATTTCGAAATATTTTGAATCATCCCTGCTCACTATGGCGTTGTAGCTCTCCCAGCGCATGTTGTACGGCATCCAAGCAAACAGTGCTGCGATCAGTCCAAATATTCCACCTAGGAATACCAAGTACCAGCCAAATTTTTTAAAGTTCATCTCTGTTCCTGCCAATAATTTCACCAACCGCCATTCAACTCAGCAATTTTTAAGTGCTGCTCGTACATAATTTTCACGGTCTCTAGTGACTTGACGTAGTACTCAAGCGGATTCTGACCGTAGCGTGGAGCCATCCGGTCAAATGCCGCCATACCCGCTAAGTGGTACGACTTGAGAATGTCATCCATACCGTTTACGTTGGTTCGTGCTGCCAACATAGTGCTGTTGAAAGTGGCTTTCATGACTTTGCATGTATATGTTGCATCAGGCAAAAATTTCTTCCATTCGCTCTCATTTCGCCCGCCAACCGCATCCCAGTAAGTTGAAGCGCAAACTTCAAGTCCTTTGGTGGCCTTCATCACCTGTTCTGACCAAATTCGATAGGGGTCTCCGAGCGCACTGGAAACAAAGCAACTGTTGGCTAAAACAGCAGCAAGCAGCTGCTTGAAATTTAATGTCATTAGTTATGTCGCTTTTGGTGCGTCCTCTATTAGTGAGTGGCCTTTTATATCACATTGAGCAACAGTCCACATTGTGGAAAAACTCAACATTCGCCAGAAATTTGGAACCCGTGTTCGTGAGCTGCGAACCACCATAGGCTTGTCACAAGAAGCATTTGCTGACAAATGCGGCTTTGCACGCTCTTATATGAGTCGTATTGAGCGAGGGGGTGGTAATCCGTCCATTGATGCGCTGGAAGTGCTTGCCGTTGCCTTGGGGGTGCAAATCAAAGACCTGTTCACGGACATTCCAGTCAAGACGAAAAGGCGCCCACCTGAGGTCAGGCTACTTCCCTATGCTGCCGATGGCAGCCACTTCGGGCCACATTTGAAGCGCGCCGGCAAGTTCACCGTAGGTGAAAAAGACGATGAGGTCCAGTTCGAAGATTTTGGCGAGGCTCTGGCTTATCTGCGCCGGATGGGGGCTGCCAAGTGGAGGCGACCAAACGCAGCGGGTAACTGGGGAATCGTTAGCGCGGTCAGGTGGTCTGAAGCCGAGTCTGGATAGTTTGCAAAAAAATCAAAAATAATTTTTTCTGCCATCACCTTTGAAATGCCTTCTTCAAAAAACGGCACCGGCAGTGCTTCTAGCGCTTCGTAAAAGGCAGCCAATTCAGACCCGACAGGGCGGCCCCAATGTGAGAAAAATGGCGCGCTCTTACGGGATTTTGAGCGTTTTACGCCTATATACCAGCAAATTTTGCCTATCTCGCAAGTCTTCAAGCTCACTATAACTGTTGTGTTCTTAGACTTTAGGAGATCACATGACCCCGTCCACTATTGCCCAGGCATTGTCATCAGAATTGGTGCCGTACACAGAAGAAGACTACGACTACATCGAAGAACTCTCTGTTGAGCACCCACCAATTGACTACAAGCCAAATCCATCACTTATCCCGCTACGTTTGCGCATGAAACTTCGGGCCGCGCATGAAGCACAGGCCCTGAGCGAGTCTTATGGCTTCCCATGGAGTAGTCCGATAGGGCGTGCTTCACAAGCAGAGATTGCAGCCCAGCTTGATGAAGTGGTCTTAAAAATTCAAAACGAGTCATGGGGCTACGTTCGCAACCGCGATCTCTTTTGCGTGCTTGCTCTGTCACTGAATGCGCTGGGCTTGCAGGCCCCCGCCTTCCGCCCCAACCCAACAATCCCCTGGCTGACATCAGAGCAAACTGCCGAACACCTGCTCATCCAGCGGGACCGCATCGTGATTGACTGCCACTGGTTGTACTGCACCAAGTCAAAAGTCTACGCCAATGAAGGTGCCTGGCGTGGGCTGGTGAATCCCAAGTTCGGCCTGCAGATGGCCCGGATCGAAAAATTTGCCGCCACCAAGGTGGCTAACGACTACCGCGCCGATGACCTCATGGGCCTGACCCAGCTTCAGCAAGTTCAAATGGCTGCCATCAAGGGGGCCAAGATGCAAGCAAACTTCAAAGCACTCGGCGCCATGGTGACTGGTGCAGGAGGTGGACGGACGGCGAGCCGCTTCAAGCGGATCGATCGCGCCATCCGTGAATGGTGCTCAAGCCAGCCTCGCTTCAATAAGCACTATGGCAAGTACAGGGCGTTCGCTATGGCCGTCGAACTGCTAGACCGGCCATCAGTGCAACAGGTTGCAACCTTGGCTGGCTACATTGCCGGCGTGAAACCGCTGTCCGAGAGCAGTGCGCGGCAAACGCTTGCTGTTCTGGCCCGCTTGACTGCCGGAATTTGATCGCATTGATTTGCTTGAGGATGCCCGAACTGTTCGCCAGAGTAAACGGTTCGTACATCTCCGGGTAGAACTTTCACAGCGGATCAGCGCAAAGCCGCATCAGTGCTTGTTTTCACTGTGCGTCACTCAAAATTCCTGCACATAGAAAGAAAAGAGAACCGAGAAGGGCAAAGAAGGTAAGAAAGAACTGTTGGCGGCGGGGCGCCATCTTTTTCCTTCTCTTCCTCTGGATTTGGTGAAGCACCTCGGAGTCAGAAGCCACCAGATTGGCGATGGCCATGGGCTCCTCCTCGGGCCTCGCCACAAAACCCTCGACAAAAAGGGGCTACTTCAGAATATCCTTGCTCTGATTGGCTCCTGCTTCGTATAAGGTTTTGTCGCCACGACACCGGAACGACGGAAGGTCTACCACCCATGACATCCGGCCCATCTAGGACTTCGACTTCCTGGCATCAACGACCTCGTGAACCTTTGATGTGGTGAACTGTGTTGGTTCCACGGCATCGTGTATGAGACCGGACCCAAGCATGGTTCGAGCAAATCAAAACCACTATTGACCAAGCAAGCGATTTGACGAATTTTCGTTATACATTTTTGATAAGTCCCTGATACATCAGGTCAGGCCGTGCTAATGATCTATCAGGCTTGCAAGCGTTTTTGAGCATTTCCGTGTCCGGCGCAACATTACCCTTGGCGGGTTGACCGCAACTTCCTACAGTTGCGTTTCGCACTGGACGTTCGTCCTGTCATGTGGACAAAGCAAGGAAAACCATGAAAACCGCTGCCCATCAATTCGTCACCTACTACCGCGTCAGCACCCAACGTCAGGGGGCTTCAGGTCTCGGTTTAGAGGCTCAGCGTCAAACCGTGGAGCAGTACCTCACCAGAAGCTCAGGAACCGCGTTGGCGAGCTTTACAGAAATTGAGACTGGTAAGGGTAGTAACGCGCTCGAAAAACGCCCACAACTTCGTTTGGCGCTTGACCAATGCAAGAAGACAGGGGCGACCTTACTGATTGCGAAGCTAGACCGCTTGGCCCGCAATGTTCACTTTGTCTCGGGCTTGCTTGAAACAGGTGTTGATTTCATTGCAGCCGACATGCCGAACGCTAACAAGGTCATGATTCAGATGTACAGCGTCATGGCTGAGTGGGAGCGTGACCAGATCAGCGAACGTACCAAGGCGGCTTTGGCTGCGGCAAAAGCTCGGGGAGTGGTGTTGGGCGCTGCTGGTCCCGCAAACCTCAAGTCTTGCAACGATCTGCGCCAGCAAAAGGCGCGAGAGTTTCGTGACCGGCTACGCCCCGTCCTTGACGGCATGGTGGCTCAAGGTTTGAGCCGTCGAGGCATGGTTGAGAGACTTAATGACTTGGAAATTAAGGCTCCGATGGGCGGTGGATGGTCACTCGGTCAGGTGCAGAGACTCATTTCCGCTTGAAAGTTGATTCATTCTTCAAGATTGCGTCGCACCGAATAGCAGTGATTCAAGGTCCTCTTTGGTTGGCACCTTGTTCTGGTAGATCATCCTGATCAAAACCTTTCTCAACAGTTCCAACGATGCCAAAAGATCATCGCGAGTATGTTTTGGCGCCCCGTGCGCAGCTGCAGAGCGTGCGTCGTAAAGTTTTAGAACCCTCTTGTGCTCAGCAACTCTGTCAGGGCCTGGTGGCTTAAGGTAGGCTGCAATCATGGCCGAAACCCGAAAGCGCAGTTCGGTGGTTGAGGCTGTAAACAGAGACTCAAGCGCTGCCCACACAGACACGATACCAAGCGCGGGGCTGTGAATGAGCTGTGCATTGGCGATAGCCTCAAAGCCGAGGCTGAATGCCGCACTACGCTGTGTAAGTTCAAGCGCATTTTCCCAATGCTCTCTTATCCATCGTAGGTCCTCCATGGTGTCACGCTTTGTTGCTGGGCATAGTTGGAAGTACCAGGGCTGAATTTCCATCGCGTTCGCGACATGTACACGCGGACCGCTATCCGGAGTGGTGATTTCGCAAGGATGCCCCGTGGACATCAAGGTAAGACGGATGCGTGGATCAACCCAAAGCCGCAACAACGCCGCAATTTGCATCGCCACCTCTATAGATTTCATGCCTTTTCGTTTGTAGGTGCCAGGAATGTGGAGTACGACATTCGAATCAAACCCAAATCCATCACCCGTTGCGAGCCAAGGTCCAGGATGGTGCCGCCCCGCTTTTTCAGGCCGCTTGATCGCGAGCATCGTATTAGACATGACATGCGCATAGGAACTGGACAAGGTAATGCCATACCCCAGTTCAAATGGCGTTTCCTGAACCTCAAGAGAGGTCAAGCAGCAATACAAATCTTGCGAGGTTTCTTCGTCCATGTGGAATTGTGCCTTTTGCAGTCTTTCGAACAATCCCTCATGATTGAAGTCGGGAGAAGCACATGACCGAACACTTAAACATCACGACATACAAGATCACGAAAACCACGGGCTTCTATCCCGAGCTGAACACACTGCTGATTTCATTGCAAAGCGTTGTCGTTGCTGCTGAGCTGTACAAGGCCGGCGAGGTTCAGACGACCCCTGGAGACTACGTGACGATAGAAGCAAAACACCTGCCCAAAGAGGTACGCCTCCCCCTCTATGGCCCCGTTCAAGCAGCGATGATGAACGCTCAGCCCGATGAGATTCACTTGTCCGAGGTGCATGGCAAGACGAAATCTCCCCTTTTGTTTTGGACATCAGGCTTTCAGAACTTCGCCGATGCCTTGTTCTTACCTTTTCTCGTCAGCTTTCATCAACGCAAACGGGATGCGCTCATCAAGGGTTTTGGCCAAGACAGAACCTCGTGGCCAGCGGCATGGCAAATGTCATGGGCACTTCGGAATGCAGCCTCGCACGGAGGCCAGGTCTTCGAAAAGCCAACGCAAAAACCTGTGAGATGGCAAGGAATCACCTTTGGGCCAGCTGATGAACCCGCCAAATGTCTCACGGCAATGGTGAACGGAGCAGACATCTTGCTCTTGATGATCGAGATGGAAGAGTCTTTATCGGGCAATCCGATCACCAGAATTTGACGCTACGGGCTGAGACTGCCAGCACCCGACAAAAGCAAAAGGCCATCCTAAGATGGCCTTGTCGTTGACGGTTCGGTCAGCGATTCTTTGTCCTGAAGTAGCTCCCGAAACCCGATGAACCCTTGCAAGTCCTTGAGCCTGAAGGCTTCCTCAGACGCCCCATCCTTGGGGGTAATTTTCTGCAGCAATGCCCGCTTTGGTCAGGGCGTTGAACAGGGTGGATTTGCCAACGTTGGGCAAACCCACGATGCCGCATTTCAAACTCATACAAATATCCTTAAAACTGCGCGCGATTGTACTAATCGGTGAATCAGCGCTTCTTAGCGCCCCTTGGTGTTCACTTTTGAATCGCCTGTGAACCTGCAATACCCATTAAATTGAAGGGCCTTTGTATAAATGTGCTTTTTACACATTTATAATGAACGCACTGATCTAAGTGACATACATGAACAAGACCACCTCTGACCCATTGCACACAGAGCAGCAAGCTTTGCTTGCAGCTTTGGGACATGTGCTGAAGCCTTTTGCCAAGCTCAGTTTGGCCAAAGGCGTGCCTATCCAAGCGATTGAAGAACTGGTACGGCATGCGTATGTCGATGCAGCGAAGCAAGCGTGCAAGGGCGACAACCCTGATCGATTGACCAGTCGCATCAGCACCATGACGGGACTCACGCGACGTGAAGTCGGACGCATTCAGCAGGCATCCACACCTGAATTACCCGCGACACGTTCTGTAGCGACCGACTTACTAACCCACTGGACATCACAAAAAGGCTACGTTGACAAACAGAAAAAGCCGATTGCCATTCCCAGGCAAGGCCCTGCTCCCAGCTTTGAGGCATTGGCCGCCAACGTGACCAAAGACGTCCACGCGCGCTCTTTGCTGGCCGAGATGATCCGGCTTCATTTGGTGACACATCGCAAAGCCACAGACACCGTCGAGTTGCTGGAAGATATTTTTGTACCCAACGACGATTGGCCACACATGGTGGGTTTCTTGGGCACCAACGTGGGCGACCACTTAGAAGCCGCGGTGAGCAACGTGCTGGGCGATGGGCATCAGCACTTTGAACAAGCACTGCTGGCGGATGAACTCTCCGCAGAGTCCATCGAAGAAGCCAAAGCGCTCATCAGCAACCAATGGCGCGAATTGATGACCACCTTGGGTCCGCAATTGCAAGCGCTGATGGACGCAGACAAAGCGGCTCAACGCCCCCAAGACCAAGCCCTGCGCATTGGGCTGTATTCCTTATCCAAGGCGATGCCATCGCCTGACGATTCTTCCAATTTATCTGATTGAACGGAGAGCACCATGCGATCACTTCAAACCAACCCCACCTTCACACGTCGCACCTTGCTTTTGGGCATGGTCGGCTCTGTTGCCGAATTAACAGGTTGTGGCGGCGGATCCGGTATCGCGGGGCTATCCAGCGGCGGGACGGGTTCATTCACCAGTGGCACGATTTCGGGCCTGGGTTCGATCATCGTCAACGGCATTCGTTACAACGACGACAACGCCAGCGTGATCTCACGCGACGATGACAACAACACGGCATTTGGCAGAACACTCAAAGTAGGCATGGTGGTCTCCATTCAAGGTTCCTCCGTCACAGCAGCGACCACAGCCAACGGGACGGCAACAGCCATAGCGACCAAAATCAGCTGTGGCAGCGAATGGCAAGGCCCCGTTTCCAACATTACAGCCAACAGCTTCGACATGTTCGGGCTGACGGTGGACGTCTTAGCCAGCACGGTATTTGAAGGCGTGGCGACGCAACTGACAGGTCTCACCACATCCCATTTTGTGGAGGTGCATGGTTATGTAGATCAAACCACGGGCCATCTGCAAGCCACCTATGTGGAGGCGTCCACCACCCAGCCAACGCAATACAAGCTCAGTGGTGTGGTCAATAGCTTCAGCGCCGTCAACCGCACATTCAAATTGGGCAGCACCACACAAGCTTCAACTCAAATCAGTTGGGATGGCAACACAAGCATCCCCAACAGTTGGTCAGACGGCGTATTTGTCCGCGTCAAGATGACTCTCTTGCTTGTTGCAAGCCAAATCCGTTTGCAGGCTTCACCGCTGACACAGCTGGGCGTCGCGGATGAACATGACGCTGAAATTCATGGATTTATCTCTGCCTACCAATCAAATGCCAATTTCACTGTAAATGGCATCTCAGTAGATGCCAGCAATGCCTCCATCACCGGGGGCAGTTTGGCATTGGGTGTCAGGGTTGAAATTCACGGCAGTATCAACAACGGCATCTTGGTAGCGACCAAGGTGGAAACCCCTAACAACACCGACGAAGCATCGCACACGTTTGAATTTCACGGAACCGTCAGTGCTTTAGACACCACCGCACGCACGTTTGTGTTGCATGGCCTCACATTTCAATACAACAACAGCACCAGCATGCAAGGAATCACCTTGGCAAATGGCGCCAGTATCCAAATCAAAGCTACACGCACATCCGGCGTGTGGGTCGCCACGCAAATTCAAACCGACGAATAACTTTCTCACTCAATCAAGGTACGCACCATGACACCTAATACAAAGTTTTCACATTTCGTTGTCACCGCACTGACCTCGGTGATGCTGATCCTGACTCCGTTTGCGTATGCAGACATTGTGGACACACAAGATCTGGCCTCGTACGACCAAGCAGAGCAGGACCGCGCCAAAGTACAAAGCTTTGTGGAACGCGCAACCGTCAAAGAAAAGCTCGAAGCCATGGGTGTGGGTGGTTTGGTAGCCAAAGACCGTGTGGCAGCTTTAAGCGAGCAAGAAGTTCACGCCTTGGCCGAGCGTATTGATGCCATGCCCGCAGGCGGCACACTCAGCCAAATGGACATGGTGGTCATTCTGTTGATTGCCATCTTGGTAGCGATTGCGCTCTAAGCCTCCACACAGTCGCCAGTGAGGATAGGGTGAGATCTAAGCTTGGTGTTATGAGCGGGCTCGCTGCAACACTTGTGCTGAGCGTCTCAGGTTGCGCCTCTGTACCTGCAGTGAACAGCTTGGCAATCAACAGTGCACGCCCGCCCCGTGTCGAACTCAGCGACGTGGCGTTTTATTCGCAAACACAAGACCAATGCGGCCCAGCCGCATTGGCCACAGTGCTCCACCATGCAGGGGTGGAACGCGGTTTGCAACAACTTCAAGCCGATGTGTATGTGCCGCAACGCCAAGGCAGTCTGCCTTTGGAAATGCTGGGAGCAGTTCGGCGTGCTGGCGCATTGCCCTACCTTTTAAAAGCTGAGCCCCAGGCCTTGTGGGAAGAAGTAGCGGCTGGCCATCCGGTGATCGTGCTGCAAAATTTACGCTGGGACTGGTTGCCCGTGTGGCACTACGCCGTCGTGGTCGGATATGACGTCGAAGCCAACACTGTGATCTTGCGTTCTGGCGATGAAAAACGCCTGATCATGTCGGTGGCAGATTTCACGTCCAGTTGGGCCAAAGCGAAGTATTGGGCATTTGTAGCTCTGCCAACGGATCAACTTCCTGCAACAGCTTCTGCTGCTGAGTTTGTGCAGGCCGTGATCACGCTGGAGCGTGTGTCCCCCATGCAGGCCATGCAGGCCTATGAGACGGCGCTTCAAGCCTGGCCTGACAATTTAGAAGCTCAGCTCGCGTTGGGTAATCGTTATTACAAGCAACACGATTTACAAACAGCACAAACACACTACGAACAAGCGACCCGCGATCACCCCACCTCGGGTGATGCTTGGAATAACTTGGCCCAAGTGCTGTCAGAGCGCCAACAATGGGAAGCCGCGCGCGATGCCATTGCCAACGCCCTCGCGCTGGGCGGACCACGGCTAGAACGTTACCAAGCCACACAGATGTCCATCGACTCAAGGAGAGAACCGTGACACACACCATGCACCCCCTGGTATTCACAAGTCTTCTTTTAGCCAGCGTATCGCTCACAGCACACACCGATACATGGAGCGAAGCACAATCACGTTACCAAGATGAGATGGCGCAGTGCAACCGACTCACGGACAGCGAAAGCAACCCCCACAACTGAGCCATGCAGGCATGAAATACGACGCGGTCGAGGGACACTTGAGAAAGTGGGCATTCTGCATTGTGCTGCCCTCCTACAATCCCCGACATGGCTCAAAAATTTGATGTGTGTATTCGCGGTGATGGCATGGTGGGACGCACCTTGGCCTTGCTGCTGGCGCGTCAGCGTTTGCGGGTGGGCTTGGTTGGCGCAACGCCGTCACAAGCCCCTCAGACTTCACAAGACGTGAGGGCCTACTCACTCAATAGCGCTTCAAAAGACTTGCTGTCTGATCTGCGCTGCTGGCCTGACCCTCTGCATGCCACGCCTGTACAAC
>Ga0228703_1000789_pt1 | contig 21337 bp, 22 predicted proteins | sample McNCre217_Aug_MG_3_FD_178020 | JGI IMG/M metagenome (GOLD analysis project Ga0228703, IMG submission 178020) | Freshwater microbial communities from McNutts Creek, Athens, Georgia, United States - 29-17_Aug_MG | ecosystem: Environmental > Aquatic > Freshwater > Creek | place: USA: Georgia... | reverse complement strand
CTGCAACCCAAATCGTACCTGCGCCCCCCATCATCAAAACAGCCAAAGCTCCAACAGATGCTCCGCCTGAAACACCCAAAACAGAAGATTCAGCTAAAGGATTGCGCGTCAGCACTTGTAACAAACATCCTGACATTGCTAGCAACCCACCTACTGCAAATGCGGCCAATACACGCGGCAAACGTAGCTGGTAAATAAGAGAGAAGTCAGCATTTGCAACGCTGCCAATTGCCAATGCCAATGCAATTGCTGCAGTACAAGCAACAATCAGTCCCAAGAATAAGAATGGCTTAGTAGCCTTCATCAAATAGCAATATCCAATAAATCAAAATAATAAGTCTGCTGACCATACTCAACAGGAGAGACATAAGTATGCAAACCTTTACTTACCCAATTAACAGGCTTTTTAAAATTAGGTCCATCATATACAAATGTATGGAACTCGCCATTCTCACCACAAGCATCAACACCTAGAGGCAAATGCTCTATAAAGTATTTATCAAACTCTTGCCCTACAAAACCCGCATTTAAGTAACGGCCATCAACACAAACAACTCTAGCCTTGAATCCAAGGTCAAGAAATTCGTGAACCAAATCAAGTCGATTTTTATTCCATAGCGGTAGAAAAGCAGATAAGCCAGCTTTCATACAAACCTGCTCCTCCCATTCTTTATGGGCGACTAAATCAATATCTCCGAAAATAGCATGACTCATTCCTAGATTTTTAAACTGAATTAATGCGTCAGTGAAAAAACTTTCATAATCTTTCCAGCTAGCGTCAATAAAATTTGGTCGCAATCCCAACTGCTCAGCTTGGGACACTATCAATTCTTTAGAAACACCATGAGAGCGGGTTTTTAAACCCGTCTCATCTAAAGCCGTCAACAAATCCAACACAATCATCCCGGACTGCTGCGAGCGCCATAAGGCCAAGCAGGAATCTTTACCACCACTCCAGGATATAAGAGATGTCATTACTTAAACATATACCTAAGAGTTAAAGAAATAGATCGAGGGTCAGCAGGGTAGTAATAGTAGCTATATCCAGAATGTCCTGGAGATGTGTTTACAAATCCATAACCTCCATAGTTCGCATAACGCTTATCCAAAATATTTTTAATCTTAAGACTAGCCTCCCAATCGCCCTGCTTGTAAATACCACCAAGATCTAGAATCGTTGATGAAGGCATCTTATTCAAAGAATTATTTTGATCACCTTCATAAAACTGAGTGCTGGTATAAGACACATTACCCAAGAAAGTTAAGTTGGAAGATTGCTGATACCGAAGACCCAACCCAATAGTGGCATCCGGAACCATGGCCACCTGCTTACCATCATAGATACCAGCTGTATATTTAGCTGACTGAATATTAACTTTTGGAGAAATAGTTAAATTTGATACTGGAGTTAATTGAGCGTACACGTTAATACCTGTACGACGGATATCTGGAGAATTAATATTGTCACCAGAGTCGTTGTCATATCGAATCTCATTCTTGCTATCCATCTGATAAACCGATGCTGATAACTTTGCACTAGAGCTAAGATTCCAATCTCCACCAATCTCTGCGGTACTTGTTTTCTGCGGTTTCAAAATACCTGAGAAAATACGGTAAGGCGCCCAACCGTTAGCGGCATCATATCCCATAGCCCAATACTCATCGATGTTTGCAAATCGATATGAATTATTCAATCTGACATATAGCTTTTGATCTAAACGATCACCGTACTTGTAATTGAAAGCCAAATCAGAAGCATTTGCAGATTGACTCTTCTCTGCGTAACTGTTACCAGTATTTATATTATGGTCAAACGCTGTCGCAGCTTGATTTTGTCTACGAACGCCCCCCACAACATCCCACTGAGTGCTTAATGGAAGTCTATGCGTTAAATAATAGGATTTATTAACGACATTAGCATTTTGAATGCTCCCCGTATTGGCGATAAATGAGCCTGACGCTTCTTGATAATCCACCCCAACAACTGTTTCACCTAAGGAGCCCCATTTCATCTTCAATCTTGGAGTAATGTCATAACTCCACTTGTCATAATTAGTTATTTTTGCGGCAAGATTGGGCGTATATTGAGTAGCAGCAGAATCCTTATAGTTAAATTCACCTTCAAATGTTAATAAGTCGGTAAGGCTTTTTACTACACCCAGAGCACCCCCGGTTGCATTGGTAACCATCTTGTCGCCAACATTATTAAATTTGACAGCACGAGGGTTTCCCGAACCTACCTCACCAAGAACACCGCCTGGCGTTGCATATGACTGGGAACTAAATACGCCTTCAATAAACACCTTATCGGAAGCATTTAAATAACGTGTTAAGTTGGATTTAAAAACACCTTGACTCACTTGAGAGTTGTCTCTCCACCCATCACTATTTGAAACATTAAAATTTGTACTTAATTTTGCATCATCAAAACTAACCACGTGAGCACCAGATGTACTCACCGTACCAAAACTACCTGCAGTTAGCTCAACTTCAGACGGCACACTAAAGTTACCTCTTGTAATAATATTAATGACACCACCAACAGCCTTATCGCCATACTGAACACTACCGCCACCATTAAGTATTTCTATCTTTTCAATTGAAGCCATTGGAATTAGCTCCCACTGAATCGACCCACTATCAATTGGATTTAATTTTTGACCATCCAACAATATTAGAGTGTTATCGCGAGCACTAGCACCAAAACCTCTCATATCCACAGTGGCCCCCACTCCTAACTGCCCACCATTTGTATTTCTAACAACCAGATTACCTATAGTCGATAAAACCTCAGGAATACTAGTTGCACCACTTTCTCGAATTTCTTTTTTAGTAATCACCTGCACTAAAGCAGGGACATCAGCTGATTTCTCTTCAAATCTAGATGCCGAAACCACTACCGGATTGAACTCCTCAGTAGCCGCATAAGTCGGCGATGCCAAAGATGTGAAAATGCCTGCGCAAGCAAGCGCTAAGCGTGTTGGACGTGTAAACATAATTAACTTTCAAAACAAAACGGTCTCTGGCTTGCTCCCCCGCAAGCACGGAACCCTTAATAGCCCAGCGACGTCCCCGTAACTGAACTAACTATTCTTGGGCCGGTATCCGGGCTAGCGAACTAAGCTCAATGACCTTCCCAGCTTTCGCCAGTGGTTTATCGATTGAACCCGCATTTTCATGCGTTCGCTTACCGTTGCGGGGGCAGCACAGGTTATTCCTTGAAATCAACAAAAAATCCCTGTTTCCCGTTTAACTTTGGTAAATTGTTATTACCAAGAGCACCTAAGAACCTCGCAAGTATATACAATAGAAACATGTCAGAACTTACAAACATTTCTTATAACCGTTTGCAAGACAGCTTAGCCCGCCTAGAAGCTAAAACAAAGGCCCTGCTAGACGCTGTAGAGCAAGCCCGTAAAGAACGCTTAAGCTTGGAAACCAAGATTGAGGATGCTCAAGGTCGTATCCAGAACATCTTAAGCAAGCTTCCTCCTCAGACCGATAACGGTCAAATGGATCTTTTGGCAGCCAATCAACAGGATGCACAATGAGCCAAAATCGCATTGAAATTACCCTAGGCGGCCAGAAATTTGCGTTCGCCATTGCTCCAGAACATGAAGCTAGCCTAAGAGCTGCTGCAGCCATTGTTGATGAACAACTAGAAGCCGCCTTATCCAGCGGCAACCGTAGCATTGAGCGCGCAGCCATCATGACAGCGATTAAGCTAGCTGGCGACCTTCAAGCCGCCAAAATGAATATCAGCCATGCAGAAAACCCAGGCGCAAGCTTAGATCAAATGGCACTCCTACAGTCCAAAGTTGATCAAATCGAGGCATCTGTTGATTCTGCGCTGAAAACGCTTTCCCTACCTGGTTAGCCAAGGCCAATAGTTCCTTGAACCGATGCGCAAGCATCTGGCATGGGCCATATAGTATGGGCGCGAGCGTCTCGTAGCTCACAGAGCATCGCTTCGGGCGATGTTCTCCCTGAAACACTTGATGCACCCGAAGTATTATTGCCATGCCGCCTTGAACCTACTGGGTTCAGGATGACGGCCTAGCGGCCAAGGTGGGGAATCCTATAATAGGATTTCAATTATGGAGGCATCTATCTTGAAAAAAATTTCTTGCCAGCCAGGCCTATTTGTAGCCATATCTTTATTCCTATCACTCCCCGCATACTCGGAAGATATCCTTAACGGCAAAACATTGCACCAAACAAAATGTGTTCAATGTCATGCTGAAAAATCAGGGTTAGGCAATGCGGATATGATTTATCTACGTACCGACCGTAAAGTAAAAGATTTTGCGAAACTCAAAAGCATGGTTTCTATGTGCAATACTGAGCTACGCTTAGATTTATTTCCAGAAGACGAAGCAGATTTAGTGGCTCACCTCAATCAAAGTTTTTACAAAATTAATCCTCATAAATAACTATGACCCTTATTCAAATTGGCGCATTAGCTCTTCTCGGTTGCTGCACAGGTTTTGCAGCTGGACTACTTGGCATCGGTGGCGGCATGATTTTGGTGCCCTTCTTAAGCTTCTTGTTCACGATGTATGGGTTTGATAGCTCGGTCGTCGTCCACATTGCAATTGCCACGTCCATGGCAACAATACTATTCACATCCTTATCTTCCGTTAGAGCTCACCACAAACGGGGCGCTGTTCGCTGGGACATTGTCATGACTTTAGCCCCAGGCATTTTGCTTGGCGGCATCTTAGGCGGGGGGAAACTGTTCGCCATCCTTAAAACATCCTGGTTATCGTTTATTTTTGCGGGATTTGTTAGCTTCTCAGCTTATCAAATGCTCATGAATAAAAAACCTAAACCAAGCCGCACCCTACCTGGCAAACCAGGGATGTTTGGCGTTGGTAGTTTTATTGGTTTTTTATCAAGTCTCGTAGGCGCTGGTGGCGGCTTCGTGTCTGTGCCATTTATGACATGGTGCAATGTCTCTATGCACAACGCGGTTGCAACATCTGCCGCATTAGGCTTCCCAATTGCTCTATCAAGCGCCATTGGCTACATCATTAGCGGGTATGGCAACCCATCACTACCTGAAGGCTCATTAGGGTATGTCTATCTACCCGCTTTAACCTCAATTGCGGTAGCTAGCGTCTTGACAGCCCCTCTGGGCGCTAAAGCCGCTCATCAATTAAACGTTGGGCAACTAAAAAGAATATTTGCGATTGTTTTATTTTGTTTGGCTGCCTACATGCTTCATAAAGGCCTAAGTAGCTTAGGCCTTTATTAAAGCAAGTAGGTTAACTTGCATAAGTTTGACGCAATACATTTTTCTGAACTTTACCCATTGCATTTCGGGGTAGTTCAGAAACAAGAATAATGCGCTTAGGCACTTTGAAATTAGCGATCTTGCCTTTAAGCTCGGCAATCATGGCATCCGTATTAAGCTGAGACCCCGGTTTACCAACCACAATCGCCAATACGGCCTCGCCAAAATCAGGATGAGGAATACCAACCACGGCACTCTCGTCAACACCTGGCATATCATCAATAAAGCTCTCAATCTCTTTTGGATAAACGTTATATCCACCAGAAATAATTAAATCTTTGCTTCTACCGACAATGCATAAATAGTCATCAGGTACTTTTCCAGCACTGGTCTCACCACCCCAGCGACCCACATCACCAGTTTTAAACCAACCATCAGAAGTAAATTCTTCTTTGGTCTTTTCTGGCATGCGCCAATACCCTTTAAATATGTTGGGGCCTTTAACTTCCACATTACCGATTTCATTCACGCCACACAAAGATCCATCATCTTTTCTAACGCGAACCTTCGTCTGCGGCAATGGCAATCCCACAGAACCGCCAACCCGATCGCCCTTATAAGGATTAGAAACCAACATAACAGTCTCACTCATGCCATAACGTTCCAAAATCGTTTGACCAATTCTTTCTTTAAAGGAATTGAATGTCTCCGTTAACAATGGCGCTGATCCAGAAATAAACAAACGCATATTCTTGGCAGTTTGTTTCGTAAAAGCAGGATCTAATAGCAATCGCACGTAAAAGGTTGGAACCCCCATCATGACTGTTGAACGAGGCATATGCTTAATGAGCTCTTTCGTATCCAAACGAGGCAACCAAATCATTTTGCTGCCGTTTAAAAGCGCTCCATGCGATGCCACAAACAGTCCATGTACGTGAAAAATAGGTAGAGCATGCAAAAGCACATCTCCTTTTCTCCATGCCCAAAACTTCTGCAATACCTTTGCATTACTTCCCAAGTTACCATGGGTCAGCATAGCGCCCTTGCTACGTCCTGTAGTGCCTGAGGTATACAAGATTGCAGCTAAATCATCTTCTGAACGCTTTACTGTTTTAAATTTATCTGACAGGCCTGCTGCTTTTTCCAGCAAAGATCCTGTTCTATCTTCACCCAAGGTGAAAACATGTTTAGTACCAGTTTTCTTAGCTACCTGAGAAACCCAAGTTAAGTTCTTTGGACTACATACAACAACAGCTGGTTCAGCGTTACCTAAAAAATATTCAATCTCAGCAGACTGATAAGCTGTATTGAGTGGTAAATAAACTAAACCCGCTTTTAATGTTGCAAGATATAAAAATAAGGCTTCTGGTGACTTCTCGATTTGCACGGCCACTCTAGAGCCTTGTGGCAACTTCAAACTCGCTAGAAGATTTGCCATCTTAGATGTGGCCTTTTCTAGATCTCCCCAGCTGTAATACAACCCATCATGGGTTTCAATGGCACAAGCCGACTTATCTTTAGGAAAGCCAGACTCCAATAATTGATATAAGTTCATAACAACCTCAAATATCATGGTGATCTAACTTTTCAGTTAGATCATCCATTGATTAATCCATTTTTGCACCGGAAGCTTTAGCGACATCTGCCCAACGCTTAATTTCAGCATTCACAAACTTACCATAAGCATCACCTGTCACAGTAGGCGTATCAGAACCGTTATTAATCCAAATAGTTTTTAACTCAGGCGAGTTCAACGCCTTAGTTACTTCAGCAGCCATCTTATCTACAACATCTTTAGGCGTTCCTTTAGGAGCCCAAAGACCATACCAAGTACTCACCACATAACCCGGCACACCTGCTTCAGCTGCTGTAGGCACATCTGGAAATGCTGCTGAACGCTTATTAGCAGCAACTGCTAAAGCTTTAATTTTTCCACTCTTAATATGCTGAGAAGATGAACCTAAACCGTCAAACATCATGTCTACTTGACCTGCAATCAAATCCGATAATGCAGGGCCGGCGCCACGATACGGGATATGCGTAATAAAAGTTTTGGTTTGCATCTTAAATAACTCACCAGCTAAATGATGAGAGCTTCCATTTCCTGCGCTTCCATAATTAAGCTTGCCAGGATTTTTTTTCGCATACTCAATTAAACCTTTGAGGTCACTCACAGGAACTTTCTGAGGATTAACCACTACCACCTGCGGAGGTGTTGCTAACAACATGATTGGAATAAAACTCTTCTCAATGTCATAGTCCAATTTAGGATACATCACAGGTGCAATTGCATGATGCGCACCACCCATAAAGAATGTATAGCCATCTGGGGCAGCCTTAGCCGCAACGCTTGCGCCCAACGTACCACCAGCACCACCTCGGTTATCAATGATGATTTGCTTACCCATTTGCTTGGTTAATTGCGCAGACAAAGGTCTAGCAAAGGCATCAGTTCCACCTCCAGCCGGGAACGGCACAATAATCGTGACCGGCTTAGATGGCCAATTAGGATCAGCCAATACCGAAGATGTACCGCCTATTGTTAGAGCAACAATACCCGCCAAAACGCCTAAGCGACGAACTGCATTTACTGGCTTTTTCATTTTTGTCTCCTCACACCCAGTTAAATTTTTTAAATCAATTGTGATACTGCTCTTGAAAAAATTACTTCTCCATTAACAAAACGTTCGTGGTTATCTTCCACTTTTTCTAAGTCATATAGGTAGTTCACCATCAAACCTGCTGATTGCTTAATACCTTTTTTTGACAAGTCTCCTGCCCAGTTAATTCTGTGTAATTTGGCGCCATTACCTAAATGAAACTTGGCAACAGAATTCCCCCCTCGATGAGGTGAGTAATGCATTAAATAAATAGCGCACAAACTTTCCAAAGCTTCTCGTTCTTTAGGTGAACATGTGTCAGGATGCCAACCAGCCTGAATACGCTCACTCCATGATGTCTTTTTCAAATCTAATACATTCAACGACTGCTGATATTTTTCAGTAATGGCCGGCTTTAAATTAATAGCGCCCAAACCTTGACTGGAACTCAACCATTCGATGAATCCAGGAATTGGCGACAAAGTGCAAAATATTTTTAATGATGGAAATTCTTTTTTCAAACTCTCGGCAACACGTTTAATTAAAAAATTCCCCATCGAAACACCACGCAACCCTGGCTGGCAGTTACTGATTGAATAAAAAATGGCGCATTTAAATTGGCTAGGCTCGACAGTTGCCGATTTTTTATCTACTAACGGTGCAATCGCAGCAGGAATATCCGGCAATAACGCCACCTCTACAAATATGAGAGGCTCTTCAGATAACTGCGGGTGAAAAAAAGCAAAACAACGACGGTCAGGTTGCAATCTTCTACGTAAATCATCCCACCCATCAATCTCATGAACTGCTTCGTGCTGAATAATTTTTTCTAAAATTTCCGCAGGTGACTTCCAATCAACCTGATACATTTTTAGAAAGCCGGGATTGAACCAAGAATTTAATAAGTGCTGCATATCAGCGTCGACGGCTTTTAATTCTGGCTTTCTATTTAATGCCTTTAATAATTGGCGACGCATATCTATGATCATGCCAGTACCACCAGGAGCACGATTTAGCCGGCGCAACAACTCCTGACGAGGGGCTTCAGATACCTTCATTAACCAAACCAAATTATCTGCGTTAGGCGCTTCCGCGTACATTTGTGCAGCATTCAATACATCAGCAGGACTAGGATTAAATTTTTCAGCTAAGTAATGAAAATACTGATTTTTTTGATCATCATCTAATGTGTTGTAGTTCTCAATGACATCGCTAGCCATACTGGCGCCATTTGATTCACCGCGTTCAGATAAAAGTTTCTTGGTGGCATTAACCGTCTTAGTCATATGCCTAGCCTTGATGAGCTTATCTAAAATCATGAAAGCACAGGCTCCGGCTTGAGATTTTTCAAAACATCCCGCTGTCGCATGATGTGAGTTTTCATCATGACTTCAGCCGCCAATGGATCTCTAGCTTTAAGGGCGGCAAATACAGATAAATGTTCCGCGCAAGATTCCGCAATACGTCCCTTGCCATGCAAACTACGATGTCTCGATAAATTTAGAATTTTTCTCATATCTTGCAACATACGACTTAACCATTCATTACCCGCTAAGTTTTGTATGGCGATATGTATTTTTCTATTCGTTTCGTAATATTCATCAATATTTTTAGCGGTGGCATGTTTTTCCAACTTCGCATGCAACGCTTCCAATGAATGAATATCTTTATCTGTGGCTCGCTGAGCTGCCTCGTAAGCACAACGACCCTCTAGCATGGCCATAATAGGAAAAATATCATCCAAATCTTTTTCGGTAAGCTGAGTCACATAACAGCCTCTTCTAGGCTCAATGCGCAACAACCCTTCCGATGCCAGAATGCGAATAGCTTCTCTAAATGGTGTCCTCGATACGCCTAAATCTTCGGCTAATTTTTGTTCATCAATCCAAGAACCTGGAGCCAAAACGCCACCAGCAATCATTGAACGCAAACGTTCAGTGACTTCTATGTATAGGGCTGGTTTGATGATTTTTAATGTCATGTACATAAATGTATTTTGTATACAAAATACATAACATTGGTGCTAACCCTAAATTTGAAGAAACAAGGGAAACTACTGAGACTTTTTGAAAACCAATATAAAACCTAAAAGAATCATAGGGATAGATAACCACTGCCCCATGGAAAGTCCCAAGGATAAGAGTCCTAAGAAGTTATCAGGCTCACGAGCAAATTCAGCTAAGAATCGGAATAGGCCATAACCCAATAAAAAAACTCCTGATACCTGAGCAAGCTTTCTAGGGTTGGAGGCATACCACCACAAAATAAATCCTAAACAAAGTCCCTCACCTGCCAATTGATACAACTGAGAAGGATGTCTAGCTATTAAGTCGCCCGCTTGCGGAAAAATCATGGCCCAAGGTACATCTGTAGGACGCCCCCATAACTCACCATTAATGAAGTTACCCAAACGCCCAAATGCCAATCCAAAAGGAATTAATGGGGCAATCAAATCCGTGACTTCGAAAAATGATTTCTTATATTTTTTAGCAGACCACCACATAGCTGCTAAAACACCTAAAAACCCACCATGGAAAGACATGCCACCTTCCCAGACCTTAAATATATCCAAAGGATGAGCTAAGTAATGTCCCGGCATATAGAAAAGGATATAACCAAGACGGCCTCCCAAAATCACACCGGCAACACCCGCAAATAAAATATCTTCAAGATCTTTATAACTTAAGCCCGTGCTTTGAATATGAGCCTGTTTTAAACGCATTTTTCCAAGAATTAAAAATTGCGCAAAAGCCATCAAATACATCAATCCATACCAATGGATGGCTACTGGACCCACGGCGATTGCAACCGGGTCAAATTGTGGATGTATGAATGCCATATCTTAAGTTTTAAAGAATATTGGAGAATTATTGACCGGTTTGATCGAAATTATGTAACTCGTGCCCCTGCTCGCGATAGGCCTTATAACGCTCACGCCCTGCCAATCGATCTTCTTCATCCGTCGAAACAATTTCCACAATACGCGGAAACCTTGCAGCTAAACTCTCAACAGACTTAGGCAATGAACGCCCTACGTGAATCAACACATCACCATGAGGCAAATAATCTAATTCATCTGCCTCAAAACTTTCCACCAATACAACAGGTGTTTCTGCAGCAAAATCGTCAAATCCCCAAGCATGCGGTAAAAAATCTGATGCGCTAAAACTCCATAACTGCTCATCTAACTGGCGCAAAAAATCTTTAGAACCCACCACCACAATATTACGCATCGGCAAATCTTCACTAGGGCTTGCCATGATCTTGCGAATCAAGCGACAGCTATATAAAGGCTTGTTATTTACCTGACTATGAAAATCAATTCTGGCCATAAAATTCCTTAACTATCGCAATTTAAGCTAGTAGATAGTTAACGAGTAAAGGCACAGGTCGTCCTGTCGCACCTTTAGCAGCACCACTCTTCCAAGCCGTACCCGCGATATCCAAATGTGCCCAGGTATATTTCTCGGTATATTTAGACAAGAAGCATGCTGCCGTAACGCTGCCTGCAGGGCGGCCGCCAATATTAGCCATATCCGCGAAATTAGACTTCAACTGATCATGGTAGGCTTGATCCAAAGGCATACGCCATACAGTATCTTGAGATTGACGACCTGCACTCAATAAATCTTCGGCCAATGCATCATCACCAGAAAATAACCCTGAGTGCACAGCGCCCAATGCGATCACACAAGCACCTGTTAAGGTAGCGATATCAATAACAGCTGCTGGCTTAAAGCGCTCCACATAAGTTAATGCATCACAAAGTATCAGGCGGCCTTCAGCATCGGTGTTTAATATCTCGATAGTTTGACCAGACATACTAGTTACGATATCTCCAGGTCTAGTAGCATGACCCGAAGGCATATTTTCACAGGTTGGAATAACGGCAATCACATTGCGCTTTAGTTTTAATTCTCCAATAGCGCGCATAGTTCCTAGAACAGAAGCTGCACCACACATGTCATATTTCATTTCATCCATGCCTTCGCCCGGCTTTAATGAAATACCACCTGTGTCGAATGTAATTCCCTTACCAACCAAAACAACAGGCGCGTCTTTCGCTAAGCCACCATTGTGGCGCAACACGATAAATTGAGGCGGCGTCACCGCCCCTTGAGTAACCGCCAAGAAAGCACCCATTTTTAAAGCTTCGATTTCTTTACGGCCTAATACCTCAGCTTTAAATCCAAAATCTTTCGCCAACTTCTTAGCTGTCTGAGCCAAATAAGTAGGTGTACAAATATTTGGCGGCAAATTACCCAAATCTTTGGTCAAGTCCATTCCGTTAGAAATAGCTAGGCCTTCAGAGACTGCTTTTTGCAAGGCTTTGTTGTTCTTCGCATGACTTGCGATGACTAACTTCGCCAACCTAGGCATTTTTTCTGCAGGCTTAGTTTTGAACTGTGGGTGGCGAGCTCCGAATTTATATAACTGCTCTCTAGCAAATTGGGTCAATAAGCGCACTTGCGATAAAGCTTCTTTTGCAGAAAGCTCCTCAAATACCCATAAAGCATCCTTAGCTTGAGTCGCCACTAAAGACTTAAGTCCAGCTTGCAACCACTTAGCGAAGTCCGCGGAAGCAGATTTCTCCGCTTTTTTAGCAATTTTGGACTCCTCACCCATGCTAATCAACAGCAGGCGTTCTGCTTTTAAACCAGCAAAAGCCCATGCATCCGTGGCACTTAGTAATAAAGAGCTACCAGATTTGGCCTCCAAATCACCCATAGCAACAGCTTTAGCAATGGCGCCATGTGTAGCTAAGTTCAAGGCATTTAAGACGCCCCCTAGCTTCTTGGGATTTTGGATATTCTCCCCTTTAAACGCCACAACCAAGCAACCGGTTGCCGTCGCCATTTGGGCCTTTAAACCTAAAGCGCCCTCTCCAAATATTTTCGTGCTACATTCCATGTGCTTTTCCTTAATGCAAGGGAAATTTCTGATACCCTTCATTATCACCTAGCTTAGCTTTTTATGATTTTTACAAGAGCCCTCCGACAAGAATTAGCATTTACCACTGGCGTGGTATTTATGGTTTTGGTAACGCTTGTCTTAACGAATCTAATGATTCGCACGTTAGCTAATGCGGCAAACGGATCGATCAATCCTAAAGATGTGGTGGTGCTTATGGGATTGAGCATCATTAATTACCTGGCAATTTTATTAGCCGTATCACTATTCATAGCCACCCTAGTCGTGCTTAATCGTTGGTACAAAGATTCTGAAATGGTTATTTGGCAAAGCGCTGGCGTCAGCTTATTTCAGATCTTAAAAGCTATTATTATTTTCACCATACCTGTTGCAATAGTGATTGCAGTTTTATCCATTGCAGTTTCGCCACTGGCCAATGAACAAGCCAACATCATTAAGCAACGTTTTCAGCAGCGCGATGACATCTCACTATTAGCGCCTGGTCAATTTAAAGAATCAACAGCCAACAATCGAGTTTTCTTCATTGAAGAGATTGATACTCAAAAAAATAACTTAAAAAATATTTTTGTAAGCGACTTCGGGAAAGAAAAACAATTAATCGTTGTCGCCAAAGAGGGCTATATTGAAACGGATTCCGAAGGTACCCGTCGCCTGACTCTAACGCCTGGAAGGCGCTATGAGGGTATTACAGGGGAATCAGAATTCAGAATTACAGAATTTGGTAAATATGAAGTTAAGCTAGACCAAAAAGAAACTCAAGAAATTGCTCCGACCAATAGAACCCTACAAATTTGGGATTTAATCAAAAATTGGACACCTCTTAACCAATCAGAACTCTTGTGGAGAATTGGCTTACCTATTATGGCTTTTTGCTTTGTTGCCCTAGCTTTGCCATTAGCCTATACCAACCCTAGAAATGGCCGCTACTACTCACTTATCTTTGCAGTATTAATTTATTTTTCTTATACGAATTTACTAACTCTTTTGCAAAACTGGGTAAAAAATGAGCGTATTAGTTTTGTTATGGCATGGTGGCCACTCCATCTAATAGTTTTACTCCTTGGCTTGATTTTGACTTATTTGAATCAAAATAGATCTATTAGCTTCAGGGGAAGATTTAAGAAAATAAGTCCTAAAGCAAAAAAAGTTTAATAAAAGTAGTTAGCTACACAATAGTGATTAATAATGTTGGTTATCTAAATAAATAGGCCATTAAGCCGCCATGAGACTTATCAGTAAAAATATTTTTATAGGCATCCTTAGCGCTCTCATTGGTTTTCGCCTGCTTCTTAGCGCCATCCTCCCCCTAACGGAAACTACTGAAGCTCGATATGGCGAGATAGCCAGAAAAATGTTGGAAACTGGCAACTGGGTCAATCTACTAGATACGTATCACTCACCGTTTTGGGCAAAGCCACCTTTGTATAGCTGGCTATCTGCCAGCTCTATGGCAATTTTAGGAATTTCAGAGTTTTCCATTCGCCTACCCTCCATGTTGCTAGCAATTGCAACCTTAACGCTGGTTTACCAATTCACAAAAGATCAACTAAACATTGGCAAGGCACAGCTGGCCACGATTGCTTTATTAAGCGGAGCAGGATTCTTAGTTGCCAGTAGCACTGTCATGACCGACCCTAGCCTATTGTTTTCAGTTGCCTTGGGTTTGTGCTCATGGTGGCGTCACCATCAAAAAAATCAACCCATTTGGGCCTACGCCTTCTTTGCTGCTATTGGCTTGGGTCTAGTCGCAAAAGGGCCTCTGGCTATTGTTTTAATTGGCATGCCCATTTTCTTTTACCTCCTCATTAAAGGTGGCTGGATTAAAGCTATCAAGGAGTTACCTTGGATTGGCGGCATCTTTATTGGCATCCTTATTCCAAGTATTTGGTATATCGCAGCAGAAGCAAAAACACCTGGTTTCCTAGAATACTTTCTTCTAGGCGAGCATGTTTACCGGTTCATCAAACCAGGTTGGACTGGTGATTTATACGGCACAGCACATGCGCAACCCAAAGGCACCATTTGGGTTTACGCTTCAATTTCTCTATTGCCTTGGAGCTTTTTCCTCATTATTGGTTGGATCAAAAAACCAATCGCAAGCCTACTAGCTATAAAAGAAAGCCCCTTAAGAGTATTTCTTTTATGCTGGATTTTGAGCCATTTAATATTCTTTAGCCTACCCGCCAATATTATTTGGCCTTACTACTTACCGATGGCCCCCGCGTTCGCCATCCTGTTTGCCGACCTCATCGGAGACAAACCAATTCTTAGCAAGTGGTTAGCTTATTTCTCCGTTGTTTTTATTAGTTCAGCTCTAGCAGTGGGTTTTTATTTTGCGGAAATTCGAACTAGCGACAACATTAAATCGGGTAAAAATATCATTCAGCTCTGGGAAAAAGAAAACCCAACTCACGACAGTCAATTAAATTACCTCAGCGGGAAGCGATTATTTTCTCTTGAGTTCTATTCATCTGGTCGCGCAACACAAATCAAATCCCAAGATGCCATTCGAGAGCTCATTAAAAATAAAAGCATCGATTTTTTATTAATTAATAAAGATGAATATAAAAATCTACCTGCGGATATATCAAAACATTTCATCAAACTATCCAACGACGATGACTCAGCGTTGCATCTAGTCTTATTAAAAGAGATTGACTAAAAATCATGGAAACAATAGTGAACCAAGATGCTGACAATATTTTCTTAGATATCAATAAGAAAAATCGCCCCAACGACCCTCTCATCAGTTGCATTGCCCCTTGCTATAACGAAGGCGCCAATCTAGAAGCTCTTGCAAAAGAAGTTGATCGGATTTTCAAAAACCTGAAGCTCCGTTATGAATTAATTTTAGTCAACGATGGCAGTCGAGATAACACCGCTGCCGTAGCCCACTCTTTACTCCAACAATTTCCAATTAAATTAATTCAGCTATCAAGAAATTACGGTAAAGAAATTGCGCTAAGCGCTGGTATTGACCATGCTAAAGGGGATTGCGCCATCTTGATTGATGCTGATCTTCAACACCCACCTGAGTTAATTTCCGACTTCTACCAACACTGGCGCGAAGGTTATGACATGGTTTACGGTTACCGAGCTAGCCGCGATGATGAATCTCTCCTAAAAAGAAGCTTTGTTGGATTTTTTTATGGCCTAATGAATTTTGGTCAAAAAAGAAAGATTGTCCCTAACACCCTCGACTACCGATTAATGGATAAAAAAGTCTTGGTAGCCATGAGCAGCATGCCTGAGAACAATCGATTTATGAAAGGCTTATATAGCTGGGTAGGATTCACTAACATTGGATTGCCGGTTGAAATATCAGACCGAACAGCAGGCCAAACTAGCTTTGGATTTTTTAATTTATTTAAATTAGCAATGACTGGGCTAACGGCATTCTCTAATGTGCCGCTAAGACTTTGGGGCATCTTGGGTGCCATTATTTCCCTACTATCCTTCGCCTATGGATTCTGGGTTGCCATTGAAACGTTAATCTGGGGCAACCCTACCGCTGGATGGCCAACAGTGATTGTTGTTCAAGCATTCCTTGGTGGCGTTCTCCTCATGTCGATTGGCATTTTAGGTGAATATATTGGTCGCATCTTCACAGAAGTTAAAAGACGTCCCCTATATTTTGTAAGCCACGTCATTCAATCTGATGAGCATCCAGATTAAAAAATTATTCACATCCTTTTTTTGGTTTGGCTTAGTGGGCATATCAGCTATGCTGGTGCACTTCTATGCTGTCACTGCTATCTTTATCCCCTTAGGCATACACCCATTAATCGCGAATGTATTTGGGTTTTTAGTTGCATTTATCGTTAGTTACTATGGCCACTCACGTCTAACTTTCCGAGCCAACGGGAAAAATTCATCTTCGCTAAAAAGCATGCTTCGTTTTTTTCTAGTTGCAGCAGCAAGCTTTCTACTCAATCAATTTATTTTTTACCTATTACTTACCTTCACCCAGCTAAGTATTGATCTATCTCTTGGGATTACTCTAATAGTGGTATCTGGCTCAACTTATATCTTAAGTAAGTTTTGGGCATTTAAAATGCCAGCTAATGACTGAAAAACTAATCTCTATTTGCTCTGATGACTTTGGCCAAAACCAGAGCATTGACGAAGGCATTTTAAAACTTGTTAGCTTAGGCAGGCTTCAAGCTGTGACGGTTTTCACTGAAGGTCAAGGCTGGGCTCTTAGAGCATCCCAACTAAAAGCATTTGAAAGCCAGATTGATATTGGCATTCATCTCAACCTAACAGAGCCTTTTGTAGGGTCTGAACAAAAAAGCTCGCTCAACTCGCTATTACTACGCTCTCACTTAAGGCTTCTTAATAAAGAAGCCATTAAAAATAGTTTTAGACAACAAATCCAACTATTTAAGAGTCAAATGAATCGACTGCCTGACTTTTTAGATGGGCACCAACATGTTCATGCCTTCCCCATTATTAACCAAGCTCTTCAAGAGGTTATTCAGGAGTTTTGGGGAGAGAATTCCCCCCTTTATGTTCGCGATAGCTCAAAATTAAATCTTCAGTCTGATGGATTTTTGTTAAAGAAAATCATCCTGCACATCGCTTGCCGGGGATTAACGGCCAAAATGAATAAGATTCATGTAACAACCAATTCGGCGTTTACTGGGGTATATGACTTTGCCCCCAAGGCCAACTATGCAAATCTGGTTCAAGGCTGGCTAAAAAGTGCCGCCAATCACACATTAATGATGTGTCACCCAGCATGCAATCCCAAGTCAGACAAAGATCCACTTCATGAAGCGCGAGTCAATGAATTTAACTATTTATCCAGTGACGCCTTTTTAGCTGATTGCAGACAACTCGGAGTTAAACTTATCAAGTATTCAAATCTTCATTCAAATGCAAAGGTGAGCAACTAAGGTCATGTGGAATAAGCTTTTCCCACTGGTTTATGAACGTTATTTGGCAAAGCAAATTTATTTGTCATTTACGTTTATTTTGTTTGCTTTAGTTTCTTTATTCATATTCTTTGATTTCATCACAGAAATGAATGACACGAGCAACGTTTACACCATGCTCATGGCATTCTTAACTGTATTTTTTAGAATTCCAGGTCGAATTGTTGAAATCATGCCGATCGCCGCACTGATTGGCAGCATTTACGTTTGCGCCAATATGGCCGCTCAATCAGAATACACAATTCTTCGAGTGGCGGGATTGCACCCAATTTCAGCCCTAAAAACTCTCTTAAAAATAGCCATTCCAATTGCGATAGCCACTTTAATATTTAGCGAAGTCATTGGCCCCCTCACAGAAAAACTTTCTCGCGACATCAAAATTACAGCTGTCAATTTGGGGAAAGAGTCACTTGATTTGCGTTCCGGAGCGTGGATTAAAGATAAAAGGCGCTCAGAAGATTCTTCTGGGAATGAAATCCCCGGCATGCGCTACATCAACGTTGGGATGTTCGAAAACAATGGCACCTTTAGAGGTGTTCGTGTGTATGAGTTTGATGAGAACTACCGACTTGTCACTATTAGAACTGCAGAAACGGTTATAACTGTTCAAGATGGCTTATGGGAACTTCATAATGTCAAAGAAACTTATTTCACCGAAACAAAGCCTCAATCACCGTTAGATCCGAACTTCACAACAAAAATATTAAAAATTGAGAAAAAATATCTAGCCACAGACATTAACCCTCAATTACTAAGCGCTCTTTTAATTCAACCAGATAAAATGTCTATTTGGGGTTTATTTAACTACATTCACCACCTCTACGACAATAAACAAGATTACCAACGTTACGCAATCGCCTTTTGGAAGAAATTAATTTATCCATTTACTGTTCTAGTGATGCTCGCACTAGCTCTACCTTTTGCCTATCTTCAAACACGCTCAGGCGGTATTGGTTATAAAGTTTTCGGTGGCATCATGTTGGGTATCAGCTTCCAATTATTTAATAGTCTCTTCTCACATTTAGGTTTACTAGGTGATTGGCCGTCCTTCATTAGCGCCATCATTCCGGCAGCCATTTACTTTGTTTTAGCTGTATTTGGAATACTTTGGGCATCTAAAACTTAAACATGAGCTCCATCGCTTCCACCCCTCCTGCCATTGTTTTATTTGCTCACGGGGCAAGAGATGAGCGCTGGAAAGAACCTTTCATCAAACTTCAAGAAATTATTCAGTCCAACAACCCCAATCAAAGAGTCGAGTTATCATTTTTAGAATTAATGACGCCGAGTCTACCCAATGTCATTGAGCGTTTAGTTAACGAAGGGATTATTGATGTTGTGGTTGTGCCCGTATTTTTTGGGCAAGGTGGTCATATTAGAAAAGACTTTCCTGCCATTCTGGAAGAATGTCAGGCTAAATATCCACAAATCAAGTTAAGCGCTAAGGCGGCTGTTGGTGAGGATATCGGAGTTCTCGAGGCGATTGCCAAATACTGCGCCAACTAACAATAAAGCTGGCGCCTGTCCGTCAAACCAATCTGTAGCCATTCCATTAGCCATCTCTTGCAAAGTAAGCGATAAGCTTCTTTCGCGAGCCGTACTAATAGACTCAATAATTCTCACAGGCGTATCAACTGGACGACCCTGAGCCATCAACTGATGAGCAATCGATATCGCCTCATCACGCCCCATGTAGATAACAACTGTATCAGCTGTTGGTAATGGTAAATGTACTAAATCTGATGAATCAGTAGCTTTAGCTTGCGTACTAAATGCAACACTTCTTGCCACACCTCTTAAAGTCAGGGATTGCTTTAGGCTTGCAGCAGCAGCTAGAGCTGCTGTAATGCCTGGAACCACCTCAACTTCGATGCCAGCTTCTTGCAACTCAGTAATCTCTTCATCAGCGCGACCAAATATCATCGGGTCGCCACCTTTTAAACGCACAATCAACTGATGCTTTTGTGCGGCATCCACTAAACGTTTATTGATAAATTTTTGCGCTGTTGAATGTTTACCGCAACGTTTACCCACAGCAATTTTTTCGGCTCGAGGGCAATAAGCCAACATTTCCGGCTCAACCAAAGCATCATGAAATACCACATCTGCAGCCGCCAATAACTTAGCGCCACGAACCGTAATCAAGTCCGCAGCACCAGGACCAGCTCCGATCAGGTAAACCTTACCTAATTGAGGAATGGAGGCAGATGTCTTTGTCATTTAAGCAGTAGCTCCACGCACCATACCAGCAGCAACCGTGTGGTTAGTAGCCTCATCAATTAAAACAAAAGCACCCGTACTTGGCGCATCGTCAAATAAATCAGCTGCAATTGGTTTTTGCAAAACCAAATCAACACGGCCAATTTCATTCATATTCAACGCATGAATATCGGTACCATGTGACAAAGTTTGTACATCCAATACTTGTTGAATACCTTTTACCTTAGCAAATACTGTATTAGTTGTGTGGCGTAATACATATTTACGAGCTAAAGAAAGTGGCTCGCTATCTAACCAGCAAATATCAGCTGAAATTTGTTTAGTTAATACTGGCGCATCAACAGATTCGGAGGCAACAATTAAATCACCTCTTGAAACATCCACATCTTCAGCCAAACGCAATGCAATGACTTGCCCCGCTTTAGCAACATCAACCCCAGCAGCACCATGCGCTGCTTGGTGATCATTACCGACATGAATTTCAGAAACCGTCGCTTCTAAACCACTTGGCAATACTGTTACTTTTTGTCCTTTTTTAATACTGCCAGACTCAATACGGCCCAAATACCCGCGGAAATCATCGGCAGCACTACCGTCTTGGCGTGCCACATATTGAACTGGGAAACGTAGACCCTGAACCTTATGCACCACACTGGTATCTAAACCTTCCAACCATTGCAGCAAACTAGGGCCCTGATACCAAGGAGTTTTATCACTTTTCTCAACCACGTTATCTCCCTGTAATGCAGAAACAGGAATCAAATGAGGCGCAGGAAGTCCTAATGTTTTAGCTAAACCTTCAATAGACTCTTTAATGGCATTGAAAACTTTCTCATCAAAACCCAACAAGTCCATCTTATTTACCGCTACAGCCACATGACGTAAACCTAATAAACGCACAATCGCTGAGTGACGTTTCGTTTGCGCCAATAAACCAGCTGGTTTGGCTGACAAATCCACGCGCGTCGCATCCACTAATAAAACAGCCACATCCGCCTGAGATGCTCCGGTAACCAAATTACGCGTATATTGCTCATGCCCTGGAGCATCGGCAACAATGAATTTTCTTTTAGCCGTTGCGAAATAGCGGTAAGCCACATCGATCGTAATACCTTGTTCACGCTCAGCTTCTAAACCATCGGTTAATAAAGCTAAATCAACAGCGGCATCAGAAGCAGTCACACGAGCATGCTTTGTTTTAGAAAGCGCTAATAACTGATCTGCTAGTACAGCCTTGGTGTCATAAAGTAAACGGCCAATTAAAGTACTTTTACCGTCATCAACACTACCGGCTGTAATAAATCTAACAACTCCCTGGCTCATCAGAAATACCCCTCTTTTTTACGACGCTCCATTGAAGCTTCACTTGTTTGATCATCCATACGTGTTGCGCCACGCTCAGTAATTTCGGA
>Ga0228703_1000786_pt1 | contig 21392 bp, 15 predicted proteins | sample McNCre217_Aug_MG_3_FD_178020 | JGI IMG/M metagenome (GOLD analysis project Ga0228703, IMG submission 178020) | Freshwater microbial communities from McNutts Creek, Athens, Georgia, United States - 29-17_Aug_MG | ecosystem: Environmental > Aquatic > Freshwater > Creek | place: USA: Georgia... | reverse complement strand
GATCTGAATACATTGCGTCTAGGTCTGCGTCGAAGCGAAATCAAGCGTGGGGTCGAATACACAACCCAGACCAGTATTGGCGCCAATGCCGATGACGGAAAAACCTGGGTTTGCCCGCACTGCAACTTGCAAATCACCAAGGGCATTAGCCACATTGTGGCCTGGGATGAAATTCGCGGCGTCGAAACTAGGCGTCACTTTCACAATGCTTGTTGGAAATCATTTCAAGGACCACTGCTATGAGTGAAATGTTAGAGATCAGATCGGGTGTCGAGCTTCCGTCAACTAGGGAGACGGTAACCCTGAAAACCAAGGATGGTTTGAACCTAGTCGGCGAACTGGCGTTACCGGTGGGCAAGAAGCCTCGGGCGACACTTATCACCTTGCATCCGCTGCCTACCCACGGTGGGTTCATGGACTCTCATGTGCTTCGTAAGGCGGCAAATCGCCTGCCATATCTGGCTGACATCGCGGTGCTTAGATTCAACACTCGAGGAACCGCTTCACCTCAGGGCAAGAGTGAGGGCGTTTTTGGCGAGGGAGTGACCGAGGAAGCCGATGTGGCCGCGGCGGTGGAATTTGCAGTCGAACGCCATTTACCCAACCCCTGGCTAGTCGGTTGGTCATTTGGCACCGAATTGGCTCTCAAATACGGTGTAGACCACCCGGTTCTGGGCGCCATTTTGCTCTCGCCTCCGCTCCATCGCACCTCGCAAGCCGAATTGCTGCTCTGGAACGGGTCAGGTAAGCACCTAGTGGCTCTGGTTCCGGAACATGATGACTACCTTCAGCCTGATGCTGCAAAAGAACGATTTTCCGCTGTCGAGGACATCGAAATCATCGGTATCGAAGGCGCAAAGCACCTTTGGGTCGGCGAGGCATCAACGACTCGAGTCTTGAATGAAATTGTCAGGGTTGTGAACCCGGAGGCATACCCGCTGCCCGAACAGGTTGCTGTTCCTAAGTCGTAGGGGCGCTACTTAGCATCCTGATGCGGGACTAGCAGCTGTCTAATGATCAAGATGGCTGATGCGGCCACTGGAATCGCTACCAGAGCACCCAGCACGCCGAGGAGTGCGCCTCCCGAGAGGGCTGCGACAACGACTACAGCGCCCGGAACGGCGACGGCCTTGTTCATGATTCGTGGGCTGATTACGTAAGCCTCGATCTGCATATAAATCAGGTAGTAGATGGCGGCGATAAGTGCGGTGGTTGGCGAGACGCTCAAAGCCACCAAGGTCACGATGGTTGCCGCCGTGATGCTGCCAACCAGCGGGATTAGACCCAGCAACAAGACGATAAAGGCGAGAACGACCGCAAAAGGAATGCCGGCGATACTCATGAAGATGTAGCTCAGAGTCGCATTGATTGCGGCAATGGTGAACTGACCAATCACGTAGCGGCCAACCGAGGTGGCAATCTGCTCGGAAATGTCGTGGAACTTCTCACGCTTTGACGCTGGCACCAGGCTATAAATGAAGCCCTTGAATCGATTCAGCGAGGCCATGAAATACAAGCTAAGAATCAAGATCACTAGGGTTGCAAAGAATCCGTTGAAGATGTTAAGGCCAACCTGGACAACGCCGCCGACCATCTTCGGCCAGTTGGCTGTGTTAGCTAGAAAGTCGGAGGCGCTTGCGATTGCGCTGGAGATGGTTCCGCCAAGCTGATTGTCCAGACGCATCACCAATGGCAGTTGTCCAAAGCCGGAGATGACGGCTGGAGCGTTAGCGATGAAGTGAGCACCCTGAGAGGCGAGAGTCGGAAAAATTGCCCAGATGAGTGTCGCCAAGCCGCCGAGTAACACTAAGACGACGGCGAGGATGGCTGCCGGGCGCTTCAAACCGAAGCCTTCTAATTTGGTGACAACCGGGTCTAAACCAAGTGCGATGAAGATTGCAGCCGCGACGTAGGTAATGATGTCGGCAAGAGTCTGGAAGGCTCCGCCGATGAGAATGGCTGTGAGTACGCCCAGGCCACCGAGTAAACCGAACTGGAAACCGTTTGTGATCTTTGTCTGGCCTTGCATATTCACAAACCTACTCTGCTCTAGTTGTTTTAGGCGTTTGGCTTGCCAGCGCTGTCCAGCACGGCTCGGAGGTTCTTGAGATAGACGTCCACTGAGTCACGCTCAGAGGTAATTTTCACGGTGGCCTCGGTTGCCTTTGCAATTTCGCGGGCGGCTGCGATTTGGGCGTTGGCGATGATGCTTCGAGCCTCGGCGTCAGCCGCGGCGATAATGGCATCGGCCTTCTGGCGGGTGAAGGTGGTGGTTTGCTGGTTGAAGGAGATCGCGGCCGCCTCAAGGGTTTCTGCCTCTAGGCGGGCTGCATTCGCACGAGTCAGAGCATTTGAAAGCTGTGCGTTGGCATCATCCAGGTACTTTTGGGTGGTAGCAACGGCCTCTTGGTGCTTCTGTAAGTATTCGGCCTCGGCCTCGGCGCGACGAGCGGTAAGTTCGAGCTCAAGGTCGATGCGTGCCTGTTCTGTGAAGAGTGCGGCAGCGCTTTCGAAGTCGATGTTGCGAGTGTTCTCGCGGAAGGCGATGAGCTTACGTTCAGCCAGGTCTCGCTCGACTTCGGCCTTCAACGAAGCGATCTCTCGTCTTGCGGCGGCTCGCATCTTGGCGACTTCAGTTGAAATTGACCCACGAATCGAGCCAGCCTCACGAAGCGCTTCATCGGCGATACGGGCGGCCTCTTGCTTAGCCTTGGCAATGATTTCGTCGTAGTCACCGCGTGCGGCACTAATAACTCGATCTGAGCGACGCTGAGCTTCTGAGACCAATGAGTCGTAGTAGCCCTTGGCTTCGCCGTGTTGAGCTTCAACTTCTAGGGCCAAGGCCTTGCGCTTGCGCTCCGCCTCGCGTTCTGCCTCAGCCAGAAGGTGAGCCGCCTGGTCCTCCGCGGTACTGAGGATTAGAGCCGCGCGAGCGCCGACGCCGGTGTAGGTAGGTTTGCCGGCTTCTTGGAGTTCCTCGCGAGCGGTTTCCAGAGCCTTGCTGGTTTCGCGAAGTTCGTTAGCTAGTTGGGCGTTCTGTGCCGACAACTGGAGTACTTGTTTGCGCAGGTCGAGCAGAGCGTCGTCTACTGGGCCGCGCTCGTAGCCGCGCAGGGCTACGGGGAATTCGGTCTCTTCGACAGACAAGGTGGTGCTCCTAGGCGCTTCGTTAGAATGGTTACTGGCTGGTAACCCGCCTCAAGTTTAGCCTGATTGGATATCGCATGCGCTTTTTGATCGCCGCCGCGATGTTCGTCGTGTCTATCGCGATGCTCCTGTTGGGCTTGGGGCAGCGAACTATTTGGGCTCCACCGGCGAGCGTTTCGATGGCGGTAACTTTCAATTCCGCAAATCCATTCGTCGTTATCCCTCATGAGACTCTGGCACTGCATCCTGGCTCGCCAACCGTTCACGTGGCTGGGTCGCAGGCTGGCGCGTTTATTTCGAGTGGCCGTGAGTCAGATGTAATGGCCTTTATCGGCAAATCAAGTTCCGCAAAGGTGACTCTGACTCCTAAGAAGAGCGACTTAGTGGTTGAACAAGCCACCAATACCGGAGCGGGATTCTCGCCTCTAGGCCTGGACATTTGGCGAGACCAAAGCAATGGTTCGATGGACGCGAGCCTTACTACCAGCACAGCGCAAGATGCTGCAGTCCTAGTTGCCTCAAATGGTCTTAGGGCGGCACCGGGCCAAATCCAGATCGTTTGGCCGATTGCTCACGATTGGACCTGGTCCAACGTTCTTATTGACGCAGGATCGATTATTTTCATAGCTGCCCTGGTTTTGCTGCTTTGGCACCTCAGTGAGAGGCGTCGTAAAAACGGCCCACGTCGCAGAATGCCAAAAGCTCCATCGGGGCCAAAATACCGGGCTAAAAATAAGGCTCGATTTGCACCGGCGCGTGGCCGCCGTGCCGCCGGTAGACGAGCGATTGTCCTGCCCCTAGCTTTCGCCACTCTCGTTGCCTTGAGTGGGTGTGGCTATCCGGGAGGTAAGCCTTCGGCGACACCATCTGTCTCACCGACGGCTAATCAGGTGGCTCCGGCCGTGGTCACCAGCGGTCAGTTGAAGAGGATTCTTGCCGATGTTGCAATCGAAGCCAAGGCAGCCGACTCTAGCAACGATAAGAAGTCGCTTTTGCCGAGATTCACCGGGCCGGCCTTCAATTTGCGCGCGGTGCACTACTTCCTGCGCTCCAAGAGTGACAAGGTCAACGCTTTGCCTGCAATTGTTGACAAACCGCTTTCGTTCAGCCTGCCGGCGGCAACCGTTGGTTGGCCTCGAAGCATCATGGCAGTAACCGATGAGCCGGGTGATTCTGCTCTGCCTCAACTTCTCGTGCTTCAGCAGAGGTCGCCGCGCGAAAACTATCAGGTTTGGTACACAGTGCGACTCATGCCTGGTGCAAAAATCCCAGCGGTACCGTCTGCTGAGAACGGCGCTATCCCGGTTGATTCAAAGTCGCTGTTCTTGAAGGTTCCGCCGCTTTCGCTACCAGCAACATACGGTGACCTCATCAACAAGGGGCAAAGCAGTCTTAGCGCGCAACTTTTCGACACCCGAAACGATGAGTTCTACAAGCAGGTTTCGACTAGCCAGCAAGAGCAGGTCAAAAACCTCAAGAACGGCAAAATCACTTTTACGCACAAGCTAGGCGATGCCAACGTGATTGGTCTGTCGACCTCTCAGGCCGGCGCACTCGTTGCCGTTTATATGACGGACACCTATGTAATCAAGCCAACCAAGGTTGGAACCGCGGTTGGGGTATCGGGCCAGGAGGCGCTCATCCTTGGTGGTAATGGATCTACCAAGGGTGTTCGTTCGATTTATGGAAACATGCTGTTGTTCTTCGTGCCGGCTCTCTCAGAGAGCACCAAGATTCGCTTAATCGGTGTCACCCAGGGTCTAGTCAGTGTCAGGAGTCTCTAATGTCTGATTTCATGTCTCGTGCTAGCTTGGCGGGCGCGGTCGATCTTTCGTCTCTGCGTAAGCCTGAGCCTCAACTCGGTGCAGCAAACCCACCGTCAGCCGCGGCGGAAAATTCGACGTCCTTGCTGAAGCTTCCTTCTTTGGTGGCACAGGGCGATGAAACCAATCTGAGAAACTTCATCGAACTCTCGAACCAAGTCCCCGTAATCATCGAGTTTTGCGCTGGCTGGAGTGAACAAAGCAAAGTCCTTACTCCTAAGTTGACCAAACTCATCGAGTCATTCGCGGGGCGTCTGGTGCTGCTTCAGATTGACCTGGATTCGAACGTAAATGTAGCCAAGGCCTTCAAAGTCGGCTCGGCACCGACGGTTTTGGCTTTGCTTCGCGGCCAACCGGTTCCGCTCTTCGATGGTGACCAACCTGAAGCGAACATCCAAGTTGTTTTTGATCGTGTGCTTGAGATCGCAGCGGAAAATAATATCGCCGGCACAGTAACCGTAGAGGGGTCAGCCGAAGCCGACCTTCTTCCGGCAATGCCACCGCGCCACCAGGCGGCATACGATGCCATCGACGCCGGTAACTATGCGCTAGCCGTTTCAGAGTATGAAGCTGCGCTCCGAGAGAACCCAGGCGATAACTTGGCAGCAATCGGTTTGGCCCAGGTGAATCTCCTGATCCGAACCGAAGGCATCGACTTCGAAAAGGTACTCAGTTCTGCCCCTGACAGCGCTGAGGAGACCCTGCTCAAGGCCGATGCCTGCATGGCCGTTGGTCACCCGGCGCAGGCGTTCTCGACGATTTTGACCCGTTTTGCAGCTGTCTTTGGCGACGAACGCGAAGTCTTGCGCAAGCACCTGCTCGATTTGTTCAGCATTTGCCCGCCGGAATTGCCAGAGTTGGCGGATGCCAGGCGTCAACTAGCTGCGTTGCTTTACTAACTTGCCGGCTTGAACCAGACAGCTCCCAGCGGCGGAATCGAAATGTTCGCCGAATGTGGCTGACCATGCGAGCCGTCTCCGTTTGCTTCGATCTTGCCAAAGTTTCCAACCCCAGAACCGCCGTAGGCTTCGGCGTCGGTATTCAAAATCTCTAGCCAGGTGCCGCTCTTTGGGAGACCTAGCTTGAAGTCGTGGTAAGGGTGACCGGCGAAATTGATCGCAACCGCAATCGGATTTCCGGCTTCATCCCAACGCAAGAATGTTAGAAGATTCTGGTCGGCATTTCCGCCATCGATCCAGGTAAACCCGGTGTAGTGGTGATCGAGTTGCCACATTGCCGGGTTGTCAACATAAGTCTTGTTCAGCTGACCAACCAGCGATTGCAAACCGCGGTGGCTTGGCTGATCGAGAATCCACCACTCAAGACCCCGCTCCTGATTCCATTCCGACTGCTGGCCGAACTCAGAACCCATGAAGAGCAACTGCTTGCCCGGATGTGCCCACATGAAAGCTAGATATGCGCGCACGTTGGCTAGTTGCTGCCATCGGTCTCCAGGCATCTTGGCTAGCAGGGAACCCTTGCCATGAACTACCTCGTCATGACTGATCGGAAGCACGAATTTCTCGTCGTAGGCGTAAAGCATCGAGAAGGTTAGTTCGCCGTGGTGATACTTACGGTACGCGGGGTCTTTCTCGATGTACTGCAGCGTGTCGTTCATCCAACCCATGTTCCACTTGAAGCCAAAGCCCAAGCCGCCGCCGTCGGTTGGAGAGCTAACGCCACCCCAGCTTGTCGACTCTTCGGCAATCATCATGATGCCCGGATTGCGTCGATAAGCGGTCGCATTAACCTCTTGCATGAACTCGATGGCGTCTAGGTTTTCACGGCCACCGTATTGGTTCGGCAGCCAGTTGTTTCCCTCGCGTGAGTAGTCGAGGTAGAGCATTGAGGCGACCGCGTCAACTCGAAGTCCATCAATGTGAAACTCTTCAAGCCAATAAAGCGCGTTAGCGACCAGGAAGTTCTTTACCTCGTTTCGACCGAAGTCGAAGATCAGTGTTCCCCAATCTGGGTGCTCTCCGCGGCGCGGGTCGGCGTGCTCGTAAAGCGGCTGTCCATCAAATCTGGCCAGAGCCCACTCATCCTTGGGGAAGTGCGCAGGAACCCAGTCAAGAATCACGCCGATGCCAGCTTGGTGAAGTCTGTCGATCAGGTACTTGAGGTCGTCCGGTGAGCCAAATCTCGAGGTAGGTGCGTAGTAGCCAGTGACCTGATAGCCCCAAGATGGCGCATAAGGGTGTTCAGCTAGAGGCATGAACTCAACGTGGGTGAACCCAAGCTCCAGGACATAGGGGATCAGCTCGTCGGCCATCGAACGGTAATCGAGGCCCTGTCGCCATGATCCCGCGTGTAGCTCATAGACCGACATTGGAGCCTTTAGCGCGTCTCGCTTGGTTCTAGCGTCAATCCAAGTCTTGTCGCCCCACTTGTGAGTCGATTCGGTCACGATTGAGGCGGTAGAAGGCGGAACCTCGGTGTGCTGCGCTAGCGGGTCAATCTTGGTGATCCAGCCGCCGTCGCGAGTCAGAATCTCATACTTGTATTTGGTGCCGACACCGACTCCCGGAATGAAAATTTCCCAGACGCCTGATGAGCCCATGACGCGCATGGCGTGCGAAACGCCGTTCCAACTGTTGAATTCACCCACGACGCGCACTGCCTGTGCGTTTGGAGCCCACACGGCAAAGCGGGTTCCGTGGCTTAGGCCCAGATCGCCCTTTACCGAGTGAATGTGCGAACCCAAAGCGTTCCAAAGGTCTTCGTGTCGACCTTCACTGATTAGATGCAGGTCCAGGTCGCCGATAGTTGGCAAGTGGCGGTATGGGTCGTCGGTGGTCCAAACTGAACCATCCTGGTATGCCGTGGTAACGCGGTAGTCGGGAACTTTCTTGGCGACCACGTAACCCTGCCAGAGGCCGTTTTCGAGGTGGGTAAGTTCAATCTTCTCGCCATCGACCACTGCAGCGACCGACTTGGCCATCGGGCGAAGGGCACGGATGACCCAACCCTTCTCGTGAGGGTGCGCGCCGAGTAGCGAATGTGGTTCGTGGTGAAAACCAGAGCTGACTGCCCAGACGAAGTCGCTGGCTAGTTCAGGCAAGGAATCAACAGACTTTTTTCTTATCGCCATGTGAATGCTCCTTATAGAACTTTGCCGATTTGGAAGATATGTGCTGGCTGCACGAATGAATCTAGGCGAACGTAGTTGTCGCTAGACCACTCGTATTTCTCACCGCTAAGAAGATCCTTGACTTCGAAGCGCGAGCCCAGAGGCAAACCCAGTTTTTCCAGGTCGAGGCGCACCATGGTTTCGCGAACCGCGTGCGGGTCGGTGTTTACGACCACCAGGATGGTGTCAGGCTTGCCAGATTCGGTGTACTCACCAGCAAGGTGCTTCGAGAACGCCATGATGGCCGAGTCGTCGGTGTGCTGGATCTCTAGATTGCGAAGCTGTCGAACCGCGGGGTGTGCGGCGCGAATTTCGTTGAGCTTGGTGATGAAGTCAGCGATGCTGCGTCCGCCCTTTTTGGCGGCATCCCAGTCGCGCGGGCGGTATTCAAACTTTTCGCTGTCGATGTGTTCTTCGGCGCCAGGTCGCGCTACCGATTCGCAAAGCTCATACCCCGCGTACATGCCCCAGCTAGGGGTGCACATCGACGCCAAAACGGCGCGAATTTTGTGGGCGGCCGGCCCGCCGAACTGAAGGTACTCGGTGAGAATGTCAGGAGTTGAAACCCAGAAGTTAGGGCGGAAGAAATCGGCGCTTTCGTGAACCAATTCGCGGAGGTAGGACTCGAGCTCTGCCTTGGTATTGCGCCAGGTGAAGTAGGTGTATGACTGCTGGAAGCCAACCTTGCCAAGCGCGTGCATCATCGATGGTCGGGTGAAAGCCTCGGCCAAGAAAACAACATCGGGGAACTCGTTGTTGATTTCGCCAATCAGCCATTCCCAGAAGGCAACCGGCTTCGTGTGCGGGTTGTCGACTCGGAAAATCTTCACACCGCGAGAGATCCAAAGCTTGACCACTCGCAAAACCTCGAAATGGATACCCTCAGGATCGTTATCGAAGTTGATCGGGTAGATGTCCTGGTATTTTTTCGGTGGATTCTCGGCGTAGGCGATGGTGCCATCTGCTCGCGTTGTGAACCACTCCGGATTAGTTTTTACCCATGGGTGGTCAGGCGAGGCCTGAAGAGCGAGGTCCATGGCAATTTCAAGCCCTAGGCCATGGGCCTTTTTGACGAAGGCTGCGAAGTCTTTCTCATCACCAAGGTCCGGATGAATCGCATCGTGACCTCCGGCCGAAGAGCCAATTGCCCAAGGCGAACCTGGGTCCTGTGGGCCGGCGGTAAGGGTGTTGTTTGGACCCTTGCGATAGGCGCCACCGATTGGGTGAATCGGTGGCATGTAGAGAATGTTGAATCCCATGTCGGCAACCGCTGGAAGACGCTTAGCTGCGGTCGTGAAGTTGCCCGAAGTCCAAGTCTTTGACTTGGCGTCGAAAGTTGCGCCTTCAGAGCGTGGGAAGAATTCGTACCAAGCTCCTGAGCCGGCAAGTTCTCGCTCACAGTTGATTCTGAACTCATCGCTGAGAGTTACTAGGGAGCGGATCGGTTGGCTAGAAACTGCCTTGTGAATTGCGGCGGTTTCTGCCTCGGCGAGGCGATCTTTTGCTGGGCGTGAGGTGTCGCCAAGTTTCTCGGCAAGAGCAACTAGCGCCTTTGCATTCGCTGCGGTGCGACCCTTCTCGGCTGCTGCGCGAGTGAAGAGGGCAATACCCTCGAGCATCATCAATTCTTCGTCTACGCCAACTGCAAGCTTGACGGTGGCATTGTGGTGCCAGGTCTCGTAGTCGTCGGCGAAAGCGCGAATCTGGAACTTCCAAACACCTTGGTCATTTAGCTGAACCTTGGTGTGCCATAGGTCACTGCCGAGTGCGCCAGCTGTGAGTCGATGAATCTGCTGTTTGCCAGCTGGGTCGGTTAGTAGCAGCTCGACACCTAGGGCATCGTGACCCTCACGAAAGACGTTGGCGCTAAACGGAATCAGTTCGCCCTTGAAAGCCTTAGCGGGCCAGCGACCGCCTTCTACTGATGGCTTAACCCCGAGGATCGGCAAGCGCCCGATTGGGTTTTCGTGCAGGTAGCTAATCGCGTTTATTTTGCTCACACTCCATAACTTAGTGATGTTTTGGTTGCGATATCGGCGCTTTGGCGAATGCTTTACGCACTTGTAACCAAGTTGGGTTGCCTAGCAATTAGAAGCTGCAGCGAAATACTTGGATGGAGGTGCCTGACACTAGGGTCCTCGCTGCCGGAACCAGTGATTCAGTTTCCTCACTCGGCTGGTCAAAAGCGCTATTCCAGAGCAGTTCGTATTTGGTGACCCCATCCTGGCTTGGCAAAGCGACCTCTTGAACCTTTTCGGCGCCGTGGATGACCAGCAAAATTGCCGATCGGCCGCCTTGGCCGTCGACTCGTTCCGAATATCGTTGAATGGTGCGACATTCGGAGTCATGCCAGTTTTCATCGGTCATGATTTCGCCGTTTGAATTGAACCAACGGACCATATCGTGATCTTCGTTTGCAACATTGAAATCGCCAAAGGTCTTTGGTCGTAGCACCGGATTTTCGCGACGCAACTTCGTCAGGTGCGCGAAGGTTTCCTCGAAATCGCGTTGGTGGCGCGATAGTTCCCAGTTGACCCAACTCATCACGGTGTCTTGGCAGTAAGCGTTGTTATTGCCGTTCTGCGTCTTTAGTCTTTCGTCACCGGCGGTCACCATCGGAATGCCAGACGAGAAAAGCAGTGTGGCCATGAGGTTGCGGGCAGCCTTGCGACGCTGAGCTGCGATTTCTGGGGTTGAGCCCGAGCCTTCGAATCCGTGGTTGAACGAGTGATTTCCGTTCGTGCCGTCTCGGTTGCTTTCACCATTCATTTGGTTGTGCTTCACGTCGTAGCTGACCAAGTCTTTGAGGCAGAAACCGTCGTGAGCGGTGATGAAGTTGACGCTGCCGAGCGGTCCGCTAGGGCCATCGACGATGTCTCTAGAACCGGAGAGGCGAGTGGCAAGATCGGCCACGCCGTTCCAGTGCTTGCCGCTGTTACGAGCCGCGGCAACGTCCGAAAGCCAGAACCTGCGCACGTCGTCGCGATAGCGGTCGTTCCATTCGCTGAATCGGTCTGGGAAGTTTCCGGTCTGCCAGCCACCGAGGCCAACATCCCAGGGTTCCATAATCATTTTCGAGTCGGCGAAAGTCGGGTCTTCGACGATGGCTCGGAGCAGCGGGTGGTTTGGGTCGAAGTGATTTTCTTCGTTGCGGGCCAGGGTCGCGGCTAGGTCGAAGCGATAACCGTCGATCTGCATCTCGTTAGTCCAGTAGCGAAGGCTCTCGAGAACCATGTGCACGACGTGCGGGTTGCCAAAGTTCAGCGAGTTGCCGCAACCGGTGGTGTCGTGGAAGTGGCCGTTGTCGTCCATTCGGTAATAGCTGGAGTTGTCTAGGCCGCGGTATGAATAGGTGAGGCCGCCACCGCCGCCCTCGGCAGTGTGGTTATAAACCACATCAAGGATTACTTCTATACCGTTTCGGTGGAGTTCGCGAATCGAAGTTTTTAGTTCTTCGATAACGGCTTGCGGCCCCTGCTTTAGTGCCGCCGCGCTCGCATAGCGCGGGTGTGGGCTAAAGAAATTGATGGTGTTGTAACCCCAGTAGTTGATCAGACCCATGCTCATGAGGCGAGGCTCCGAAATAAACATGTGAATCGGCAACAACTCAACCGCGTTCACGCCAATTTTCTTGAGGTGCTCAATCGTGGTTGGGTGGCCAAGCGCCGCGTAGGTTCCGCGCAGCTCATCCGGAAGATTCGGGTTTCCGCGAGTCAGACCGCGGGCATGAGCTTCGTAGACAATAAGTTCGTCTAGCGGAATGTTTGGCTTGGAAATACCCTGCCAATCGAAAGCGTCATCCGCCACAACGCAGTGATACTCGCGCGCATTCTGGCGAACCACTCCGCGGGCATAAGGGTCAATCAAGAAAAGCTGGTTATTGAAGGCATTTCGAGGAGCCTTAGGGCCGTCTGCGCTAAGTGCGTACTTGATTCCAGGGCGTAGGTGATGGCTGGTCGCGCTCCAGATGGCGCCTTCGCCACGGACCAAATCAATGGTTCGGCGCACCTGAGTTACTTCATCTGGTTCGAAGATGACGAGTTGAATGCTCGTTGCATTTTCAGAGTAAACACGGATAGTGCCAACGCCGTCAACGACCGTTACACCCATTTCCCCCGGGGCAGGCATCTCAGCAGACATAGGGGAAATCCTACTCGCTCACAGATTTCAGGCAGATTAACCGCGACATACGAAATACGCTTGTTGTTGTGCCCACCTATCTAGACCACGCAGCAACCACGCCGATCAGGCCCGAGGTGCTCGCCGTCTACACCGCGGCGCTCGCTCGGGTGGGAAATCCTTCGGCGGTCAATAAATTCGGCCAGGACGTCAGAAACGTGCTCGAGGCGGCTCGCGAATCGCTCGCCGCTAGCGTCGGTGCCAACCGCAGCGAAGTCATCTTTACCTCCGGTGGCACCGAGAGTGACAACCTAGCGATCAAGGGTCTTTATTGGCAGCGTCAGGCTGAGGATTCAGATCGAAACGTGATCATTACCGCCGGCACAGAGCACCATGGCGTGCTTGACCCGATTTATTGGCTCGAGGATCACCAAGGTGCAGAGACTGTGCTGGTGCCTGTGAACGAACGTGGTGTTTTTGACCTTGAATGGTTGGCAAATTATCTTGAACAGAATGGCCAACGCGTCGCTTTGATTTCACTTATGTGGGTCAACAACGAAACCGGTGTGATTGCCGACATTCCGGCGATCAACGCATTGGCTTCTAAATATGGCGTTCCGGTTCACTCCGACGCAGTTGCGGCCTTTGGTCACATCCCAATAGATTTCGCCGCAAGTGGTTTGGCAGCTATGTCGATCACCGCCCACAAGATAGGTGGCCCGGTGGGTTCTGGGGCGTTGCTTGTTGGTCGAGCGGTCAAACTAACTTCTTTGGTTCACGGTGGTGGCCAAGAGCGCGGCATGCGTTCGGGCACCATGGACGCGGCTGGGGCGACCTCATTTGCCTTGGCTGCCGAGCTAGCCTGTGCAGAAATTGAGTCAGAAACGCAGCGTCTGGCAGCGCTAGCTGAACGCTTGGTTTCCGCAGTCACTGCGGTTGCCCCAGACGCGGTCTTGAGTAGGGGAGATGCGCCTGGTTTGCCTGGCACCGTGCACTTCACCTTTCCGGGCTGCAGCGCCGACTCCCTGATTTTCTTGTTGGATGCCGCTGGCGTCTCGGTTTCGGCTGGCTCGGCCTGCACAGCTGGCGTGAATCGACCTTCGCACGTGCTTTTGGCTATGGGTCGCGGCGAGGATGAAGCCACCGGTGCGCTTCGCATCACGCTTGGGTACACAACCACCGAGGCAGACATCGATGCATTTCTCGCGGCTTTTCCTGGGGCTCATCAAGCCGCCAAGAAGGCCGGATTGCCCTCAAAGTAGACTGTATTTATGAAGGTTTTAGCGGCTATGTCTGGCGGAGTTGACTCCGCAGTCGCTGCTGCCCGCGCTGTCGAGGCTGGCCATGAAGTGGTTGGAGTTCACTTGGCTCTCTCGCGTATGCCAGGAACCCTGAGGACCGGCTCTAGAGGCTGTTGCACCATCGAAGATTCGATGGATGCTCAGCGTGCCGCCAGCGTTTTGGGTATCCCTTATTACGTCTGGGATTTCTCGGAGCGATTCAAAGAAGAAGTGGTCGATGAATTCATCGCCGAGTATGAAGCCGGTCGCACTCCGAACCCGTGCATGCGTTGCAATGAGCGAATCAAGTTCGCCGCGCTGCTTGAGAAGGCCTTGGCTCTCGGTTTTGATGCCGTCTGCACCGGCCACTACGCCACGCTGCTGACCGACGAAGCTGGCAACCTAGAACTACACCGCTCAAACGCGCTAGCCAAAGATCAGTCCTACGTTCTCGGTGTGCTGACCGAAGAGCAGCTAAAGCACTCAATGTTTCCACTCGGGGCCAGCGCCTCAAAGGATCTAATCCGTGCCGAGGCCGAAGCCCGCGGACTTTCAGTTGCCAATAAACCTGACAGCTATGACATCTGTTTCATCCCTGAGGGTGACACCCAGGACTGGATTGCCGACAAGCTCGGAAACCAGACTGGTGACATCGTCGATCGAGCCGGCAATGTGCTTGGTTCGCATGAGGGTTCTCACGGATTTACCGTCGGGCAGCGCAAGGGCCTTTCGATTGGTCGCCCGGCCTCCGATGGTCGCCCGCGATATGTTCTCGAGATTCGGCCTAAAACCAACACCGTGGTTGTCGGCCCACAGGCGGCGCTGGCAATCTCTGAAATGGCCGGCAGTCGCTACACCTGGTGTGGTCAACCTCCAATGAACACGGATGCCTGGACCGACATCCTGGTTCAGGTTCGAGCCCACGGCGACGCCATCCCAGCCGAATTCTCGGTGATCGACGACGAGATGGTCATTCGCGTCAAAGAGCCGTTGCTCGGTGTCGCGCCTGGACAGACCGCGGTTCTGTATCTTGGCACTCGCGTTCTTGGTCAAACCACCATCAACCGAACCGTTAGCGCTGTACCGGTTGAAGCAGATTTCACCGTTTCGACTTAGTCGGGATCAGTTTCCAAAATAGATCCAAGGTTGCCCAGGGATCTTTTCTGCTCGGTCAGCCATCATTTGTTGATCTGGGGCGACATATTTGAAGACCGCTGTTCGCGCCTTCAGGTCAACCTTCAATGAGTAGCCACCCAGAGACTCTTTTACAGACAGTGGTATTCGAGTAGAACCACCGAAGTACTTGGCCAAATCTGGGCAGACAAAATAGCCATTCTGGATTGAAATCCTGTGCCCGGGTTCGAGTGCGAATTTCAGCTGCTGGAGTTCCCAACCGCCGATTCCAAAATCAGACTTCAATAGGTAGTCACCCAATGCAACGCGAAGAAATTCTTTTGCAGGGGGGCTTTTAACCGAACAGGTTTCAGTGTGAAACCAGGTGCCGAGGTCGAACAGATTGAATTCAAGTAGGGTGCATTCGTTCTTGGTGGGCCTGGTCAAGAAGTTAGCATTCGAGCCCGGATCTTTAGGAAAGACCGGCGTTTTCCCAAGGATTTTTCCTGACGCAGAATAGCCAACAAGTTGCCACGAAACGAAGGCAGTTTTATCGCTGTATTTGAAAAGTTTTAGTGCTAGGTCGTTCCATGGTTCTCTGTAGAGCACTTTGACCCTAACCGCGCCGCGATTTCGGAGAGATGAATAGGCTCGTTCAAGACTTTTTCGTTGCGTGGCCATTATCTGTTCAGCATCAGCTTGCAGCTCCTTGCTAAAGCGTAGATTTCTTTTGCTCACTGGATTCGAGAAAGATTCTGGGATGTAAACCGTAACTCGGCCGACCTGCGTTATTGAGTCTCCAGAAGCCTGCGCGCTAGCAACAAGGGTGAGACTCAAGCAGGCAGTAAGGACTGCAATCCAAGACAGTGCTTTAAATCCATGTTTTTGAGAAATCATTAATTGCCTGAATTCAGTGTGGTGATGTCGGTGCCGAGTGGGTACGAAGGCCTTCCTCCAGCACCGCCAAAGCCGTTTGAAATATATCCCGGGAAGCGGATGAAAGCGTCTGGATATGAAACTGTTCCACCTAGGGTGCCCGGGTAGAGGGTTTTTATCGTTGTGACTTGGCGAAATGCGTTATCGTCGGATACTTTGACCGAGGTGATAGAGCCTGAAGAATTTGTGATGACGGCATCCACAACGGCTACGTGCCCGTATTGATTGAGTGGCGTTGCATCCCACCAGGCAACGTCTCCGATTTGCGGAGTTGCATTTGTCGTCGCACCAAGGCGGCTTACAGCCTGCGAGGCCCACAACCTAGCGTCACCGAAAAATTTGAGGGCAGGCATGTAACTATTGCTGTAGTAGAGGCGATACGCGGCATAGGACAAACAATTGTGCCTTGTGCCGTCGGCAGCCACAGTTCCATGCAAATAGAATCCATATGCGTCATAACCCGAGTAGCCCGTGAAATTCACACAAGAGTACCGGGCAGAAGTCGGCGCGATGCAAGATTCATAACTGCCCGCGGCCATTGCCCAACTCGGATTTGCGGCAACAAAAGATGCAGAAAAGACCAAACTCAAAATGGCCTTATTTCGGTTTTTCAAAAGATTACTCTCCTTAAATCATTTGGGTCAGAGAATCTGAATCCCCCCCCCGAGCTGCACCTCCAATGTTTAGGGAAAAATGTGAATGCGTATGGTCTCTGAGGAAATCTGTGGATAACTACCACGTGCGCCTATGTGAGCTGTCCCTGCATGGGTTTAGGCTTTTCACGTGAAGGAATTTGAGCGCTTGGAAGTGCGACATGGTGAGTTGGTCGATGAGATTAACAAGCATCGTCGCGCCTACTACGAGGGCAACACCGTGCTCATCGCAGATGCCGAGTATGACGCACTCATGCACGAGCTCGAGCTGCTCGAAGCTCAGCATCCAGAACTAATCACTGGGGATAGCCCGACTCAGACGGTTGGCGGTTCGGCAAACCAGGCTTTTGCGCCGGTTCAGCACCTAGATCGCATGGTGAGCCTCGACAACGTCTTCAGCCACGATGAAATGCTTGCCTGGGTTGCCAAGGCTGGCGCCGGCCCATTCCTTTGCGAACTAAAGATCGACGGCCTAGCAATCAACCTTCGCTATGAAAACGGCACTCTCGTTTCGGCAGCAACTCGCGGCGATGGCGTGGTCGGCGAGGATGTCACCCAAAACGTGCTCACCATCAAGTCGATTCCGCGCAAACTCGAGGGCGCGGGACATCCGCAAGTGGTCGAAATCCGCGGAGAAATCTTCTTTGGCGTCGAAGACTTCGCAAAGTTAAACGAGGGTCTGGTCGCCGAAGGTAAAGCACCGTTCGCCAACCCGCGCAACTCTGCCAGTGGTTCTCTGCGTCAAAAGGATCCGAAGGTAACCGCAAGCCGCCCACTGCGCATGCTGGTTCACGGAATCGGCGCATGGCCAAAGCCAACCGCAAACGGCGAGCCAATCACGACCCAGTCGGCGATGTATTCACTGCTCAAGAGCTGGGGTCTTCCGACCTCCGAGCGCTTCTCCGTGGTCAATTCAGCCGATGAGGTCTTGGCTTACATCGACAACTTCGAAAAGAATCGCCACAATCTTGAGCACGAGATCGACGGTGTCGTGGTGAAGGTTGATTCACTGTCCGAGCAAGCAGACCTGGGCTTCACCAGCAGAGCCCCACGCTGGGCAATTGCCTACAAATACGCTCCTGAACAGGTAAACACGAAGCTGGTCGACATCCGCATCGGCATCGGTCGCACCGGTCGAGCAACGCCATATGCCGTGGTCGAACCCGTCAAGGTTGCCGGTTCGGTGGTCGAGTTCGCGACCCTCCACAACCAGGATGTGGTTAAGGCCAAGGGTGTGCTGATCGGAGACACCGTGGTGCTTCGTAAAGCCGGCGATGTCATCCCTGAGATTCTCGGCCCCGTGATCGAACTTCGCGATGGCTCAGAACATGCCTTCGTCATGCCTAGTAACTGCCCATCCTGTGGTGCGGCACTAGCGCCTTCAAGTGAAGGAGACGTTGACCTTCGCTGCCAGAACGCGAAGAGCTGCCCCGCTCAGCTGCGAGAGCGCGTTGCTTACCTCGGCTCGCGTGGCGTGCTAGACATCGAAGCGCTCGGCTACGTTGCTGCCGTTGCCCTTACCCAGCCACTCCAACCGCAGGCTGCGCCGCTTAAGTCTGAAGCAGACCTGTTCGATCTGACGCTTGAAGACCTCATGCCGATTCAGGCGCAGGTGCTTGACCCAGACTCGGGTCTTCCGAAGTTGGACGCCGAAGGAAACCCCAAGGTCGTCGATTTCTTCCGCAAGAAAGATGGCAGCCCTGCCGAAGTGGCGATGAAGCTGCTTCGCAATCTTGAAGAAGCCAAGACCAAGCCGCTGTGGCGCATCCTGGTGGCATTGTCGATTCGCCATGTTGGTCCGGTGGCCGCTCGCTCGTTGGCGGCACATTTCGGTTCGCTCGATCGCATCTTTGCCGCCTCAGAGTCAGAGCTTTCACAGGTCGATGGGGTGGGCGCCATTCTTGCTCAGTCGCTTCGCGAGTGGATCACGATCGATTGGCACCGAGAAATAATCGAGCGTTGGCGTGCTTCGGGGGTTCAACTTGAAACCCCGGGTCACGAGGGTCCCGGCTCCGGTGGGGCGGCAGACGGTAAGTTTGCCGGTCTCAGCATCGTCGCGACGGGCTCTCTCAAGCAGTTCACTCGAGAGCAAATCGAAGAGGCAATCATCAGCAACGGTGGCAAGGCAGCCTCATCTGTGTCAAAGAAGACTGCGTTCGTTGTTGCCGGCGAAAACGCCGGTTCAAAACTTGCCAAGGCCGAAGAGCTTGGCATTGAGGTTATCGACGAAGAAGAATTTCAGCGCCGACTAAACTCTTAGGTATACAACTCCCGCTTTTGAGAGAGATTCATGTCTGAAATCACCCCTGACCTAGTGCGTCACTTGGCCGGCCTTAGCCGCATCCTTGTGACCGACGAAGAGGTCGAACGTTTTACCGAGCAGCTTTCGCTGATTGTCGACTCTGTGGCAAAGGTAAACGAGGCGCTTGCGGGCGTCGACGTTCCTGCGACCAGCCACCCGATTCCAATGGCCAACGTCTTCCGTGAAGACATCGTCGAGCCATCACTTACCCAGGAGCAGGCGCTTTCAGGCGCCCCAGACAGCGGCGAAGGTCGCTTCCGCGTTGCAGCAATCTTGGATGAGGAGTAGACCATGTCTGAACTGATTCGCAAGAATGCTAGCGAGCTCGTCGAGCTGCTGAAGAGTGGCCAGGTTTCATCTGTAGAGCTGACCCAGGCTCACCTTGACCGCAGTGCTGCGGTTGACCAGGATGTTCACTCATACCTCTACCAGAACCCAGAAACCGCACTTGCTGCCGCCGCCGATATCGACCGTCGTCGTGCTGCCGGCGAGAAGCTGCACGAGCTTGCCGGTCTGCCAATCGCGGTTAAGGACAACCTCACCACCACAGATGCGCCGACTACCTCTGGTTCAAAGATCCTTGAGGGATGGGTTCCGCCTTACGACTCAACCGTGGTCAAGAAGATTCGCGAAGCTGGCCTACCGATTCTTGGTAAGACCAACTTGGATGAGTTTGCGATGGGTTCGTCAACCGAATTCTCGGCCTTTGGCCCTAGCCGCAACCCTTGGGACCTGACCCGCATCCCGGGTGGTTCTGGCGGTGGCTCGAGCTCGGTTGTAGCGTCGTTCCAGGCTCCGGTGGCAATCGGTTCAGACACCGGTGGCTCGATTCGCTTCCCGGCTTCGGTTACCGGAACCGTCGGAAACAAGCCGACCTATGGCGCTGTTTCACGTTACGGTCTGATCGCCTTGGCTAGCTCGCTAGACCAGGTCGGTCCGGTTTCGCGCAATGTGCTCGACTCGGCTCTGATTCAAGACCTGATTGCCGGCCACGACCCACACGACAGCACCTCGCTGCCTGAATCGCTAGGTTCGATGGCTGATGCCGCTCGCAAGCTCGATGTCAAGGGCATGCGCATCGGTGTTATCAAGGAGCTAATGGGCGAGGGCTTCCAGCCTGGCGTCATGAACCGCTTCAAGGAAAGCGTCGCTCTGCTTGAGCAGGCCGGTGCCGAAATCGTTGAGGTTTCATGCCCTAACTTCGAGTACGCGATTGCTGCTTACTACCTGATCCTTCCTGCCGAGGCTTCTTCGAACCTCGCCAAGTTTGACTCAGTTCGCTTCGGTCTGCGTGTTGCTCCAGAAGGCAACCCGACCATCGAGCGCGTCATGGCTGCCACTCGTGAGGCCGGTTTCGGTCCAGAGGTTAAGCGCCGCATCATCCTTGGAACCTACGCGTTGTCTAGTGGCTCATACGAGCACTTCTATGGCGCCGCTTTGAAGGTTCGCACATTGATCCAGCGCGATTTCGCAGCAGCGTTCGACAAGGTAGACGTGCTCATCTCACCAACCGCTCCAACCACCGCCTTCAAGATCGGTGAGAAGTTGGAAGACCCGTTGGCCATGTACCTAAATGACATCGCCACCATCCCGGCGAACCTTGCCGGTATCCCGGGTATGTCGATTCCTATCGGTCTTGCCGACGAAGACCAGCTTCCGGTTGGACTTCAGTTGCTGGCTCCGGCTCGTGCCGACGCCCGCCTTTACCAGGTTGGTGCCGCTCTAGAGAAGATGCACGAAGACATCTGGGGCAAGCGAATGATTGACTTTGCACCTGAGTTGGAGGTTCGCGGCTAATGGCTAAAGACGAATTGATGAACTATGAAAAGGCCCTCGAGATGTTCGAGGTCGTCATCGGTCTAGAGGTTCACGTCGAGTTGAACACCAAGACCAAGATGTTCTGTGGTTGCCGCAACGAGTTTGGTGACGAGCCAAACACCAACGTTTGCCCAATCTGTATTGCTCTGCCTGGCGCCTTGCCAGCCGTCAACCGCACCGCGGTTGAGTCGAGCATCTCGATTGGTCTAGCACTCGGGTGTGAGATTGCGCCTAACGGCCGTTTCGCACGCAAGAACTACTTTTACCCAGACCTTGCCAAGAACTTCCAGACCTCGCAGTATGACGAGCCAATCGCTTTCAACGGTGAATTGACCGTCGAGTTGCCTTCGGGTTCGGTGCACACCGTTCAGATAGAGCGCGCGCACATGGAAGAAGACGCCGGCAAGCTGACCCACATCGGTGGTTCAACCGGACGCATCCAGGGTGCCGAGTACTCTCTTGTGGACTACAACCGTGCCGGTGTTCCGCTGGTTGAGATTGTTACCCGTCCGGTTTACGGTGCAGGCGCCGAGGCTCCTGAGCTGGCTGCCGCCTACGTTCGCTCTATTCGCGAGATCGTGAAGGGTCTTGGCGTATCAGACGCTCGCATGGAGCGCGGAAACGTTCGCTGTGACGCCAACGTTTCACTTCGCCCACACGGCCAGGAAAAGCTTGGTACACGAACCGAGACCAAGAACGTCAACTCGCTTCGCTCAATCGAGCGCGCGGTTCGCTACGAGATTCAGCGTCAGGCTGCCCTTCTAGCTAAGGGCACCGCAATCGTTCAGGAGACCCGTCACTGGCACGAAGACAAGGGCGCAACCAGCGCCGGACGTCCAAAGTCAGATGCCGACGACTACCGTTACTTCCCAGAGCCAGACCTGGTACCGGTTCAGCCTTCGAAGGAACTCATTGAGTCACTTCGCGCAAAGCTGCCTGAAAAGCCAGCGGATCGCCGCAAGCGCGTTCAGGCCGAATGGGGTTTCGCAGACCTAGAGTTCCGCGATGTCGTCAACGCCGACCTGCTCGACCAGATCGAAGAGACCGTCAAGGCTGGCGCAAAGCCACAGG
>Ga0228703_1000785_pt1 | contig 21408 bp, 21 predicted proteins | sample McNCre217_Aug_MG_3_FD_178020 | JGI IMG/M metagenome (GOLD analysis project Ga0228703, IMG submission 178020) | Freshwater microbial communities from McNutts Creek, Athens, Georgia, United States - 29-17_Aug_MG | ecosystem: Environmental > Aquatic > Freshwater > Creek | place: USA: Georgia... | reverse complement strand
CCTAAGGAAGTGCCATGGCAAGCTTGGGCGGCTGAAGCGAATGCCGACTACCAAGCCAATATGCAGCCGCAAAAATTGCCTGGTGACATCGATATGCCCGCCATTGTTGGCGTGATCAGCAAGCTGTTGCCAGAAGATGCTGTGCTGACCAATGGGGCAGGTAATTTTGCAAGCTGGGTGCATCGCTTCCACAAGCACCGTGGTTTGGCCAATGGACACAAAGTGCAACTTGCTCCCACTTCGGGCTCCATGGGTTATGGCGTGCCCGCCGGTATCGCCGCCAGCATCCTGACAGGGCGCACGGTGTTCACCATCGCGGGTGACGGCGACTTTTTGATGAACGGTCAAGAGTTAGCGACCGCGGTGCAGCATGGCGCCAAAACCATCATCGTCTTGCTCAACAACAGCGTCTACGGCACGATCCGTATGCACCAAGAGCGCGAGTACCCCAACCACTCCAGTGGCTCGTATTTGAAGAACCCAAGCTTCGCGCAATTGGCGCAGGCTTATGGCTATGCGGGTGTGCGCATTACAAAAACCGATGAATTCGAGGCGGCTTTCAAGGCGGCGATGGAGCGCAAAGAGGGCACATTGATTGAAGTGATGATTGACGAAGACGTGATCACCACCCGCGCCTCGCTGACGACAATTCGTGAGGCGGCTATAGCCAGGTTAGCTAAATCTAAATAGCCTGACTTCATGGCTTAAAAGCTAAGGCCAAGAGGCGTACGCAAGTCATATAACTGCGGCGCAAAGTCTTCAGATGTTGAGCGCAAAAGAAAAGGGCTGCCAAGGCAGCCCTTTTTCGTTGGAAGACCGAGTGCTTAGCTCAGGTGCTTGCCAATCAAGCCAGCCAATTCGAACATGGTGACTTGTTTTTTGCCGAATACGGCTTTGAGTTTCTCGTCAGCGTTGATGTTGCGCTTGTTGACAGAGTCTTGCAGGCCGTGCTTCTTGATGTAGACCCACAATTTGCTGACCACTTCTGTACGTGGCACAGGAGTAGCGCCGATGACGGCGGCCAATGCGGCGCTAGGCGTCATGGCTTTCATGAACGCAGCGTTAGGCGTGCGCTTTTTGGCAGGAGCCTTTTTAGCTGGCGCTTTTTTCGCTACGACTTTTTTAGCGGGAGCTGCTTTCTTTGCAGCAGGTTTTTTAGCAGGAGCGGCTTTTTTAGCCGGTGCTTTTTTTGCAGTTGCCATTTTTGATTTCCTTCTAGAAGTGATTTTCGTAACTCGGTCTAAGACGAATCTTCCGAGCGGGCTTGATGCTACTGGAGAAAATTGCCGTTTCCAAGGGGAAAAGCATATTTTTCACTCGAGAGCGCAAGTTTTTTCGAGGGAAGAATTTGCTGCAATTGATGTGTAATTGTTAGTGGATACGTCATTGATTTCATAATGCAATAAATTAATTTCAAATGACGAAATTTTAAAATTTCGGACGCCTAAAAATTTACCATATAGTGATAAATTAACTTCATAATTCAAAAAATATAAAATAAGTCATTGAAAAATATAAGAAAAATAAAATTCTTATATAAGACATATGATGCCATTTAACTCTTCTATAAGACTTAAACTGATCACCATGTTGCGCACCACAAAGAGCGCTCACAACAGTTTTATTAACCTTTAGGAGTGAAAAATGCCTCAATCCCTCAATGAACAACTCAGCCGTAGCCAGCAAATCGCTGCCTTAGAGAAAGACTGGGCTACCAACCCCCGCTGGAAAGGCGTCAAACGTGGTTACAGCGCTGCGGACGTCGTGCGTCTGCGCGGTAGCGTGCAGATCGATCATTCGTTGGCTAAGCGTGGTTCAGAAAAACTCTGGCGCCTTATCAACGGAGAAGCCAAAAAAGGTTACGTCAATTCCTTTGGCGCCATCTCTGCTGGACAAGCTATGCAACAGGCCAAAGCAGGTTTAGAAGCTGTGTACCTATCAGGCTGGCAAGTCGCTGCGGACGGCAACAGTTCTGAAACCATGTACCCAGATCAGTCGCTCTACGCCTATGACTCCGTGCCTACCATGGTGCGCCGCATCAACAACACGTTCAAGCGCGCGGACGAAATCCAATGGGGCCGTGGCATCGAGCCAGGTAGCAAAGAATTCATCGATTTCTTCCTGCCCATCGTGGCTGACGCCGAAGCGGGTTTTGGCGGCGTGCTCAATGCGTTTGAGCTGATGAAAAACATGATCTCAGCAGGTGCGGCTGGCGTGCACTTCGAAGACCAATTAGCAGCGGTCAAAAAATGCGGCCACATGGGCGGCAAAGTATTGGTGCCCACCCAAGAAGCCTGCGAAAAACTCATCGCAGCCCGCTTCGCAGCCGATGTCATGGGCGTGCCCACCATCGTGTTGGCCCGCACCGACGCTGAAGCGGCCAATTTGGTCACCAGCGACCATGATGCAAACGACAAACCATTCTTGACTGGTGAGCGCACCCAAGAGGGCTTCTACCGCGTCAAAAACGGTTTAGAGCAAGCCATCAGCCGTGGTGTCGCATACGCACCATATGCCGACTTGGTGTGGTGTGAAACCGGTGTGCCAGACATTGGCTTCGCTCGCGAATTTGCGCAAGCCGTGCACGCTAAGTGCCCAGGCAAGTTGTTGTCCTACAACTGCTCGCCTTCGTTCAACTGGAAGAAGAATTTGAACGACAAGCAAATCGCGACATTCCAAGACGAGTTGTCAGCATTGGGCTACAAGTACCAGTTCATCACTTTGGCGGGTATCCACATCAACTGGTACAACACCTTCCAATTCGCCCATGCATACGCCAACGGCGAAGGTATGAAGCACTATGTCAACATGGTGCAAGAGCCTGAGTTCGCGGCGCGCGAAAAGGGCTACACCTTTGTGTCGCACCAGCAAGAGGTGGGGGCTGGGTACTTTGATGATGTGACTACTGTCATTCAAGGCGGGTCTTCTTCGGTTAAGGCTTTGTCTGGGTCTACTGAAGAAGAGCAGTTTCACTAAGCTTTGTATTGGTGGCCGTGTGCGCTTTTTTATGCGTTGCACGGCCCATACGACTTGGGCACCTTGTTACGCTCATGTCCCCCGAGAGGCGCTTTTAGCGCCTCTCTCCTCCTTTACTTCGCTACACAAGGCACCCAAGCCGTATGGGCCTTTGGGTGAAAGTCTGCAAAGCCAACGGCGAGCAAACATTCCTTCACGCACGAAGGGATGGGGTTGGGTATCTGTTGTAGCGAAGTAAAGGAGGAGATTCAGGCGCAGCCTGAATCGGGGGACATGAGCGGAAACAGGTGCCCAAGCCCATCCCCCTCCGCCAAAGAAGCGAACCCAGTACCGACAACATATGTAAGCAAAGCTAGCAAACCCACAACCCCGAGGCGCGTAAAATGGACGAACAGCGTCTCCAAACATTAACCGAGCGCGGCCCCAGCCGCGCTTTTTTCATTCAGGCACATGGTTCAGATCACACTTCCCGACGGTTCGCAACGTGAATTTCCAGGCCCTGTCACGGTGGCCGAGGTAGCCATGTCGATTGGCGCTGGTTTGGCTAAGGCCGCTTTAGCTGGCAAGGTCGATGGCAAGGTGGTGGACACCAGTTTCACGATAGAGCGCAATGCCCAACTGGCCATCGTCACGGGGAAAGATGCCGACGGCCTCGAAGTGATTCGCCATTCCACGGCGCATTTGCTGGCGTATGCCGTCAAAGAGCTTTTTCCTGAGGCGCAAGTCACGATTGGCCCTGTGATCGAAAACGGCTTTTATTACGACTTCTCTTTCAGCCGCAGTTTCACACCTGAAGACCTGATCGCCATCGAAAAGCGTATGACTGAACTCGCCAACAAAGACGAGCCCGTGTTGCGCCGCGTGTTGCCGCGTGACGATGCGGTCGCGCATTTCAAAAACATGGGTGAGCATTACAAGGCCGAGATCATTGCCAGCATTCCAGCCAATGAAGACGTCAGTTTGTACCGCGAAGGCAGTTTCGAAGACCTCTGCCGTGGCCCCCACGTGCCAAGCACTGGCAAACTCAAACACTTCAGGCTGATGAAGGTGGCTGGCGCCTATTGGCGCGGCGACCACCGCAATGAAATGTTGCAACGCATTTATGGCACTGCATGGGCCAGCAAAGACGATTTACAGCAATACCTCACACGCCTCGAAGAAGCAGAAAAACGCGACCACCGCAAACTCGGTCGCGAACTCGATTTGTTCCATATAGACGAACACTCGCCCGGCACGGTTTTCTGGCATCCCAAGGGCTGGACTGTTTGGCAAGAGGTGGAGCAATACATGCGCCGCGTTTACCGCGATAACGGCTACCAGGAGGTCAAGGGGCCTCAAATCTTGGACCAAGGCCTGTGGGAGAAAACCGGCCACTGGGACAAGTACCGCGAAAATATGTTCGTGACCGAGAGCGAGAAACGCGACTTCGCCTTGAAGCCGATGAACTGCCCTGGCCACATCATCATTTTCAACCAAGGTATCAAGAGCTACCGCGATTTGCCACTGCGTTTTGGCGAATTCGGCCAGTGCCACCGCAATGAACCGTCGGGAAGTTTGCACGGCATCATGCGGGTGCGCGCTTTCACGCAAGACGACGGCCACATTTTTTGTACCGAAGACCAAATCCAGTCGGAAGTGCTTGCTTTCACAACCTTGTTGCAAAAGGTCTACCGCGACTTCGGTTTCACTGAAATCTTGTACCGCCTGTCGACCCGTCCAGAAAAACGCATCGGTAGCGACGAAAGCTGGGACCGCGCCGAAGCCGCTTTGGCCGATGGTTTGCGCGCTTCGGGTTGCGAGTTTGAATACCTGCCAGGCGAGGGCGCTTTCTACGGTCCCAAGATCGAGTACACCCTGAAAGACGCCATCGGACGCGAATGGCAGTGCGGCACGATCCAGGTCGATCCGAACATGCCCGAGCGCCTCGACGCCGAATACGTAGGTGAAGATGGTGCCCGCCACCGGCCCATCATGCTGCACCGCGCGATTGTGGGCAGTTTGGAGCGTTTTATCGGAATTTTGGTCGAGCAGCACGCAGGCGCCTTGCCGACTTGGCTCGCGCCCGTGCAGGTCGCGGTGCTCAATATCACCGACGCGCAGGCCGATTTCGCCCAAGAAGTTGTGAAAATGCTGAAAAATCAAGGGCTTAGAGTGTCTTTGGACCTCCGGAATGAGAAAATTACGTATAAAATACGGGAGCATTCCATGCAAAAGCTGCCTTACATCTTGGTCGTTGGCGACAAAGAAAAGGCAGCCGGCGCCGTTGCAGTGCGCGCCCGAGGTAACCAAGACCTTGGTGTGATGCCCCTACAAGCCTTCTGTGAAAAGATCGCCTCGGACATCGCCCTCAAAAGCTGATTTCATACCGAAACTGCCATGGGTTGTGCGTCGCACAGCTTCTGGCATTTTTGTTTTTTTAAAAGGATAGTCACCATCTCTACTGAATTTCGCGATCGCCGCCAGCGCGAGGAACGCAAACATCGCCTGAACCGGGAAATCATGGCCCCGGAAGTCCGTCTCTCCGGTCCCGACAACGAGCCTCTAGGCATCGTGAGCTTGGCAGAAGCCTTGCGCATGGCCGGTGAAATCGATGTGGATCTGGTTGAAATTGCTGCCACAGCAGTGCCTCCCGTCTGTCGTTTGATGGACTACGGCAAGTTCAAGTACCAAGAGCAGAAAAAGGCAGCGGAAGCGAAGTCCAAGCAGAAAGTGATCGAGGTCAAAGAAATTAAGTTTCGGCCCGGCACAGATGATGGTGACTACAACATCAAGATGCGCAACATCAAGCGCTTCTTGGATGACGGAGATAAATGCAAGATCACGTTGCGCTTCAGAGGCCGCGAGATCACGCATCAGGAAATCGGTATGGCGCTGTTGCAGCGCATACGCGACGAGTTAGCGGATCTGATCGTTGTCGAACAGTTCCCCAAACTCGAAGGACGCCAGATGGTCATGATGATCGCGCCTGGCAGAAAAAAACCGGGTGGCGCCGCCAAACCCGTGGCAGAAGTTACTTCGGTAGCAGCTGCCTAAATTTGGCAACGCGGCCAGCCAGCCGCGTTTGAGAAGGCAAGCAATTAGTGTCTCGGGGCTAACAAGACTGCAAACAGGTTTGCAGGCGCCTCACGAGCACAAATAAAAGGAGCATTGAAATGCCCAAAATGAAGACCAAAAGCAGCGCGAAAAAGCGCTTCCGTGTTCGTCCTGGTGGCACCGTGAAACGTGGCCAAGCCTTCAAGCGTCACATCCTGACCAAGAAGACCACCAAGAACAAACGCCATCTGCGTGGTGCCGTATCTGTGCATGAGACCAATATGGGTCACATGGCGCAAATGTTGCCCAGAGCTGGCCTTTAATCACTGACGAACAAGGAGAAAAAATATGCCTCGCGTAAAACGTGGTGTGACGGCAAGAGCCCGTCACAAAAAAGTTCTGGCTCTAGCCAAAGGTTTCCGCGGTCGCCGCGGTAACGTATTCCGTGTCGCCAAACAGGCGGTGATGAAGGCAGGCCAATACGCCTACCGTGACCGCCGTACCAAAAAGCGCGTGTTTCGCCAGTTGTGGATTGCGCGTATCAACGCCGCAGCCCGCCAATGTGGCCTGACTTACAGCCAGTTCGCTAACGGCCTGAAAAAAGCCCAAATCGAAATCGACCGCAAAATGCTGGCCGACTTGGCTGTGCACGACATGGTGGCTTTTGGCCACATCGTCGAACAAGTTAAAGCCAAACTGGCCGCTTGATCGCCGCTGGCTCAACGCCAACAGCACAGGGGTTGAGGCAACATATTGCTTCAATCCCTTTTTTGTTTCTCTTAACCACGCATGTCTATGAACGAGTTGGACTCTTTGGTTGCCAGTGCCCAAGCTTTGTTTGCGCAAAGCCATACGCCTGCTGATCTGGAAAATGCCAAAGCCCAGTTTTTGGGCAAATCAGGCCGCATCACCGAACTGATGAAGGGCCTGGGTGCTTTGAGCGTGGAAGAAAAAAAATCGCAAGGCGCGGTGATCAACGTCGCCAAACAAGCGATTGAATCCGCATTGCAGGCGCGTCGCCAAGCATTGGCGGATGCCGAACTCGAAGTGCAACTCAAAGCCGAAGCGCTGGATGTCACGCTTCCAGGCCGTACCCGAGCGCAAGGAGGTTTGCATCCCGTTTCGTTGACGCTCGAGCGCATCGAATCTATTTTTGGCTCGATGGGTTTTGAAGTCGCACAAGGTCCGGAAATCGAAACCGACTGGTTCAACTTCACAGCACTCAATACGCCTGAAGACCATCCTGCCCGTTCGATGCATGACACCTTCTACGTAGAAGGTGGTTACCTGTTGCGCACCCACACCAGCCCCATGCAAATTCGCCATGCGGTGCAACACGTCAAGCGCCACCAAGCCTCGTTGAATGCCGGTGGCGACACCCGCATGCCTGAAATTCGTGTCATTGCACCCGGTCGTACCTACCGCGTGGACAGCGACGCTACCCATTCGCCCATGTTCCATCAGTGCGAAGGTTTGTGGATCGGTGAAGACGTGAGCTTCAAAGATCTCAAAGTCGTGTTCACCGACTTTTGCCGTACTTTTTTTGAAACCGATGATTTGGTTTTGCGTTTCCGCCCCAGCTTTTTCCCGTTCACTGAGCCCAGTGCGGAGATAGACATTCAGTTCCCAAGCGGCCCCTTGGCAGGTCGCTGGTTAGAAGTCGCGGGCTCTGGTCAAGTGCATCCCAACGTCGTGCGCAATATGGGTTTAGACCCAGAGCGCTACATCGGTTTCGCATTTGGTATGGGTCCAGACCGACTCACCATGCTGCGCTACGGTGTGAACGATTTACGTTTGTTCTTTGATGGCGACATTCGCTTCTTGAGCCAGTTCCAGTAAAAAGAGAACGCTGATGCAATTCCCCGAATCTTGGTTGCGCGAATTTTGCAACCCTCCTATTTCTACTCAAGCCCTGGCTGACACCTTGACGATGGCAGGTTTGGAAGTCGAAGAACTCCAGCCTATGGCACCCCCATTCACAGGCATTGTGGTGGGCGAAATCAAAGAAGCCGTGCAGCATCCTGATGCTGACCGTTTGCGTGTCTGCAAAGTCGATGTGGGGCAGGGCGGTTTGCTCAACATCGTGTGTGGAGCGCCCAATGCACGCGTGGGTATCAAAGTGCCTTGTGCCATGGTCGGGGCTGAATTGCCACCGGGTGAAGACGGCAAGCCTTTCAAAATCAAAGTCGGCAAACTGCGTGGTGTCGAGAGCGAAGGCATGCTCTGCTCTGCCAAAGAATTGAAGATCGCTGATGACCACGGTGGTTTGTTAGAACTTGCCAACGACGCACCGCTAGGACAAAACATCCGCGAACATTTGCGCTTAGACGATACCTTGTTTACCTTGAAGCTCACGCCCAATTTGGCGCATTGCTTGAGCGTGTTTGGCATTGCGCGTGAGTTGTCTGCGTTGACAGGTGCACCACTTCAATCGCCAACATTTCCAAAAATTCAAACCACGCACACAGACATCTTGCCCGTCAAGATAGACGCGCCAGATTTGTGCGGACGTTTTTCAGGGCGCATCGTGCGAGGTGTTAACCCTAAAGCCACCACGCCTGCATGGATGGTCGATCGATTAGCGCGTTGCGGTCAACGCAGTGTCAGCCCCTTGGTCGATATTTCTAACTATGTGATGTTCGAGTTGGGTCGACCCTCACACATTTTTGACCTCGACAAAATCCAAGGTGGTTTGCAAGTGCGTTGGGGCAAAGCAGGCGAGCAACTCGCCTTGCTCAACGGCAATACCGTGACAGTCGATGAAAAAGTGGGTGTGATTGCAGACAGCAAGGAAGTTGAGTCACTGGCAGGCATCATGGGTGGTCAAGCGACGGCGGTGAGCGACAGCACTAACAACATTTACATCGAAGCCGCTTTCTGGTGGCCTACTGCTATTGCAGGGCGGTCGCGCCGTTTTAACTTCAGCACCGATGCTGGTCATCGTTTCGAGCGCGGTGTGGACCCGCAATGGACGGTGGAGCATATCGAGCGCATCACCCAGTTGGTGATCGATATTTGCGGAACACCTCAAACCAAGGTGGGTCCTATCGACGACCAACAAGTCAACATGCCCAAGGCCGAGCCCGTCACGTTGCGCGTTGCGCGCGCTGTCAAAGTGATTGGTATGCCTTTGACACAGCAACGCATCGCAGATGCTTTGCGCGGCTTAGGTTTGCCCGTCGAAGAGGGCGATGGGGTAGTGAAAGTGACGCCACCCTCATTCCGCTTCGATATAAAAATCGAAGAAGACCTGATCGAAGAAGTCGCGCGTATGGTGGGTTACAACAACCTACCCACCACGCCACCTAAAGCCCCCATCACTGCAAAAATTCGCGCGGAAAGCCAGCGCAGTCCGCATGCTGTGCGCCGTCAATTGGCAGCCTTGGGTTACCAAGAAACGATCAACTTCAGTTTTGTTGATGCGCGTTGGGAGAGCGAGCTCGCAGGTAACACCAATCCAGTGGCTTTGCTCAACCCTATCGCCAGCCAAATGAGTGTGATGCGTTCATCCTTGTTGGGCTCTTTGTTGCAAGTGGTGAAGTTCAACGCAGACCGCAAAGCGCATGGTGTGCGTGTCTTTGAAATTGGTCGTGTGTTTTCAAAAAATGCCAGCGTGCCAGACAGTGACACCACCGTTAAAGGCTTTGACCAACCTATGCACGTTGCAGGCATGTCTTTTGGAAATATGGCCCCCGTGCAATGGGATGTCAAAGACCAAGCGGCAGATTTCTACGACGTGAAGGCTGACGTGCAAGCGTTGCTCGCGCCTGCTGTGCTTACATTTGAAGCAGACACCCATCCTGCGATGCATCCCGGACGTTGCGCCAAAGTTGTGCTCCACGGCCAAACGATTGGTCATATCGGCGAGTTGCATCCAAAGTGGCGTCAAAGTTGGGATTTGTCCAGCGCACCCGTGATGTTTGAGTTGCACTTAGACGCAGTGACCGAACGTGCAGTGCCAGTAGCGCAAGCGGTGGCACGATTCCCTAACGTGGAACGTGATATTGCCGTGATCGTCAAAGAACGTATTGCACATGATCAAGTTATCGATGCAGTCCATTTCGCAAATACCCACGCGTGGTTGCGCCATGCTGTCTTGTTTGATGTGTACCGCGCGAAAACTGCCAATGCATCGATGGCCGCAGACGAAAAAAGCTTGGCGATTCGCTTGACCTTGAATAGCGATGAAGCCACCTTGAATGACGCGCAAATCGACCAAGCAGTGCAAGCCGTTGTGGCGCAATTGGCACAACAGTTTGGAGCGCGCTTGCGTTCGTAAAGCCTTCCTACTAGAGTCGTCCTATGGAAATTTCTTTTGAAAGCTTAGAAACCCCTGCATTGACCAAAGCGCAATTGGCAGATTTGCTGTTTGAGCAAATCGGTTTGAATAAGCGTGAATCCAAAGACATGATCGATGCGTTTTTTGACCTCATCGCGCAAAGTTTGGTCGATGGGGTGGATGTCAAAATTTCAGGTTTCGGTAATTTTCAAATCCGTACCAAAGCCCCCCGTCCTGGACGCAACCCACGCACGGGCGAGGCCATTCCTATTGAAGCCCGCCGCGCGGTCACCTTCCACGCCAGTCATAAATTAAAAGAGCAACTGCAGGCTTAAGCCCTATCTGGCGTATTTCGCCATTGCTACTTGTCAAAAAAAGTAGCTTTTTCTGTGGTTTTTATGGTGTGTAGACGCTAAACATCTCCCCAAGAGGCCAAACTTCGTGTAACCTCTGCGGTCCCGTTTACAAGCCACTGATTTTCATGGAGAAATCCCTCCTTCCATCGATACCCGCCAAGCGCTACTTCACCATTGGTGAAGTGAGTGACCTATGCGGTGTCAAGCCGCATGTGCTGCGGTACTGGGAGCAGGAATTCACGCAATTGCGCCCGATGAAGCGACGTGGCAACCGCCGCTATTACCAGCACCATGAAGTGCTGATGATTCGCCGCATTCGCGACCTCTTGTATGACCAAGGATTCACCATCAGTGGTGCGCGCAACAAACTCCAAGAGTTGGTGCAAGGTGATCGCGATAAACGTCGTGCCGAAGAAGACGAACTCGCATTCGATGCAAATGCAGTGAATGAACCCTTCGACATGCCAGCCGCTTTAGAGACTAGCAAAAGTATTTTGGTGTTTCAACCCAGCAATGAAAGTGTGAGCATCTTGCGCCAAGAACTCACGCAAATCCGGGACTTACTCTACGAATCTAGACCCTAGGACGCTATAATTTCAGCTTTCATCGGCGTGTAGCGCAGCCTGGTAGCGCACTTGCATGGGGTGCAAGGGGTCGCGAGTTCGAATCCCGCCACGCCGACCAATGAATATGAGGGTTAGCAGTTTTTGCTGCTAACCCTTTTTTTTATGCCTAGGGTAATTACTGTTACTTTTCAAATCGCCAAAACTGCTTTTTCATCAGAAAAGCCAGAAAAATCTGCAAAAATGACCTTTTAATTTTTATGTTTCTTGCAAAGGATTAGTCAAATGAACACAGCAACCAACATAGATACGAATTCAGATAGTCTCATCAAACGTATCTTTACGGACCCCACTTCGGAGGCTTTCCGCGTGTGGGTGGGATTGGTGAATTTCTGGATCTTTATCTCTTGTATTTCACTTGCAGGTGAGACAGTCGAACCTTACGCCACAGTCCATGCGCGATTGTTTGACATTATTGAATACGCAGCGGTTGCCTTTTTCACTATCGACTATCTAGGCAACCTCTACTATGCCAAAGACCGCGTCAAGTATTTCTTCAGCTTTTGGGGTCTGGTCGATTTGGTCTCGATCTTGCCAACCTATTTGATGATTTTGAATCTGACCGCATTGCAAGGAACCAAAGTTTTCCGCGTTTTGCGCGTGGTGCGGGTGCTTCGGGTACTCAAGATGGCACGCATTGCTTTGCAGCAAATTCAAAGCAGCGTGAGAACATCGAACCCTATCTTGACCAACCTCAGAATCTATTTCATCGCCTTGTTCTCAGTGGTGATGATTTCCAGTACTTTGATGTACTACGTTGAAGGAAATCTGTATTCACCTGAAGCGATTGAACATGGTCAGGCTTTGTTGGACGAGCAAATCAAAGCCAACCCTCTTCCTGCAGACGCACCTCCTGAGGCTTCTAAATTCATGCCAACGGACCCTATCAGCGGCAACCCTATTCCTGAAGACAAGCGCTTCTTCACATCCATTCCTGCCGCTATGTGGTGGTGTATGGTGACTTTGACGACTACGGGTTATGGCGATATGTTCCCGCTCACCTTTGGTGGACGTTTGATTGCCTGTATCACCATGTTGTTTGGCTTGGTACTGTTCGGTATTTTGTTGAACATCGTGGGCAAAACCATCATGGTCATGTTGTTTGGTGAAAGCCTCAAAGACGAAGACAGTGCACCCGCAACGCGTGAAGCTATTTTGCGCATGATGGTGCAACGCGAGTGGATTTCTGAACACCGCGCCTATGAAGTTGAATTGATGTCAGAACACGACATCAAAGATCGATTGAAATCGTTTTAAGCGATTCAAAAAAGCCACTTAATGTGGCTTTTTTGTTGTGGCGTCGCAATGATTGCGGCGCCTCTTTACTTTCAAAATACAAGAAGAAGTTGGAGCGCATCATGGGCGATTATTCGAACATGGCCAGTTATTACGACGTGATCATGACGTCGGGTTACTACGATTACGCCAAGATCGTTGATAACTTAGTCCTACAGGACAAAGTTGAAAAAGTGTTAGAGATCGGCTGTGGCACAGGCCTGATTTTGGAAGAGCTTGCAAAACGTAAATCGACGATTCAAATATCAGGTATCGATTTGACAGAGCCTATGTTGGCTATCGCAAATGAGCGCTTGAAGACTTTTAAAAATGTTGCCCTCTCTCAGCAAAACGTTTGCCATTTGAGTTTGCCTAGTGCCCATGATTTAGCTTTTTCCTACGGCGGCGTCTGGTACTTCGTGATTGACGGCGATAAAGAACCGTTCTTGGTGAGCCATATTCCTGATCATCAGGCGAACCTGCAAGGCATAGCGAAGATGGCAGAGCACATTGCACCGCACGGCACTTTGCTATTGGGTATCCAAGGCCCGCACCATGACTATGAGACTGTTATCTCCAATGGGATGAAGTACTCCCAAAAAATCGATCCCACCGATATTGGGTTTACCAAGCACTATTACTTATCAGACGGCCCCAACACATTGATGGCGCAAACCGTGGCATACAGAACCTATAGCTTTGACCAAGCTAAAGATATGTTGTCTGTCCATGGACTCACTTATGTGCCAGAAACGCGCGACAACAAATTGTTTTTGCGTTTCAGCAGAACGTGATACTCATTCACAAACGCAAGCCTATGCACTCCAAGATAAGCGTTTCAGAACTCAGAAAGAATTGGCATGTCATCTAAGCCGCGATTGTTTTTTGTAGGGGTCGGCAACATGGGCAACCCCATGGCAGCCAACCTTATCAAGGCTGGATACCCCACCACCGTGTTCGATGTCTCAAAGGACAAGGCCAATAACTTGATCGCACTCGGCGCGCAGTGGGCCGACAGTTTGGCGCATGGTGCAAAAAATGCCGACGTAGTCATGTGCTCCTTACCAGGTCCAAAGCAAGTGCGCGAAGTGATGTTGGGTGACCAAGGCCTTGTTGCCCATGTGAATGCAGGGGCGACCATCATCGATACATCAACCAGCGCCGTTGATTTGGTCAAAGAACTCACCCATTTAACCCAAGCTAAAGGCGTTGATTTCTTAGAAGCCCCAGTGACCAATGCGGTTGACTTTGCCGCCCTTGGCAGACTGTCTATTTTTGTGGGCGGTGAACAAACGTGTTTCGACAAACACAAACCCTTGTTTGAAGTCATCGGCGAAAAAATATTCTTTGTGGGTGAACCTGGTAACGGTGCAACGATCAAGTTACTCACGAATTTACTGTGGTTTGTCAGCGCTGCAACGATTGGTGAAGGCTTGATGTTGGGTGCCAAAGCGGGCATTCCTCTAGATACTGTTTGGGAAGCCATCAAATCCAGCGCTGGGAACAGTTGGGTGGCGCAGCACGATGTGCCATCTATTTTTGCGGGTCACTATGACCCTAGTTTTTCATTGGCGCTGTGTGTGAAAGACCTCACCCTCATCAATGAAGTGGCTAAATCGCAAGGCTACGATTTAAAAATGGGTGGCTTGGCCAAATCTTTGTTTGAAGAAGCCATGCAAACTTACGGGGCAGAGGCAGGCGAGTTGCACGTCGTTCGCTTGCTGGAAGAACGGGTAGGGCTATTGCTGCGTCCTCCATTAGGGCAAGCAATTTAACGCAGAGAATGTGTTCTTGCAAAATACGCAATATGGCAAGTAAGAAACAACAGCAATTGATGGGCGAAGCCCATCTGCACATGCCGCAAGGCGTGGCAGAGAACTATCGCTATTGGGGCGACGAACAAACTGTTTTTGTAGACAACGCAAAGGGTTGTGGCTTCACCGATTGCGACGGTAAAACCTATGTCGACTTCCGCTTAGGCTACGGCCCCATCATCTTGGGTTATCGGGATGAGCGGGTGGACCAAGCGGTTGTCGAGCAAATTACCCAACGCGGAACTTTGACAGGTTTTTCTACTGCGCTCGACATCGAAGTAGTCAAGCAAATCAAAGCACTGTGCCCGCAAATCGATAAAGTGCGCTTTGCCAATTCCGGTACAGAAGCTGTCATGGGTGCGATACGCACTGCGCGTGGGTTTACCCAACGTGATCGCGTAGCGATTGTGGAAGGTTCATTCCACGGCCTGTTTGACGAAATGATGTGGAAGGCCGACATAGAAGCTTGGGACCCTAAAAGCAAACTCGCGCCGCGTGTAATTCCATTCGGCGTAGGGGTGCCTGAGCGTGCGCGCGCATTGCTAGATATTTTTAGGCTCAATGATTTTGAAGGTCTTGAAGAACTCTTTGCGACCAAGCACGAGCAACTTGCTTGCGTAGTGCTAGAACCCATCATCGGCAATGCTGGCAGTATTTCTGCGACACCTGCATGGCTTCAAAGATTGCGCGATTTGTGTACTGAGCATGGCACGCTTCTCATCATCGATGAAGTGAAAACGGGTTTCAGGGTTGCCAAAGGCGGCGCGCAATCGCTCTATGGCATTTATGCAGATCTCACCAGTTTTGCCAAAGCTATGGGCAATGGTTACCCTGTTGCCGCTTTTGGTGGTCGTGCTGCGGTGATGGACAAAGTGGGTTCGCATGCAGGTGGCGTGGTCCATGGTGGAACTTACACCGCTAACTTGGTAGGACTCAGTGCCGCCCATGCAACCTTAGATATATTGACCAACACAAATGCACTTCAAACCATTGATGGTGTGGGCGAGCGAATTCAAGCTCTGTTAGGGCGCGTCTTTGGGCAAGCCGGGGTTGAGCACGCTTTCGCGGGTCCTCCTGCGATGTTTGGCATCCATTTCACCCCGACAGTTCCGAAAAACTACCGCGACTGGCGTGTGACCAACAGCGACCTTTACCGCGCCTTTGCATGGAAATTGATTGATCTTGGCGTTATGCTCGAGCCTGATTCCCGTGAGCCTTGGTTCATTTGTGAAGCGCATCAGCACATGGACTTTGCTTGGCTAGAAGACATGTCTACCCAAGCCATTCGATTTGCACTCGATAATCACTAGTATTTCATCCATCATTTCTTACGAAAAGGAAAATCATGGCAGATAACACCCCAACCAATAACAACCTCGTGATCGGTGACGGCGTCACCTTCAAGGGCTCTATCTCTGCACCTGGCAAAGCCATCATCAATGGCGTAGTCACCGGGGAATTAACTGCCGATGATTTATTGATTGGCCAAAAAGGCAAAGTATCTGGCGTAGTGCGCGCCCGTGAAATGGATGTGCACGGGGAACTCAACGAAGACATTAGTTGCCGTTCACATTTGCTGATTCACAGCACAGGAAAAGTGACTGGAAAACTTGAATACCACGAGATCGAAATTGAGCGCGGTGGTAAGTTCAAAGGAACAATGAATCAGAAGTAATCAAAGGGCAATTTTTTATAATTTGTGGTTGCCCCAATAACAAGAGATACCTTATGCGCATTTTGGTTTTGTTAGCAAGAATTTCTGCTGTTCTTGCAGGAATTTTGCTTACCTTCATAACAGTCATGACATGCGCAAGCATTGTGGGCCGCGAGTTGCTAGGCTCTGCCATCACTGGTGATTTTGAGCTCTCAGGCGCCGCCACAGGCGCTGCTATAGCGATGTTCATGCCTTGGTGCCAAGCCAAACGCGGCAATATCATTGTGGACTTTTTCACTGCTGGTTGCTCCGAAAAAACCAATGAAGTAATGGATCGCTTAGGTGCTTTGCTGCTGGCATTTTGTTTTGGTGTTCTCGCATGGCGCACTGGTTTAGGTGGTGTCAGTTCGTATGCGTCTAACTCTGGCACGATGATTTTGGGGTTTCCGGAATGGGTTGTGTTTGCTTGTATGACGCCTCCTTTTGCCTTGACCTGTTTGATCGCTTTAGGCCAAGTCTTCCTAGGGTATGACGATCAATTAGGAGAAGCAGCATGACCAGCGTTCAAATGGTGGGTGTTATTTTCGGCATCATGCTGGTCTTGATGGCTGTGCGCGTGCCGATTGCTATCTCTATGTTTGTTGCGGGTGCCTATGGCTATATCGTGCAAACTGGCTGGTTACCATTTGCTAGTTTTTTGAATAACCAAGCTTTTGCCCGATTTGCGAGCTACGATTTATCAGTGATCCCCTTATTTATCTTGATGGGGCACTTTGCTACACAGGGTGGCATCAGCAAGGCTTTGTTTGATTTTGCGGCAGGTGTGATGGGTCGCTTCAAAGGTGGCTTGGCGATGGCGGCCGTTTTGGCCTGTGCCGCTTTTGGCGCAATTTGTGGTTCCTCTGTTGCAACGGCTGCGACGATCACAGGCGTAGCCTTACCTGAACTCAAGCGCCATGGTTATTCCGGTCGCTTGGCTACGGGCACATTAGCGGCCTCTGGTACCTTGGGTATCTTGATTCCGCCATCCGTTCCCTTGGTGATTTATGCAATCTTGACCGAACAAAATATCGCCAAACTCTTTGCTGCCGCCATGGTGCCAGGCATCATTGCTATGTTTGGTTACATGACTGCTATTGCCATTTATGTGCGGTTAGTTCCTGGTCATGCACCTGAAGTTGACGACGATTTTTCACGTTTGACATGGCAGTCCTTCAAAGGCGTGGCCCCAATCATGGCGATTTTTATCATCGTGTTTGGTGGTATTTACAGCGGAATGTTTACGCCCACGGAAGGTGCTGCAGTTGGTGCGGCGAGTACTTTTGTGGCCTCTTTGTTCAAGGGCGAAATCAACTGGGATAAGTTCAAGCAGTGTTTTTACGCTACGGCTGATAGTTCTGCCATGATTTTCTTGATCTTTATTGGTGCAGACTTAATGAATGGCGCGTTGGCTCTGTCGCAAGCGTCAGTTCAACTGACAGAGATGGTCACGGGACTTGGATGGCCACCCTTGATGATCGTTGCTGGCATCTTGCTGTTTTATGTTGTGTTAGGTGCCGTCATGGATGAGCTGTCGATGATTCTGTTGACCATCCCAATCTTTTTCCCCATTGTTGTTGGCATGGACTTTGGCCTGCCTAAAGAGTCTGTCGCTATTTGGTTTGGAATTTTGGTGTTGATGGTTGTCGAGTTTGGTTTGTTAGCGCCGCCAGTTGGACTGAATGTCTATGTGGTGAACGGTATGGCTAAAGATATTCCAATTGCTGAGAGTTATCGCGGCGTCATGCCATTCTTAGTAAGTGACACCATCAGAACATTGTTGATATTGTTTTTCCCTGGGATTTGTCTTTGGTTGGTTTCAGTTATTACTTAGAATCTGCCAAAGTCAGACGGGGAGTTTCTCTAGAAATAATTGGGCGCTGTTTATACAGTAATAAAAAAGGGAGGCTATGCCTCCCTTTTTGTTTGCCACAGAACTTAAGCAACCATTCAGATTGCAGTTCAATTACTTGGTGTACTTTGCGATGAAGCCTTGTGCTTCGTGAACTAAGTTGGCGCCGTCAACGCCTTTCTTGTCCATATCGCTGATCCATTCGTTACTCAAGCTGGCAGATGCGCGTTTCCATACATCTAACTCGCCTTTTGGAATGATGGTGATGGTGTGGCCACCAGCGACCATTTTGGCTTTACCAGGTATATCGTTATCAGCTTGGGTTTTACCTAAAAAGGCAGAGAGTTCACGACCTGAATTTTTGTCGATCACTTTCTTTAAGTCGGCTGGCAAGGATTCGTACTTGGCTTTGTTCATCGGTACCACGAAGACGGTGGTATAGAGCGCGTTCTCGTTACGATCGGTCTCAGCGGTGTAGCGGGCCAACTCTTCAATCTTCAATGTTTGCGCGACTTCATAAGGAATCACAGCGCCGTCAATCGTGCCTTTAGACAAAGCATCAGGAACTGCTGGAACCGGCATGCCGACTGGAGTCGCACCCATGCTGGCGAGCAACTTGGTCGTCAAGCGGGTTGGGCCACGCAACTTCAGGCCTTTGATGTCGGCCATAGTTTTGATTTGCTTTTTCGCGGTAAAGATATTGCCAGGGCCGTGGACATGCATGGCCAAAACCTTCACATCTTTGAACTCGTCCTTGGCAAACTTCTCGTAATAGTCCCAAGTTGCTCGGCTTGTAGCCTCTGCATTGGTCATCATGAAAGGTAATTCAAACACTTCCATTTTTGGGAATCGACCGGATGAGTAACCAGGCAAAGTCCAAACGACATCGGCAACACCATCACGTGCTTGGTCATACAACTGGGGAGGGGTGCCACCCAGTTGCATGGCGGGGTAGATCTGACATTGCAAGCGGTCTTTGGAGTCTTTGGCGATGTTGTCGCACCAAGTGCGTAGCATCTTGGTGTGCTGAATAGATGTGGGGCCTAAAAAGTGATGCACTTTCAAAATGATGGCCTCTGCTTGTGCAGATCCAATAACGCTTGCCAATGCTGCTGCAATGGCTGCGTGTTTCAATACTTTTTTCATAAAAACTCCAATGGGGAAAGGAAACTTATGGATCGTAATCCGACCAAGCGGTCGGTTAATTAAGGGTTTACTCGATATCGACTTGGTGCAATACAAAGTTCTTAGACTTCATATCTGCAAAAAAGCACTGCAAAGTCTGTTTGACGGTACGAAAGGCAATCTCGTCCCATGGAATATCTTGTTCGCTAAACAAGCGCGCCTCCATAGTTTCGTGTCCTGGGTCAAAAGAATCGCTGGTCAGACGGGCGCGGTAAAAAAAATGCACTTGCCCGACACGCACCACATTCATGATGCTAAAGAGATCTTGCATTTCAAACTGCGCACCAGCTTCTTCTACCGTTTCGCGCGCTGCGCCTTGGGCCAGTGTTTCACCAAGTTCCATGAACCCTGCAGGCAAGGTCCATTTGCCAAGGCGTGGCTCGATGTTGCGTTTGCAAAGTAAAACTTTGTCGCCCCACACCGGCACGGTGCCAACAACGTTGAGCGGATTTTCATAATGCACCGCTTCGCAAGCGGGGCACACCGCGCGTTGCCGTGTGTCACCATCGTCTGGCAAGCGGTATTGCACCGCGGCGCCACAGGCCTTGCAATGTTTGATCTGCGCGCGGTGCAACATAAGCAACGAATTAGCTGACGTGGACTTTGATTTCGCCCAAGCCGGCGACTGCACCTACCAAGGTGTCGCCTGTCACTACAGCAGCTACGCCTTCAGGTGTTCCAGTGAATATCAAATCACCAGGCTGCAACTCCCAAGCGGCTGACAGATGCTCGATGGTTTCTGCAATATTCCAAATCAATTTGCTGACATGGCTGCGCTGACGGTCTTGCCCGTTGACTTGCACATAGATCTCAGCGTTTTCTACGTCGCCTGCCTGCGCGGCAGGAGTGATAGGCCCCATGGGGGCGCTGTGGTCAAAACCTTTGCCGATACACCAAGGGCGGCCTTGTTTCTTCATTTCGTTTTGTAAATCGCGACGCGTCATGTCCAGGCCAACGGCATAGCCGTAAATATGTTGCATCGCGTTGGCTGCAGAAATGTTTTTACCGCCTTTGCCAATGGCAACCACCAACTCGATTTCGTGGTGGAAGTTTTTGGTCAAACTGGGGTAGGGCATGTTGACGGTTTGCCCGCTTGGTGTAAACACCAAAGCGTCTGCTGGCTTGAGAAAGAAGAAAGGTGGCTCACGTCCCGTAAAGCCCATTTCTTTGGCATGTTCTTCGTAATTACGGCCTACGCAATAAATGCGGTGCACGGGGAATTGTTCTGTTTTTCCGACAACGGGAACGCTGACAACGGCGGGGGGCGTAAAAAGGTATTGCATGGTGTTGAAAGGGATGAGAGATGGGTGAAACTATCAAACCCGCCTAGTCTAATGCCTTGCGGAGTGGCTACGTCTATGGATGCAAGCAAAGGTGCGTTGTTGAATGGTGGCAGTATCCTTGCCTGCTATGCAGATACATGATTGGCAACTTCCACCTGGCATTCAAGCCACTTGCACCACCCGCGTGGGCGGTGTCTCTCTTGCCCCCTACGACAGTTTGAACCTGGGCGACCATGTGCAAGATGACCCGCATCACGTGGCGCAGAACAGAAACCTTTTGAAGCAGCAACTCCACAGTGCGCGCCCTGTATTTTTAAAACAGGTGCATGGCGTGGATGTCTTGCAGCTACGACCAGACGCGCAAGATGGTGCAATTGCCGACGCTTGTTGGACCCAAGAGCCTAATTTGGCCTGCACAATCATGGTGGCCGATTGCATGCCTATTTTGTTAACCGATGCCAAGGGCGCAACGGTTGCCGCAGCCCATGCCGGTTGGCGAGGATTGGCACATGGAGTGATTGAGAACACAGTGAACACCCTGTGTGAACAAAGCGGCGCACCTGCGAGCGACTTGCTTGTATGGTTGGGGCCTTGCATAGGCCCCCGCAGCTTTGAAGTGGGGGCGGAAGTGCGTGAGGTTTTTTTACAAGCCGACGAAACTTCAAAAAGTTGCTTTACGGAGCATCCGCATCACCCAAACAAATACTTGGCAGACTTGCCGGCGCTAGCTAGGCAGCGTTTCCACTTTTTAGGCGTTCAATCGATTGCAGGAAATGACGGCAGCGATGCGTGGTGCACCGTGCAACAAGCGTCAAAGTTCTTTTCGTACAGGCGTGACGGTGTCACCGGACGCTTCGCTGCTTGTATTTGGCGCACTGTGTAATGGCTCTAAGGCGCTTTGCTCGGCGGCCTGTCTTGCTTTGCGCCTAGCGGGTGTTCCCATGAGGTAAGCCACGATGGCCATGGGAAGTAGTCCGTAAAGAATAAAAGTGAAAAATGCCCCCAAAACACTCCCAATAGGACTGTTGGCCTCGGCAAT
>Ga0228703_1000780_pt1 | contig 21426 bp, 25 predicted proteins | sample McNCre217_Aug_MG_3_FD_178020 | JGI IMG/M metagenome (GOLD analysis project Ga0228703, IMG submission 178020) | Freshwater microbial communities from McNutts Creek, Athens, Georgia, United States - 29-17_Aug_MG | ecosystem: Environmental > Aquatic > Freshwater > Creek | place: USA: Georgia... | reverse complement strand
AACTGGGCGAGCAGTACCGCGGAACTATTCCGGAGCTGTTCGGCTAAACAAGCGCTTAAAAGAATCGCTCGGCATTCCCCCAATATTGGATGCCGAGCGATTTCATTTTCACTCTAAAACTTTTGGTTGCTGTTTCGCAACTTAAGCGCCAAAGCGGTAGCAAATCGTGATTTTGGTACCCCCTGATCACTCTGCTACCGCCCTGGCCCACGCGGAAATCCCCTGGAGCCGGCCCTAGGGCCAAGGGCTCACCCTCCGCGTGGATCCCGCCCGCTCTAACCGCGGGAGGGAATCATCGCCTAAGCCGTTGGGTCTTGAAAGGAACGGCTCTCGGCTTGCTGAATCCACTGCGCCGTACGTTGAGCTAGGCCCAAATCTCCCGCCAAAGACGCTTCATAAAGCAGGGCTTTCAACACGTGCAGCCCGTCATCGGTGCGACCTAGGTCGATCAGAGCGCGCCCCTCGGTTTCCTTAAGGGAGAACTTCTGCGACTCGGTTAGAAAGTCGGCTTGCTCGTTGCGGGTTTCGTCTACTACCCGCAGAGCCGTTTCGTATTGGTCTGAAACCAGGTACACCCGGGCACGGACAACGCCTAGCTCGGCAATCAAGTCCTTGCTTGGAAGGCGGTCTACGCGCACCTCTTCCAGAATCTCCAATGCCTGGATCTGATTACCCAAAAAGTGAGCCAGGTTGCCGGCCATGAGCCAGGGTTCGTCGCTAAATGGTGGAGTTGTCATTTGCTTGGCCTCAACCATCAACTTTTCTAACTGCTCCCAGGCCTGCTGACGCTCATCCATGGCGAAATAGCACTTTGCCAACTCAAAACGGGCGTCAATCAACCAGTCCTCGTCTTTAATTACGCCCAATGCGGCAACGGCTCGATTCAGGAGTTGCGAAGCAGGCCAATAGGCGCCGTTGCGCTGCATGATTCGCGCTTGAATAACGTCGGCAAACGCCAGCATCATGGTGAGTTCGGGATTTTCCACCATAGCCCGCACGCGATCCAGGAAGGTGTTGGCGTCTTGAATGTTGCCCAACCGTTCGGCAACCGCGGCCTGCTGCAGCAGCACCGCACCGTGCCAGCCTTCATCCGGGCTGTAGTCCAACAGCGCGGCGGCGCGGGCATAGGCATCGCGCGCCTCCACAAGGTTGAACTGGAAATAGTAGGCGTCGCCCAAACGCTTGAGTGCGCGGCTGATGTCGGGAAAGTCGCGGGTGTTTGAGTAGCTATCGAGCGAGTGATGTGCATAGAACTCGGCTTGCGCAAACTCGCCCAACTGGAACAACTGTCCGGCGGCCTGGTAATAGCAGTCGGCGGACTCCAACCACTTTTCGTTAGCGCGGAACAGGTCTCCCGCGGAAGCGAAAGCGTTCTTAGCCAGCGCCCACTGACGAAGTTCTTTGTAACTCATTGCCAGGTCATAAAGCACGGCGGCCAAGAAGTATTCGTTGGCGTTGGCGCGAAAGGCTTGGGCCGCGCGTTCCAACTTCTCAACCGAGTCACCAAACTTGCGCTGGTGTCGTAGAGCCCGTCCCTCGAAGTAGTAGCCCTCGGCCATGCCAAACGAGTCATCCAGCTTTTCGTAAATCTCTTGGGATTCCAAAGCGCAGGTGTAACTGGTGGCGTAGTCTCCCATGCAGAACTTCATTTCTGCGAGTGCACCAAAGGCCTCGGCGCGCTTGCGATCATCTCGGTCGGTGGTCTGATCCCAAAGATCGCGTTCTTCTTCCGACTGCTGATACGTCATGATATTGCCCTCCAGATCTCTAGCCCCCCCGACCCAAATATTCTTTGGAGGTCATTTCTAACACGGGGCACCGACATTTATTCCATGTAGATGTATCAACACGCGGAGGTAGCGCCATAAACTCCCGAGTTACACCTGCGACCGTATCGCTGCACCTGGTTTAAGGGGTTTCGCTTCGCACCCAACGCGCAAACCCCACGTTCACAACGGGGTAGCTCAGGTAGTCGGCCCAGCCCGCAAGGCGTTGGTCACGCCAGGCGTAATCACGCGCAATTTCCGCCAGAGCACGCCAAAAGAAAACGTTCAAAAGGTCAATTGAAAGGTGCGAAACCGACTCATCGGGGAAAGCCCTTCCCAGCATGCGCCTAAGCAGGGTTGGCAGATCTCCAACTCCGTATCGGTGCAGCGATGCCCGAACTCGGAACTCTACTTCGCGCGCTTTTCGTGGGTTCCACACTGGGTTTGGGTTCTCGTGATGCAACAGGCGATGCACCTGAACAGCCTGCGAATATTTGGCATCATCCAGCAGGTCAAAAACCGGGATAAAGCGGTCTAGCTCGTATCCACTCTTCCTCAAGTCCAAAATGTCCGGGTAGTGCAAAAACCGATAGAACGGCACGTGTGGCCTGACCGGTGCATACGGAAGCGAGGTGAACGACGCCAACAGTGGATCAAGTCCGAGTGCGGCCGCGCCCCAGGCATCGATGGCCTCATCAATGTCTTGATTGAAGTCTGGAGATTGAGGGTTCACAACCTCCAATTAAACCCGCGAAACCTGCCAAAACGCTAGCCTTATGCTGTGAGCAAAACCACCAAAACCAGTCGCATTCGCGACCGTGAACTAGCTATTGAACGCTGGGAAAAACACTCGGCAATCCCATTGGCTATTCTGGCCTTGGCCTTCCTTGGGCTTTGGGCAGTTCAGGTTCTGGCACCACTCACCACCGCCGAGTGGGATTGGGTGGAAGCCGCAATTCTCCTGATTTGGGCCGCATTCATTGTTGATTTTGTGGTTCGCCTCACTTTTCACGCAGACAAACTAAAGTTCCTAAAGTCTTCGGTGATTGAGATTATTGCTCTACTAGTTCCGGCTTTCCGCTTTCTCCGCGTGCTCCGCATTGTTACGGCCTTGGGCATTCTCACACGTGTGGTGCAATCGCTCCAAGCTCGCGTGAATCTCTACCTGGCCATCGTGTTTCCAATGTTGGTTTTTGCAGGTTCGCTCGGCGTTTATGAGGCGGAGCGTAACGCCGTGGGCTCAAACATTGTTGAGTTTTCCGACGCCCTGTGGTGGGCCGCAGTGACCGTGTTCACTGTTGGTTATGGCGACCTCTACCCGGTCACTCTTGAGGGTCGATTCATTGCGGTGCTGCTAATGATGGGTGGTGTTGCAATGCTTTCGGTGCTAACCGCAAACTTTGCCTCCTACTTTCTTCGGCAGGCAAGGAGTGGGCACCAAGCCAAAGATTAACCAGCGATGGACACCCTCGCAAAAAGTTACTAACAGGTGGATTTTCGGGCTCGCCTAAATGTAGGGCGGTGGCGGGTAAATTTGCCTAAGACGGTGATAAATGCGTAACAACAGATTGTTAATCTGGCTAGGCCTGGCATTACTTATATGTGCGGGTTTGTACTTTGAAGTACCCTGGCCCGTTTTGGCAATCCTGATTGGTATTGCGGCGGTGGCGGATTGGGGCCTCAGCTGGTACCAGCGGAAGTCCCGGGTTTACACGCGCGATCTGCTGGCAGCCAAGCCGTTCAATGGAAAGTTGCCTCCCGAAATTGGCATGGCCACAATGACCGCGGTTGCTCTTGCCGGCAACGAAAGTTATTCGCAAAAAGTCTTTGGCGAGAGTTTCTACCACGAGAACTTCGCCGACCTAATGGGTTACGCGCAGTCGGGCGACAACACCATGCTCGAGCTGCAGTGTGCCCTGGTGGTTGAACCAGCCAATCCAAACAGTTCGCACGCGGTGGCCGTGACCTGCGGCGGCGTGGTGTTGGGTTATGTTCCGGAATTTGAATCGGAAAGCCTTTACAACTTTCTAATGCTGCACCGCGGCATGGCCCGAGTGAACAGCAATATTCAGCTCAGAGTGGCAAGCAAGGCAAGCTCGGTTGAGTTGGACCTGGTACGTCCGTTCAGCATTGTTCCTGGCGTTTAGCTAGTTCCCAACGGGTAACCTTTTAAGGTTGCCAAACATCTATGGTTGTTTGTTCACCTGAAAAGACAACAGAGAGAAGCCCTATGTCTAACGCACTTGCCAACAACAAGAACTGGCGAAACGCGATCATTGCATTGATTGCAGTTTCTGCACTGGCCATTGGCGGAACCATTTACTACGGCACTGTTGTTGTTCCGGCCCAAACCAAGGCCGCCGAGTTGGCCGCCTGCAAAACTTTTGACAAGGGTTACGTAAACGCCAAAGTGGCATTCATCGATGAGTTGGTTAACAAAAAGCACAAGCCGGACCCTATGACCGCAGTCACCAACTACGAAGAAGCTCTGTTCAAGGGGTCAATTCAAGCCGCAAAGAACTTGGCTTATGAGGACAAACTTGGTGCGGCAATTATCAAGATGAACATCTCGCGGCTCTCAATTGACAACAGCACAGCAGATGCCGCCAAAAGCGGTTTCCAAACTGTAGACGCACAGGCGGCCAGCATCATGGGAATCTGCACCAACCTTGGTTACTCAACCAAGGCGGCTTCGTCACCTTCGCCTTCGGCATCTAAATAGTTTCAACAAAAAGGCGGTCCGCGGAGAAATCCACGGACCGCCTTTTAGCGTTTGGTTACTTTGCCTCGAGCATGTTGTGACGAACCACAATCGCGTCACGAGCCGGCCCAACTCCAATGGCACTGATGCGGGCACCGCTCATGGCTTCAATCGCCAAAACGTAGTCCTGAGCGTTCTTTGGCAGATCGCTAAAGCTGCGGGCGCCACTGATGTCCTCTTCCCAACCGGGGAAGTTCTGGTACACCGGCTTGGCATGGTGGAAGTGAGTCTGGTTCACCGGCATCTCGTCAAAACGAACGCCATCAACTTCGTAGGCAACACAAACCGGAATCTCCTTGAGGCCAGTGAGCACGTCAAGTTTGGTGAGAACAAAGTCGGTCACACCATTAATGCGAGCCGAGTAGCGCGCAATAGGGGCGTCGTACCAACCGCAACGACGTGGGCGACCGGTGGTAGTTCCGTACTCGTGACCGGTGGCGCGTAGGAACTCGCCGTTCTCATCAAAAAGTTCGGTTGGGAACGGACCCGAACCAACACGAGTGGTGTACGCCTTCACAATTCCAATAACGGTCTTGAATTCGGCTGGGCCAACACCCGAACCGGTGGATGCGCCACCAGCGGTTGAGCTGGAGGAAGTAACAAACGGGTAGGTCCCGTGGTCCACATCAAGCATGGTGGCCTGGCCGCCCTCAAAGAGCACCAGCTTGCCATCCTGAATGGCGGTGTGAAGTTCTAGAGCGGTGTCGGCAACCATCGGTGCCACGCGCTCTGCGTAGGAGAGCAACTCGGCAACCACGCCGTCTGCCTTAATAGCCGCACGGTTGTAAACCTTGGTGAGGAGGCTGTTCTTCTGAACCAGCGCGGCCTCAACCTTCTGGCGCAGAATGCTCTCATCAAATAGGTCCTGCACACGAATACCAACACGGTTAATCTTGTCCGCGTAAGTTGGGCCAATGCCGCGCCCCGTGGTGCCAATGGCACGCTTGCCAAGGAAGCGCTCGGTCACCTTGTCAACGGTCACGTGATAAGGAGTGATTACGTGCGCGTTGGCCGAAACGCGAAGCTTTGAGGTGTCAATGCCGCGGGCGTTCAGTGCATCAATTTCTTCAAACAGAACGCTCAGGTCAATTACGGTTCCGTTGGAGATTACGGGGATTACACCCGGCGTGAGAATGCCGGAGGGCAACAGGTGCAAAGCATATTTTTCGTTGCCAATAACCACGGTGTGACCGGCGTTGTTACCGCCGTTGAACTTTACAACGTAGTCAATTTTCTCGGCCAGAAGGTCCGTGGCCTTACCCTTGCCTTCGTCGCCCCATTGAGCACCGATGATTACTACCGCAGGCATGCGTATCCCCTTATGAAAAACTGGGAGCGCTGCGAGGTCTGATCAATCCAAAGAGGCTTCTCGCGCACTATTCACGCGTCCCCTCGCAACCTTTAAAGTTTAGTGCCAGAGGGGTAATCGGGTCTAGCGGGGGTGGCTAGGCGCCCGATACGAAGGCGTTAATTCGGCTGGCCAAGGCCTGCGCTTCTTCAGCCGTTCCAGCGGACAGCACTAAGCGGTTGTACCCGTCACCGCCGAGAGTTATTTCAATGGGCGCGTGTTTGCGGTTCCAACACACGTAGGCACGATCGCCCTTCTTCACATAGGTTCCGGCCACCAAAAATGGCGGCAACCCCGTTCCGGGAATGCGCAGTCCAAGGTGGTGCCAAAAAGTTTTGTCGGTCACCTGCGCGCCACGCACATCGCTGAGTGGAATCTTGAAGTTACTCCGCATTCCGGTGAGGATCTCAGCAATGCTGAACTTCACGTTCAGCTCACGCTCATCAATGGTGATTTGAGGCATTAGCGCCAAGCGCCAAGAATCAGACCCATTGCCACGATGGCCGCAATGTCATTACCAACCTCGAGCAACCAGATCCGGTAACCGTGTCCGGCAAAAAGGCGGTGCGAAAGCGAGGCCGCGGCGGCAACGAAAACGCCAAGCAGGAGGCCAACCTGGAAACCGGTGCCCAGGGTCACGGTGAACCCAGCCAACTCTTCGAGCTTCAGGACCAGTGCCACTGCAAAGCTGGTTACCAGCTGAGCCACAAAGGTGAGGCCAAACATAAGTCCAACGTTGCCGCTACCAGCAGCGTCTTCAGGTTTCTTACCCTGTAACTTCCACCAAACGGGGAAGAACGTCTTTGGACCAAACCAAATGGCGCCTACGGCGAAAGCTGCAATTGCGGCCACAAAAATGGCCAGGTAGTTGAGGTTGAACATAAAGCCAATGCTATTCCAGCCTGCGGTGTTTTCCCATGAAAAAAGAAACCGCCAACCTAGCGGACTCCCGAATGTATCCGAGAGACCCAACCAAATCGGCGGTCTCGTGCTCGAATGTCTTTGACATTCGGGGCACCCGCGGTGACGGTGGGATTTGAACCCACGGTGGTCTTTCAACCACACATGTTTTCGAGACATGTACCTTCGGCCGCTCGGACACGTCACCGTGGGATAGTTTACCGCACGGTAACGGGACCCCGCCACTCCTGACTGAACTTGCGCTGCTTGAAACGTTCCAGGGGCAATTCAATTGCCCACCAGAGCAAAAAGCCCGCCGCAAGGCCCGCCAGCGACTTAATGATCCACTGTGCAGGGAGCGGAAGCTCCGCAACCATCGGTGCCAGCCCCAACGAGACCATGTGGTGCACCAAATAGATGCTGTATGAGGCTAGCCCGATGCGATTCAACCAACGCCACTGAGCCGCCTTGGCCAAGCCACCCAGCAGGAGTCCACCACGTGCAAACCCGGCAACGATAACGGCACCGGCAACCAGCGCATGCAAAGAGATCATCCAAGAGTAATTGGCCTCATAGTTTTGCATCAGCAAAGTGGCGCAGAGCAAAGTGACCGCCGCAAAGAACAGCGCATCCCAGACCAAAGGAGACGCGCGCAGTCGCATGATTTGCCAGTAACCGCTGCTCACCAAAAGCGCCAAAAGCACACCCAGGGCAATCGCATCGATGCGAGTTGGGGTTGAAAAGTAGAGCTGCTGAGCCAGCCTTTGGCTCCCAAGGTAGGCCATAACCAGTCGCATGATGGAGGCCCAAATGAACGCGGTCCCCGCCACCCAGGCAAGTGCCACTCGCGGGCGACGGAGTTGCAGGCACAGCAACCAGATCACTGCAAACCCAATGTAGAACTGCTCCTCAACCGAGAGGCTCCAAACCACGTCAGCTCCCGGCAACACACCTGATTGCCCTTCGATTCGCACAGTGTTGTAAAAGAACAGCAGTTGACTGGCGAGCGCAAGCGGCTTCACGGCTTGCCAACCGGAAAACAGCCCGGCAATCATCGATGGCAGCAAAATCACCAACCCAAGTGGTGGCAGAATCTTCAGCGCGCGCCTGACATAAAAGGTACCGAGGTGAAATCCCGATGTTTCTACCTCTTCTCGCAGCACAAGATTGGTGATCACGAAACCCGAAACCACAAAGAACATTGTCACTCCGGCGGAACCAAGCAGACCGTTTTCCAGCCCAGCATGCTGCAACACCACAAGCAGCACGGCAGCGGCTCGCATAAAATCGATATGCGCGTAGCGATTCAACGCCGCCCCCATGCAAGTGTGCCCACCGGTTCATTCTGCCCTCAAGGATGGCCGCGTATCGGCAGCGCAACGAGAGTGAAAAAGAGGAACACATGAGTTCGGGCGGATCAAACAAGGCAATCGTGGCGGCTCTTGGCGCCAACCTGGGAATTGCCACCACCAAGTTTGTGGCTGCGGGAGTTTCCGGATCTGCATCGATGTTTGCCGAAGCCATCCACTCGCTTGCCGATTCCGGCAACCAAATCTTGCTAATTGTTGGTGGAAAGCGCAGCCGCCGTGAAGCCACCGAGAACCACCCGTTCGGCTACGGACGCAGTCGCTACATCTATGCGTTTTTGGTTTCCATTGTGCTGTTCAGCATTGGTGGAATGTTCTCCATCATGGAGGGAATCTCCAAGCTGCAGGAGCCACACGAGTTGGAGCAGGCCTGGTTGCCGCTGACGGTGCTTGGCGTTTCCATTGTTCTTGAATCCTTCAGCCTGCGCACCGCTCTCAAAGAGGTAAGCCACGAAAAGGGTGACAAGAGTCTGATTCAGTACATCCGTCACGCCAAGGCTCCCGAACTGCCGGTTGTTGTTCTGGAAGACATTGCCGCACTGGTTGGTTTGGTGTTGGCGTTTGGTGGCGTTGGACTCACCGTGCTCACGCACAACCCAATGTGGGATGCCATTGGCACTTTGGCTATTGGCGCGCTGCTGGTACTGGTTGCTCTAGTTCTTGGTGCCGAGACCTCCAGCCTGCTGGTGGGCGAGGGTGCGAGCCCCGCAAACGTGCAGCAGATTCGCGAGGCACTCGAGCGTGGCCCAGGAGTTGAGTCGGTGATTCACCTCAAAACTCTTTATCTCGGTCCCGAAGAGCTCATGCTGGGTGCCAAGATTGCCGTGAACCCCAAGGCCTCTGCTCGAGAGATTGCCCAAATCATCGATGATGCCGAGGCGGCTGTACGCTCGGAGCTGCCAGAGGTTCGCGTGATTTACCTCGAGCCAGATATTCTGCGCGGCTAAAACAGACCAGGGGCAGCGCCCCTAGCGCTTGGTTGCAAAGAACTCTTTGAGTTGTAACGAACATTCGTCTTCGAGCACACCGGTAATTACCTCAACGGGGCGGCCCAAACGCGAGTCTCGCAACAGGTCGTAGAGCGAGCCCGCGGCACCAACGCGTTCGTCCCAGGCGCCAAAAACTACCCGCGGAATTCGGGCTGCGATGATTGCCCCGGCGCACATTACGCAGGGCTCGAGAGTTACCACCAGCGTAAGGTCTTCGAGTCGCCAGTCTTTGCGATCCGCGGCAGCCTTGCGAATGGCCACCAGTTCGGCGTGGGCGGCGGGATCGTGGTTGGCTTCGCGCTCGTTGCGCCCTAGCGCAACCACCTCACCGGTGGGCGAAACCAACACCGCACCTACCGGAACATCGCCGCTGGTTTCTTGGGCAATGGCGGCCTCGGCCAATGCCAAACGCATTGCATCGTGCCAAACGTTTTGAGATTCCATGGCTCACCGCCCTTCCGTTAGATTTAGCCTATGCGAGTTCACATTGCCGACCACCCACTCATCACGCACAAGCTCACGGTGCTTCGAGACAAAAACACCCCCTCTCCGGTGTTCCGTCAGCTGGTTGAAGAGTTGGTTACCCTGTTGGCTTATGAGGCCACTCGCGATGTGCGCGTTGAAAAGGTTGAGATTGAGACCCCGGTCACTAAGGCCTTTGGTGTGAAGCTCAGTCGTCCACGCCCCATTGTGATTCCGGTACTTCGCGCAGGTTTGGGCATGCTCGAGGGCATGGTCAAACTGCTCCCAACCGCCGAGGTGGGGTTCCTGGGGATCAAGCGCGATGAAGAAACGCTGCAGCCTTACACTTACGCCAACCGCTTGCCCGATGACCTGACCGGTCGTCAGGTTTACATCATTGACCCAATGCTGGCCACCGGAGGCACGCTGATGGACTCTATTGACTACGTGTTTGAACGCGGAGCCACAGATGTTACTTGTGTGTGCCTGCTTGGTGCCCCCGAGGGCTTAGCTGCCGTTGAGGCTCACGTTGTCGGCCGAGATGTGAAGGTTGTGCTTGGTGCGCTCGACGAAAAACTCAACGAACACGGCTACATTGTGCCCGGACTTGGTGACGCCGGAGATCGTCTCTACGGTATCGCTCAGTAGAAGACTGAGCGACAGAGGGCCAGCTCAGTAATTTGCTGAGCGACAGAGGGCTTGCTCAGTAGCTCAACAACCATCGATGCAATGAATTTGCAATTCACGCCTACTGTTTGCTAAAGTAATCCTACTAACTCACTAGGAATACTAGGAAACGCAGGAATCAACATGAACAAGCAGATCGCAACCCCAGCAGTGCTGGTTGCCGCTTGCTCGCACCTGCTGGAGATGTGTCAAATGCGTGAGTGTCGTTAACCAACCGACCGCGAATCGGTTTTCAGACACCAACACCCCAGCATCCGGCCTCGGCTCTCGCCCCCGGCTGACACTCTCAAAACCTAAGGATTCCTAATGTCTATTGCAGTTCTCAGCGACTACCGCGCCGTTACCAACACGCAGGCTCCAAACGCGCCTATCATCACAGCCGTTCCAACCCAGACCGAAGCTCGTGGCTTTGCGCTCTACGTTGGCATTGATGAAACCACCGCTGCGGCCGCCGGTGTTAGCCTGGCGCAACTGGTTCAGGCACTTCGCGAAACCGTGGCCAACCTGGTTCCAGCCGCTCAGCAAGAAACCTACGCGGCGGTTGCCCTGGCTCCAAAGGGCATCGGTGGTAAGAACATCGATGTGGTTCGCACCGCCCTTCACGACCCTCGCTCCCTAAACCGCCTGGTTGAAGACAACAAAAACGACTCGGCCGCCAAGGGCATTGTGATTGACGTTACCCGTCACCGCGTGTTCACCGATGGCACCAACGCGGACTTCACCTTCAAGGAATTTGAGCTGCTCAACTACCTAATTCAGAACGAAGGCGAGACCATTACTCGCCGCGAACTGATTGACGCGGTTTGGGCTGATGACACCGAGGAAACTCCAAACGATCGCACCATTGATGTGCACGTTCGTCGCTTGCGCGCCAAGATTGCCGGTTACGAAGACATCATTCGTACCGTGCGTGGCGGTGGCTACCGCTTTGACCGTCACCCAGACGTGTTGGTGGAGGCCTAAGCCGCTTAGCCCCCCGAGGCGAACGCCGCTGGCAAAGTAGTCTGGACTGGTGCAAGCCAACAACGCTCAAGAACTCGTTACCGAGGTGACTCGGCAAACGCTTGAGCTGCTTGATTCCGGCGTGAGCACGCCGATCATTCTCATTGATGGGCGTTCTTGCACCGGCAAGACCACCTTGGCCAGCGCGTTGCAAAACGAGCTGTTCCGCGAGGGTGAAACTGCACCGCGCGTGGTGCACATGGACGACCTGTATGACGGTTGGGCTGGACTTCAAGCGGGAGTTGAATACCTGCAGCGCAATGTGCTGGCGCCGGTTTTGGCGCGGCGCGTTGCCAACTGGCAGGAATACAACTGGGAGTTAGGAGCCCGGGATAGGTGGCGCGAGTTTGCCGGCGGCACCCCGCTGATTGTTGAGGGTTGTGGGTCGCTGAGCGCTTGGTCGGCCGAGCACTCGGAACTGCGAATTTGGCTCGAGGCTAGCAACGCTGATCGTCAGGCTCGGTGGCACGATCGGGTGGGTAACAACCACGATGAGCACTGGCCGGTTTGGGCTGCCCAGGAACTGGATTTTTACGCCCGTGAGAAGTCGGCGGAGTTAGCCAACTTCACTCTCAATACTTGAGGTTGACCCGCCAGTCACCCGAGCCTAAGCTCGGTTGGCGCGCCAGTTTCGGTATCCGGCAATCATCGATGCAATCACAAAGAACAACGCAATCAAGTAGCTTGCGTTTTTAACTGCAGGAATGGTGGCGGCAAAGAATCCGGTAATGGTGAGACCAACGCCCCAGGCCACCGCGCCCACCGCGTTTGCGGAGAAAAACTTGTAGTAGTTCATGCGGGCTACACCGGCAATCACCGGAACAAACACTCGAGCCCAAGGCATGAAACGCCCAATCACAACGGCCCACCAACCCCACTTGGCGTAGAACGAATCGCTCTTGGCAATGCCGGTTTGAATCCATTTTCCTTGGCGCTTGGACAGATACGGGCGACCAAAGTGCCGGCCCAGGGCGTAGGCCACCTGATCTCCCAACCAGGCGGCAATGCCCACACCAATCGCCATGACCCAAATGTTCACACCGATGGTGGAGGCTGCCACCAAACCGGCGGCAAAAACCAAGGAGTCGCCCGTGATGAACGGAATGAATGCACCGATTAGTAACCCAGTTCCGGCAAATACAAGTCCCCAAACCACTAGGTAGAAAAGTACCGGACCTAGCGATGGTGCCCAACCGCCGATTTGATCCGAAATTGAAGCGATGGCGGTACTGTGCATGCTTCTAGCCTAAGGTTTGGTTGGCGGAATGGCTAACTCGCCCAAAGCAAAAGGGCGCCTCCAATGAAGCGCCCTTGAGTTGAAGCTGAATTACGGCTTGCCGTGAAGCACAATCTCGTCGAGTTCCTTGCGGGTGCGGGGTGCAACCTCGCGCTCGGCCAGTGGGCCTTCGAGCGAGTCAACCGAACCAAGCTGGCCAATCGCAATCACGGTGATGATGTCTAGGTCATCCGAAAGTCCAAGCACGTTGGCTGCGAGTTCCTTGTTCAGGCCCGCCATCTGGTGTGTGTAAAGGCCAAGTTCTTGCGCCTGAATGATCAAGCTGCCCACGGCCAAACCGGCGTCGTACATGCTCCAAGGGTGAGGCTGACCATCGGCGGTGAATGCCTCGCGGCTAACCACAATGAGAGCCGAAGCGGTTGGCGCCCAGGCGGCGTTCCAGCCGGCGAGCGCAGGTACCAGTTCGCTGTGCAGCTTGGTGCCGCGCTCCAGAACGGAGAAGCGCCATGGCTGGCCGTTGTTAGCCGAAGGAGCCCAGCGAGCTGCCTCCAAAACCGAGAGGAGCTCGTGCTGAGTGAGCTGGTATTTAATGTTGAACGCGCGTGGCGACCAACGGTTTGCAATTACAGGAAGGATTGGCGCGGCGGTAACGGCCGTCTTGTTCTGGTGGGTCATGCGTTTAGTCAAACACAGCGGGTTGATTTAGTCAAGCCCACCTTTACAGAAACTAGATGGCGTTGAGTAGCGCGTGCACATCATCGATGGTGGTGTCCCATGAACACATCCAACGCACCTGGCCCGTCTCCTCGTTCCACACGTAAAAGCGGAACAGCTTCTGCAAACCCGCTCGTTGCTCGGCGCTCAAAATTGGGAACACGGCGTTGGCCTGAGTTGGGTTGGGAACCACGAGTCCTTTGGCGCGAACACCTTCATCAAGGAGAGCGGCCATTGCATTGGCGTGACGCCCATTGATAATTGCCAAGTCGTTGTGAAGCAACGCCAGCAATTGGGCGCTGGTGAATCGCATCTTGCTGGCCAACTGCATTGAAGATTTTCGAATGAACGGCAGTGCGGCCGCTAATTTGGCGTTTCGCGGCTGGTTGGCATTTAGCACCAACACAGCCTCGGCGCCCAACGCACCTAGCTTGGTGCCACCAAAGGAAACCAGGTCAACGCCAACATCGGTAGTGAAGGCACGATACGGAAGATTCAGCGCCGCGGCCGCGTTGGCAAGACGCGCCCCGTCTAAATGCAAATACAAGTTGTGGGCGTGGGCCACATCTGCCAGAGCCTTTATCTCGGCCGGCGTGTAAACCGTTCCAAACTCTGTGGTGTTGCTAATGCTCACCACTCCGGGTTGAGCACGGTGCACAAAGCCGATGTCAAACATTTGGCTTTCCACCAGCTCGGGAGTGAGTTTGCCGGTTTCGGTTGGCACGGTCCACAACTTTAGTCCCGCAATCTTTTCGGGTGCTCCGCCTTCATCGCAGTGAATGTGTGCATTGGCCGCACAGATCACGGCCTCCCAGCGCTCGGTTGCCGCCTGAAGCGCAACGATGTTTGCCCCCGTGCCATTGAACACCGGAAACACCGCGGTGTGCTCGCCAAACTGTTCGCGCATTGCCGAAGCGAGTTGGGCGGTATAGGCGTCATCGCCGTATGCCGTTTGGTGGCCACCGTTGGCGGCTGCAATTGCCTCCAGAACTTCGGGATGCACGCCCGCGTAGTTGTCGCTGGCGAATCCTCTTTGACCCATCGATGCTTCTATTGCGCTCATAGAGGCAAGTCTAGGTGTGACAAAACCCGGCCGCCGCGCTGGCAACCGGGTCTAGTCGAGGAGGCTTGCGGCTACTTCTTCTTCTTGCTCTTAGGTAGCTTCTTGAGAACAACTGCCTGAGCGGCAATCACGTTCTTGCCGTTGAACGTCACGCTCGGCGATCCGTAAAGTTCGTAACCGTCTGCCAGTGCATCGCTTACCTTCTGGCAGAAGCTGCTGTCGTCAATGCCGGTTAGCAAACGGTAGCGCTTCTTTGGCTCGTTACTTGCAGCAGCAGCTGCGCCAGGCAGAGCGCAGGCGTCGCCGTCAACAACGGGTACAACTGCAGGCTTGGTTGCGCGCTTAGCGGTTGGCTTTGGTGCCGCCTTAACGGCCGGCTTTGCGGCGGCATTTGCCGCAACGGTGGTCTTGCGAACGGCCGGCTTGGCAGCGGCCTTTGGTGCGGTCTTTGCCGCGTCGGTCTTAGTGGTAGCCATGCAACAATTTTGGCAGTAAATCACACGCCCGCCAAACGGGCATCGATGTTAGTAAGTGAATTCTTGGGCAACACTAAACCCCGAGGTTTGCAACCCCGGGGCCTGTGTTTAGGTGGCTAGCAGTTGCAGCCCGAATTCTCGGTCTTGCCCGAGCACTTGCAGTTTTCGCCGCAGTTGCACTGATTTTCGGCCATGGTTTGCACCTCCTTCATTTTCTCTCGTGCCGCCAGCTACTTGCTCTGGCGGTTTTGAGTAATCTCAAAAATCTTGAGCATTTCCTCAACCGCGCGCTGATTTTGTTCCGCGTCTTTGGAATGCATCATGTGTGTGATGTGTGTTGAAACGTGGTTCTCCACAATCAGTTTGTTCAAGGAGCCAAGCGATTTTTGAATTGCCAAAGACTGCGTGATGATGTCCATGCAATACGCCTCCGACTCAATCAGTTTTTCGAGGCCGCGAATCTGACCTGCCAAAATGCGAGTGCGGTGCAGTGCACGTTTTTTGAGTGATGCAATCATCGATGGCTCCTTGCTCTGCCAAAGTTTTTGGCAATTCCATATATACCCCTAGGGGGTATTTGGCGCAAGTATCCAAATCACCGGAAGGCTGGCCATGGCAATACAGGCCACACCCAACAGCCACTGGCTCCAGCGCGGCGAAACCCAACGGCCCAAGAGGTTTTTGTCGCGAGCCAGCCACCAAACCACTGCCATCAACACCGGCGCCGCCAGCCCGTTAAGCACGGCGGCCAGGAATAAGAAGTACATGGGTGGAATGCCAATGAAGTTGAGGGTTAGCGCAACCACCATCGATGCCACAATCACGGCATAAAAAGCGCGGGCCTGGCGAGGAGCGAGCTCGAGGCTCTCTCGCCAGCCAAAGGTCTCGGCTACCGCATACGCAGTGCTGCCGGCGAGCACCGGAACCGAGAGCAGGCCAACTCCCAAAATACCTAGCAGGAACAGTAGCCCGGCAAACTGGCCGGCAATGGGCGTGAGTGCCTTGGCCGCATCTTCGGCGGAGTTGATCGCCAGAATCCCGTTGGCATTCAGAGTTGCCGCGGCCGTTGTCATGATGGCAAACATGATGATCACGCCGGTAAACATGCCGCTAAACACGTCGCCTCGCATGGCTTGAATGTGGTCTAGGTCAACCTCGGTTACGCCCTGTCCGCGCTCCTCCACCTCTTCGGCCGCCTGCCAAAAAAACAGGTAGGGGCTAATTGTGGTGCCGGCGAGCGCAATCAGCAGCTCGGCAGTTGCCTTGCCAAAGTTGAACTTGGGGAGCACGGTTGAGGTGGCAACCGTTGCCCAGTCAACCTGTGCCACAAATAGCACAGCGATGTAAGCCAGCAGGCTGAGACACAGCCATCGGAGCACTTTTGAATACCGGTGGTAGGGCACCACAATCTCGGAAACTGCAATCACCAAGGCGAAGCCAATAACGCCAATGGTTTGATCAATGGGCACAATCAACCGCAGTGCGGCGGCCATCGATGCCAGATCCGCGGCTATGTTCACTGTGTTGGCTAGCGCCACCAGGAATACGGCGAGCACCAAAACCCAACGCGGCAGGCGAGCTTTGATGATTGCGGCGAGGCCCTTGCCGGTTACCAGGGCCAGCCGGGCACAGGCTTCTTGGGTGGCAAAAGCCAATGGAAGTAAAAGTGGCGCGGCCCAGAGCAGTCCGTATCCCGCTTGGGCGCCGGCCTGCGAATAAGTTCCGATTCCCGAAGGGTCATCGTCGGCTGCGCCTGTGACAATGCCGGGGCCGAGCCGGTGGAAGTAGCCGGCAGACCTAATCGATGTGCGGGTTGGGTGGTGTTCGCCCTTGCCGCGCAGGTTTACAAACTTTGGCATTCGTTCCCCTTTACCTGCGCCCGCTTTGGCTACTAGAACAGCGTAAGCGTTTCTGCCTGCATGCCGCGCATGGAGTCGTAGTCCAGCACCAGGCATTCAATTCCACGGTCGGTTGCAAGGGTGCGCGCCTGTGGCTTTATCTCTTGGGCGGCAAAGATTCCACGCACTGGGGCAAACGCTGGGTCGCGGTTGAGCAGTTCCAAATAACGCGTGAGCTGTTCAACGCCATCAATGTCACCACGACGCTTGAGCTCAATGGCAATGGTTTGCCCGGAGGCGGTTTTTGCCAAAATGTCCACCGGACCAATGGCCGTGAAGAACTCGCGGCGAATCAGTTCAACGCCCTCTTCAACCAAATGCAGTTGGTCGGCGAGCAGCTCCTGCAGGTGCGCCTCCACACCGTCTTTCACCAGGCCGGGGTCGTCGCCCAGGTGGTGCTCAATGTCCTCAAAGATCTCATACACATTGATTTGAAGCATGTCGGCGCTCTTCACCTGCTGCACCAACCAGGTTTCTGCAATGCCAAGTTCGGCCGCTTCCGGCGCAGCCGGCTGCCGGTCAATGGTGCACGGCGGGTTCATCCAGTTGAGCGGCTTGTAACTGCCCGAGTCGCTGTGCACCAAAATGCTGCCGTCTTGCTTGAGCAGTAGCAGGCGCTTGGCGCGCGGCAGATGGGCGGTGAGGCGGCCGGCGTAGTCAACCGAGCAGTCTGCAATTACCAAGCGCATGTGAAATCTCTGTTTCTAAGTACTTCTAGTTTTTCTTTTGGGCGGCCAAAAGCTTGGCCTCCAACGCGGCCACCTTGTCTAGCAAGTCTCCAATGGCGTTGTCCTGCTCGTCCAAGTGAGACTGAATCTCCTTGGCGTCGTGCAAAATGGCATCGGCGTCGTTGTAGGTGGCAATCGCCCGGGCATCGGCTGCCCTCGCCTGAATATTCTGCCCAACAATAATGATTGGCAGCAAAACCAACTGCAAAAAAGTCTGAGCAATCCAGCTGACAATCACAATGGTGTTCTTGCTGGCAATTGCTCCCGGCAGGCTCACCAGCGTTAGCGCCACAAAAATGTAGGCCGCCCACATTGTGCCAACACGGTTGGTAATGGCCAAACCCAGCCTGTTATTGAATTTGGCCACCGATGACTCCGCCGACTCCGGTTGTTTGCGGATGTTGGCACGCGTTGCGGGACCGCGCTTTTGACGCAGTTCTTGATGCGGATTTTCCGTGTACTGATACTTGCTCGCCATACAGCAAGGCTAGCCAACAAGAAGTAAACTTGGGGTCTATGGCCATGAAAATTACAGTCATCGGACTCGGTTACCTGGGTGCAACTCACGCCATTGCAATGGCGGAGCTGGGGCATGAAGTCATTGGTATTGAAGCCAACCCCCAGCGTCTCTCCGACCTGCAAAACGGCGTTGTGCCGTTTTACGAGCCGGGTCTAGACGAAGCCTTGGGCCAAGTGCTCAAGAAGGGCAACATCAAGTTCTTGGCCAACCACACCGAGGAGTCGCTTGAGGCAGACCTCCACTTCTTGTGTGTTGGTACCCCGCAGCTTCCTGGTTCATACGCAGCCAACACCGAATACCTGCACTCTGCGGTGAAGGCTTTGGCTCCTTACCTGCGCGAAGACGCGGTAGTTGCCGGCAAATCCACCGTTCCGGTTGGCACCGCTGCCGAGTTGACTCGCGTTTTGGCCGAGAACACCGGCTTTGCTCCTCACTTAGCCTGGAACCCCGAGTTCCTGCGTGAGGGAACCGCGCTGGAAGACTCGCTTCGCCCGGACCGTATTGTGATTGGTGTATCCGACGAGCGTTCGGAAGAGCTGCTTCGCAAGGTTTACAAGCCAATCACCGACCACGGCACTCCGTTTTTGGTTACCGACATCCCAACCGCCGAGTTGGTAAAGGTTGCCGCCAACAGCTTCTTGGCCACCAAGATCAGCTTTATTAATGCAATGGCCGAAATTGCCGAGGTTTCCGGAGCCGACGCGGTTTCGCTGGCCGAGGCCATTGGCTACGACGACCGCATTGGCAAGAAATTCCTGCGAACCGGCATTGGCTTTGGTGGCGGATGCCTGCCCAAGGACATTCGTGCTTTCATGGCGCGCGCCGAGGAACTGGGTGTTGGTCCGGCTGTTGCCTTCCTGGAGGACGTTGACCAGGTAAACCTGCGTCGCCGCGCTCGCGTGGTTGACCTGTTGCACCGCGAGCTGGGCGCAGACCTGACCGGTAAGAAGATTTTGGTACTCGGTGCTGCCTTCAAGCCAGACAGCGATGACCTGCGCGACTCTCCAGCCATTGCGGTTGCCAAGCTGATTCGTGCCACCGGTGCCGAGGTTGTGGTTCACGACCCAATCAGCCTCCACCACGTTGCCGCTCACCACCCGGAGTTGGGAACCGAGCAGGAACTTCTAAAGGCGGCTACTGGCGTGGACGCACTGGTTCTGGCAACGGAGTGGCAGGAATACCGCGAGGTTGACCCTGCTCACGTTGCCGCCGTGGTGAACAACCGCTTGCTCATTGAAGGGCGAAACGCACTGAACGTTCCACTCTGGCAGGCAGCCGGCTGGCGCGTACTGGCGCTTGGCCGCAACGTTGAGGCAAACGCTTGAGCAATTCCGCCGCGGCCAGCACGGGTGGTTTTGATCCACTCGCGCTTGCCAACGCCGCCAAGCTCACCAAGGTTGGCACCCGCCCCAAGCTTGGGCACTACCTAAAAGACTTTGCCCAGCGCCGAGCTTTTGCTTTTACTCTGGCCAAGTTCAACCTGCAGGCTTCAACGGCTAAGAGTTCGCTGGGCGCCGCCTGGCACGTGGTGGTTCCGGCCCTTCAGATTGGCGTTTACGGGGCCATCTTTGGCCTGTTGCTGGCCAGCGCCCGGCCGGCCAACTTTGTGCCTTACCTAATCACTGGAATAGTGCTGTTCCAGTTCATTTCGGGTTGCTTCACCGATGGCGCTAAATCCATCACTGGTAATGCGTCGCTGGTTCGTTCGCTGGACTTCCCGCGCATCTTGCTTCCGGTTTCTGCCGTGGTAAGCAACATCATGCGCGTGTTGCCACTTATTGGCCTGATGCTCATTGGCATTCTGATCTTTGGTCAGGTTCCCAACTGGAACTGGTTGCTTATTGTGCCGGTGTTTGTGCTCATGACTTTGTTCTCCACCGGTGCCGCCATGATCTCGGCTCGAATGACGGTTCACCTGGAAGACTTCAACCAGCTGCTTCCGTTTATCACTCGCGTGCTGTTTTACTCGAGCGGAATCTTCTGGAACATCGACAAAATGGTTCCAGCAGGTCTGCTGCGTGAAATCTTGCACAACAACCCGATTCACCTGTATTTAGTGCTTGCCCGAGCATCGCTGGTTTCCGGCTACACCGCCGAAGCCAACGACTGGATGGTGGCCGCGGCTTGGGCTGTGGGAATCCTCGCTTTTGGAACCGTATGGTTCTGGCGTGCCGAAGAGAAGTACGGTCGCAATGTCTAACCCGCCGGTATTTCTAGAGCAGGGCCGCAAGCCCGTTGTTGTGGTTGACGACATCAAGGTGACCTACCGCGTTTTTGCCAGCGGCAAGAAGGTAACCCCAGGCAACAGCCGTGTGAAGCACAAGGGTCGCTTGCGCGAGGTTGAGGCGCTCAAGGGCGTTAGCTTGGTTGCCTACGAGGGCGATTCCATTGGCGTGATCGGAACCAACGGTTCCGGTAAGAGCACGCTCATGAAGGCCATCTCCGGTTTGTTGCCAATTGATGCGGGTTCGGTTTTTGCCTCCTCGCGCCCTTCCTTCCTTGGCGTTGGTGCCGCCATGATCAAGGAGCTCAGCGGCGAGAAGAACGTGATTCTAGGCGGACTCGCCCTGGGCATGAGCAAGGCCGAGATCAAGGACAAGTTTGACCACATTGTGGACTTTGCCGGCATCCGCGATTTCATCGATCTGCCAATGCAGACCTACTCCAGCGGAATGGTGGAGCGCCTCAAGTTCAGCATTGCCGCGGCTCGTGAGCACGACATTCTCATCATCGATGAGGCCCTTGCTGTTGGCGACCAAGACTTCCGCCGCCGCAGTGAGGCTCGCATGCGCGAACTAGCGAGTGGAGCAGGTTCGGTGTTCCTGGTGAGCCACAGCATGAAGAGCATTCTGGACACCTGCAACCGCGCCATTTGGCTCGACAAGGGCATTGTCAAAATGGACGGCACCGCACAAGAGGTTTGCCGTGCTTACGCCGCGGCCCAGGGCGCCCCGCTGGACGACTAGCCTCTGTGAATTAGTGAGCCAATCAGTGAGCCAGCCCAAACTTTCCTCGGTGTCTTATGTAATGCCGGTGCTCAACGAAGAACAGTATCTTGAGGCCGCAGTTGTAAGCATTCTGCAGCAGGAGTTTGCGGGACCGGTTGAGCTGATTCTGGCTCTTGGTCCAAGCACCGATGCCACCAATGCGATTGCTGAATCGCTCGCGCTCAACTTTCCCGTGCAGCTGGTTGCGAACCCATCGGGTGGAACCTCTGCGGGTTTGAACGCAGCGATTGCGGCGGCTAGGCACGACGTTGTGGTTCGCGTTGACGCTCACAGCAAGCTCATGCCGGGCTACACCTCGCTAGCGGTTGAGATTTTGAACAGCACGGGTGCCGCCAACGTGGGTGGCGTGATGAGCGCTGTGGGGTCCAAGCCGTTCCAAAGCGCCGTGGCCTGGGCCTACACCAGCAAGTTTGGATTGGGTGGTGGCACCTTCCACGTGGGCGGGCAAGCCGGACCTAGCGACTCGGTCTATTTGGGCGTGTTCCGAGCATCGGTGCTAC
>Ga0228703_1000779_pt1 | contig 21449 bp, 4 predicted proteins | sample McNCre217_Aug_MG_3_FD_178020 | JGI IMG/M metagenome (GOLD analysis project Ga0228703, IMG submission 178020) | Freshwater microbial communities from McNutts Creek, Athens, Georgia, United States - 29-17_Aug_MG | ecosystem: Environmental > Aquatic > Freshwater > Creek | place: USA: Georgia... | reverse complement strand
ATATTCCAGGCACGCAGTACTGGTCTCTGATTCGCCGTGCGGATGGTCAGATTGACGCGTACAGCCTGTTCTCGGGCAACCGCATTCGCCTGGAGGGGGGGACGGTCACCTGGAACAACAACAACAACACCATGAACTATGGTGAGGTTGAAAAGTTCTACATGCAAAATGCCCGCACAGGTGGCACGGAGAGCCCTGAGCCTGGCAACGCGATTTCGTCGACAGGCCAGAAATACCTGGATGTGAACATTGACCTGCGCAGTTATGAAAACGGGGCCAATACACGGTTCAGCGACTCGTTCAACCTGGCGTATTTCAACTACATCCGCTACACCTCGGACAACGTCTGGACAGGTGAGGCCACCATTTATGACCCCGTCAGCGGACGCTACAGCGTGGTCAGCGATACCAAAGTCGCAGGCGCTACATCGTTGCCCGTGGTGGGCACCAACCGCAATGGCACGCATGATCTGATCGTTGGGGAGCAAGCGAACTATATCGATGGTCAGCTTCGCCTGTACGCATTCAATGTGGCGTCTGGGTCTTACAACACCTTCAACGATGTGTTTTTGGGTGATTCCGGCGCAGATGGCAAAAGTTATTCCGGCAACTCGGCCACAGCCGTTGACCGCGTGGCCATGTATGGCTTTGGTGACAATGACATCCTGACGGGTGGCGCTGGCAACGACTACATTTTTGGTGGTGAAGGTTATTACAACCAGTTGACGGGTAACGCCAGTGACTTGGGCAACCAGATCACCGGTGGCGCAGGCGCTGACTATTTTGGGGTGGGCAACACCAATACCAGCGGCACGGTGACGGGCAGCAATAGCTGGACTGGCTACAACAATGGCCAGGCGCAATTGGGCTATGCCACCGATCGCATCACCGATTGGCATGCAGGCACCGACACTTTGGTGGTGCTCAGCAACGGTGTGGCTGTGATCTCCGGTCTGTATGGCGTGACCGGCATGACCGGCAACAACGTGGTGGACATGCGTGACAACTATGCGTCGGTGGTCACCGTGAACCAAGACGGCGACAGCGCGCGCGGTAACGACAACTGGGACAGCACGCAGTCCTTGCAATACGTTTATGACAACCAGACCACGCGTGACCTGCAGAGCATCAAGAACGAAGGTACGGATGTCACGGTGGTCAACAATGGCCTGATCGTGGCACGTGGTCAGGGGGGCGATGACACGGTCTATGGCAGCCCAGGCAACGACTACATCTACGGTAACGAGGGCCGCAACTTGCTCAACCTGAGCGAAGGCGGCAACGACCGTGCGTTTCTGGACACACGTCAGGGCAAGCAATACGTTTCTGACTTCAACGCAAGCGGCTCGGACAAGTTTTATCTGGCCAAGAACATTGTGGATGCGTTTGGTGGCGATTCCAATCGGTCGATGGCCATTTACGACACCACTGCCGCTGGATACAACTACACCACAGGCAGCGCTTACAGCCAGGGCATCGACTTTTTGTTTGGCGTGACCTACAAGGCGTATCTGTCGAACTCATACGGCGCGCAGCCCTATACCAATGACCAGTCCTGGTCGATGGACTTGTCGGCAGACATCACGACCTATGTGTCGGGCATTGTGTCGATTGCCATTGGTACTGCATTGTGCTTCATTCCATTTGTGGGGCCCGCATTGGGGGCGCCGCTCATTGCCTCGGGTGCATTGCTGGAGGCCGGCAAGATTTATTCGGATGTTGGTAACACTTCACTGGGTTCGGTGCCTCACATCAACCCGGTTTACGACTTGACCACGGGTGGCGCCAGTTTCACGTCCAACTATGTGTACGTGTTGAACAACTCTTTCCAGCCCGGCACGACGGCGGCAACGGGTGGATCCATTTACACCAATGACAATTTGCAGTTTCTGGATTTCTTTCCGGAAGTCTACAAAAATGACGGATTCGTGCCGGCCTTGGAGCTCAATCCGGGTTATTGGAATAACGGCGATACAGGCGATGGCATTTATGGCTATTTCGTGGTGTATTCCAATACCGAGACGTTCGTCTATCTGGTGACTTCGCAAGATCACCTGATTGAAAATTACGAAGCGACCAAAGTGGCGGAGTTGTCTGGACATCGCTCGGCTGCTGATTTTGTGGTGTATGACTCCAATCAGGACCCTTACAACCAGCGCGCCGATGCGGCTGTGGTGCTCAAAAAGCCCACCATCGGTGCCGTCACGGAAAACAGCTCGCCTACCTTCACTGCGAATGTGCCGCAATTTGCCTACACGGCATCACCGTATTTGAAAGTGACCGGTTCGATCGCCAGCATTGACCCGGCCAAAACACCGACAACGACGGTGACCCGGGTGGATCTGTTTGACAGCAACTACTCGATTACTGATCGTGTCGGGACCGCGACGGTCACGAACAGTTCGACAACCACAACTTTCACGGTCAACGATACCCGTGTTTTGGGCCAGCTGATCATTCAGACGGACTACAACACCACCACGGGTGAGCTCAATCCGTTGACGATGGACAACACGTTTGAATACCAGGATCGGCGTGTGATTTATTACGCCACCATCTACAACGATGTGGATGGTGACGGCGAGATGGTGATCGAAGCCCGCTCGAACACATTCACCGTGATTGACAATGGCCCGAGCGTGGCCACTGTGGATGGCGGTGCCGGTATGGACACGCTGTTGCTGGAGTCCACCTCCGCTCACCTGAACAACGCCAGCGATGCGCAGATCGTCAACATCGAGATGATCAGCGTCAAACCGCCGATGGGCCCAGGCTTGTCGGTGACCGTCAGCGGTGGTGCCGTGACCAGTGTCAACATTCTGGATGCGGGCGCCAAAATTGCAGATGGTACCTACAATCTGACACTCAGCGATGACACCACAGGTGGCGAGTCCGGGGCTACAGGTTGGAAAGTGGTTGTGTCGGGTGGCATGGCCACCTCCGTTATCGCCGGTAATGGTGGTACGGGCTACACCAGCTCCACGTATGCCAATGCAGATTGGGTGCCAGTGGGGGTCACGATTGACATCCATGCGCAAACCGAAGGCTTCACTGTCAACGGTTACCAGGGGGCCGATTCGATCATTGGTGCTCAAGGCAATGATGTGATCAATGGTCTGGGTGCCAACGACACCATCAATGGCGGTACAGGCAACGACACCATCGAAGGTGGTGCCGGGTTGGACAACCTGGCAGGTGGCACAGGTGGCGACACTTTTGTGGTCACCAGTGTGTCGGACTTTGCGGCGGGTGAAACCATCAGTGGTGGCTCCAACACGGGTACGGTGGACCGCTTGCAATTGTCGCAAGTGTCTGTCTCGGGTCCATCCACCGCACCAGTCACCAGTGCGGCAACAGGCACATACGACAACACCCAACTCAGTGGCACGGTCACCGGGGTTGAAGTCATTGAACTGACGGTCAATGCCGACTATTCGCTGACCTTGGCCAATGGCATTTACGCTGGTGTTGATGCCAATGGTGATGGTGTAGAGGACAACACGTTGACCATCACGCCGACAGTCAACTTGACCAACAACGTCACCATCGTCGGTGGTGCGACGACCTCGACCTATGAGCTCAAGGTGCTGGACAACGGTTACCTGGATGGCAACGACTCCATCATTGGCGGTGCGGGCAATGACACCTTGCAAGGTGGCTTCGGCAACGACACCATGTCGGGTGGCGCCATTGCGACCTATTCGGGTTCGGACTCGATTGACGCAGGCGGTGGCAACGACCTGATCGTGCAGACCCTGTACCAAACCGTCAATGACACCATCATCGGTGGCGACGACACAGACAAACTGACGGTGACGCGCTCCAATGCGCTCACCGATCTGGACAACGTCACGCAAGTCGAGACGATCGAGTTGTTGTCCGGCCTGAATGCCAACTTCAGTTACACCATCAGCAATGGTTCTGCATTCGATGGAGACACCACAGGGGTGACCATTGATGGCGATGCACTGACATCGACCGAAGCGCTGGTGTTCAGCGCGACCAACCTGGACCGCTCCATCACCATTTTGGGTGGTGCGGGCAATGACACCATCATCGATGGTGCAGGGGGGGACAGCATCGTCACCAACGCGGGTGCTGACAACATCACATTGTCTGGCGCAGGGGCCAACACGGTCAGCAGCGGCAGTGGCACGGACTCCATCATACTGGGTGGGGGTGATGACTCGGTGGATGCCGGCAGCGACAACGACACCGTGGTGGGCGGCGCCAATGTCACGGTCGATGACACGCTCGACGGTGGCGCCAATATTGACTTGCTGACCATCAGCAATGACAACAACACGAATGACCTGAACAACGTCACGCGTTTCGAGACGATTGAGCTGGCGGCAGGCCAAAGCTACCAATATGTGATTGGCAACAACAGCTTGTTTGACCAAGACACCGTGGCGGTCACGGTGGATGCGCAAGCGCTTGGCTCAACGGATTCCGTCAACTTTGACGCGTCCAATCTGGACCGTTCGATCACGATTTTGTTTGGTGCGGGCAATGACACCATTTATGGTGGCAACGGCGTATCGGACTCGATCAATGCCGGTGGCGGCAACGACCTCATCATCATGAGGAACCAGCTCAATGGTACGGACAGCATCGACGGTGGCACCGGCAATGACCGCTTGACCTTCTCGGACAATGGCACAGCCACGTCCGATCTGGACCATGTGACCAACATTGAAGTCATCACTCTGGGTGATTCAGTGACCTCGGTCATCACGGTTGATACCTTGGTGGCTGCCAATCAGACATTGACGATTGACGCGACAGGTTTGACCGGCACGAACACCTTGAATTGGAATGGTTCGGCTGAAAGCAATGGCCATTTCTCGGTGGATGGTTCGGGCAACAATGACACCATCACAGGCGGCGCAGGCAATGACACCTTCACCGGTGGTGCAGGGGTGGACAGCCTGACGGGTGGTAACGGCAACGATGTGTTTGTCTACAACAGCGCTGTGGCGGATCAAACCGGTGCGGGTGAAACCATTGCCGGTGGCAACAACATTGACACCATCGTGGTGGCCGGTGGCAGCACGATGGTCAATTTCTCGAACGACAGCATTTCAAATGTTGAAACGCTGGAGATGACGCTGAATGTCCTGGGCAATGCCGATGGCGATGACCAAACCGTTCAAATGACCGATGGCCAGGTGGATGCGCTGTCCACCATCAAAGCCAATGACGGCAACACAGCCGGATCGTCTGACCGGATCATCATCTCGGACACCATGACGTCGGACATGCTGAGCAATGCGGCCGTGGGCGGCGGCATCACCGTTGTCAATGGCACATTGACCATTGAGTTGACAGAGCAGTCCAACGCAACAGCTCAGGCCTTGACTTTGGTTGAAGGCAACCTGACCAGCAGCAGCGATTTGCTCAAGGTGGATGCCAGCACGCTGACGACCAACGACACGCTGAGCTTTGATGCATCAGCCGAGACCACGGCCCGCGTGAGCGTGACCGGTGGTTTGAGCGATGACTTGATCGTGGGCTCGAATGCCAATTTGGCTGACACCTTGTCCGGTGGCAGTGGCAATGACACGATCGAAGGCAAAGCCGGTGTTGACAGCCTGCTGGGCAACGATGGCGATGACACTTTTGTATATGACAGTGCCGCCGCAGATGCCACGGGCTCGGGCGAAAAGATCGACGGTGGCAATGACACCGACCGCATTTTGGTCGCGGGTGGAACCACGGCAGTCAACTTCTCCAACGATACGATCATCAGCATCGAAACGTTGGAGCTGTCTGTGGATCTGGCCGGTGCGGCAGAAACCAACAACCAACAAGTCACGCTGACCAACGACCAGGTGGATGGTCTGTCCACCATCAATGCCAATGGCGATAAGGTGACGGTGTCCAACACCCTGCTGTCAGGCGTGCTCGATGGCACGACGATCAATGGCACGTTGACGATGGCCTTGACCGATCAGTCGGGTGGCACCGTGGTGGCGCAGGCCCTGACCTTGGTGGACGGCACCCTGGACACGGCTGCCGGTGATGTGCTCAAACTCGATGGCAGTGGACTGACCTCCGACACGCTGAACTTCAATGGCGCGGCAGAAGACGACTCCACAGTGAGCGTGACCGGCGGTGCAGGCAATGACACCATTGTGGGCACCAACAGTGCGCTGACCGATACCCTGAGCGGTGGATTGGGCAACGATACCTTGAATGGTTTGGCAGGTGCTGACAGCCTGCTGGGCGGCGATGGCAATGACACCTTCGTGTACAACAGCGCGAGCGATGAGACGGGTGCGGGCGAAGTGATCAATGGTGGTAACCATACCGACCGCATCGTGGTGGCGGGCTCGGCCGCAGTCACAATTGATTTCACGAACGATACGATCAGCAATATCGAAACCCTGGAGATGACTCAGGACTCGGTGGGTACTGCAGACGGTACAGATCAGACTGTGCAGATGACCAATGCACAAATTGACGGTTTGACGACCATCAATTCAGATGCAGGGTCCAGCACTGCGGATGTTTCGGACAAGATCATTGTGTCGGACCAGATGTTGTCGAACATGCTGGACGGTACACGTGTCAATGGCACCTTGACTTTGCAGTTGACCGACCAAAGCGGTGCGACCATTGTCGGCCAGGCCTTGACTTTGGTGGAGGGCGCATTGGGTGTTGGTGATTTGCTGAAAGTGGATGCCAGTGGCTTCACTTCGGATACGCTGAATTTCAATGCCAGCGCAGACACCAATGCCAGCGTGAGTGTGACTGGGGCTGGTGGTGCCGACACCTTGGTCGGTGCAGATTCTTCCGTGGGTGACACCCTGGCCGGTGGCCAGGGCGCAGACAGCATCACGGGTGGCGCAGGTCACGACTCGGTGCTGGGCGGTGCTGGTGCGGACACGATCACGATGTCGGCCGCTGACAGCAGCATCGACACGATTGATGCGGGCAGTGAAACCGACTGGCTCAAGCTGAACGGTGCTGCTGCAGGTACGGTGGTGGTGAACCTGGATGCCGGTGCTGGCAACGACCAGATCACAACGATCAATGGTTCCGCTGAAAGTGTGCTGCAGACCAATTTTGAAAATCTGGATGCTTCAGCCATGACTGGCGCAGGCATTTATGCAACGGCGCTTGGCTCGGGCAGTAACATCATTGGCTCTGCACAGAACGATACGTTAATTGGTGGAGCCGTTGTCGACACCTTGATGGGTGGTGGTGGTGTGGACTACATCAACGGCGGCATGGGCATCAACACCATTGCCTACACCAGTTGGAGTCAAACCACCAGCAACAGCACCGCATATGGCTCGATGGATGTGATCGAGGCCAACGCGCTGGAAGATCAGATCGATTTGAGTGCCTTGTCTGCCACCAGCACGATCAGTGCTGTTCAGGGCACATGGAACGGAAGCACCTTCACCCCCGATTCGACGGGTGATGATTATGTGATTGGCTGGAGCAACGGTGGCGCCAGTGCCAATTATGTGATCTTGAAAGACACGGGGGCAACCAGTGGTTTGGATTTGTCCCTCAATTCGGGGGTGCTGACTTATGCCGCTCGGGCGCCCATGTTGTCAGCCATGTCGCCTATTGTGGCGTCAGGTGCTGGTACGGCGCTCTTGTCATCCGGTTCGACTTACAACGCGGGCTGGATGGCGGACAACTACACCTATACAGCGGACTATTACCCAGCTGGGGGTATGGGTTTATGGGAGTATTTCATCCCATATGTGGGCATGCAGTGGTGGTTCCAGAATCAAAACGTTGACGTTTTGTCTGTGACCCTGGAGTCCGCCGTGGCGGGTAAAACCAACTACGCACCGAACGGATCGGGAGGCTTCAGCTTGCCAGAACTGACGGCCTTGAATTTCTCTTTCAGCCTGAACGGTGGGGCGAACTTTGCAACGCCTTCAACCAGTACATCCAGGCCATTCATTATTCGAGATGAGCGATCTGGTATCTTTTCGTTTAATGTGCTCTGGTACCCAGACAGTTACCTTGACTATGGCACTCTGTTTGCGGGTGCCAGTTTGGGTACTCAAGCAAATCCAGGGTCAATGGGCTTCCTGCTTTTCACGGACTTTTACAGTGCGTCTGCAGCCAATCCCAATAAAGTGTCACTGGTCTTTGGTGATGGCTTCCTCACCTCCTCGGATACCGAGCAAAAGATCATCATTCAGGCTGGTACATCGCCCAATTTGTATTATGCGGGTTGGTATTTTGGTACCGTGGGCAACAACAGCTATTCGGAGAACAATGGCGGCTCCCTCTCGGTGAGCGACATGATGATGGGCCGTGGCGGTAACGACAGCCTGGATGGCGGTGACCTCAATGACACGCTCTATGGTGGCTTTGGCAACGACGCAGTGGGCTCCGGGAACGACACACTGATCGGTGGCTCTGGCAACGACTATGTCTGGGGCGAAGATGGCGACGACGTGTTGCAGGGTGATGATGGCGTCGACACACTGCTTGGCGGCGCTGGAAATGATGACATCACCGGTGGCGCAGGGCATGACTCGGTGTTGGGTGGTGACGGTGCAGACACGATCACGATGTCGATCGAAGCGAGCAGCATCGACACGATCGATGCGGGCAATCAAACCGACTGGCTGGTTTTGACCGGCGCAGCAGCAGGCACGGTGGTGCTCAACCTGAATGCAGGAGCGAATAACGACCAGTTGACGAGCATCAACGGCAATCTCGAAAGCATTGTTCAGTCCAATTTTGAAAATCTGGACGCATCGGCCATGACCGGTGGTGGCATCAATGCCACGGCCATCGGCACGGGCAGCAACATCATTGCTACGGCGCAAGCCGATACCATCACCGGTGGTGCGGGCAATGACACCATCACCGGTGGTGCGGGCAATGATCAGATTTCTGGCGGTAACGGTGATGACCTTATCGTGATCAATGGCACGGCGGACATCGCTGCTGGCGAGTCTTACAGCGGTGACGGTGGCACCGATACCTTGCAAATCACGGCAACCACCGACTTCACAGGTGTTGGCACGATTGACAGCGTAGAGGTGTTCACCCTTTCGCAGGGCGTGACGGCGACTTTTGATGCTGCTGCACTGACAGGCGATACCATCTCCATGAGTGGCACCAGTGACAATTTGGGTGAGTTCGTGGTGGTCAACGGCACCAACGCCTCGGGTGAAGCCATTGATTTGATCAACATCACGGTGGATATCAACGACATCACCGGTATCTCTGTCACAGGCTTGGGCGGCGATGACACCATCACAGGCACCAACGGCAATGACACCATTGTGGGTGGCGCAGGTGCTGACGTTTTGGTCGGTGGTACTGGCAACGACACACTGGTCATCAATTCCGGCGATGTGGCCTCGGGCGAGTCGTATGACGGTGGCATTGGTACGGCAGACAATTTGTCCATCACGGGTGACACCGATTTGTCGGTTGTCACTGCGCTGACCAACATCGAGATCATCACCCTGGACGATGGCGTGGATGTGACTTTCAGTGCTGCGGCGCTGACTGGCGATACCCTGGCCTTGAATGGCACAGGTAACAACGCGCAGGAGACGGTCACGGTCACAGCCACATCAGGCAATGACACCATCGACCTGAGTGGCATCACGGTCGATACCAATGACATCACCGGTTTGTACATTGATGGCGGTAATGGCGATGACACCATTACCGGCACCAACGGCAATGACACCATTGTGGGTGGGGCAGGTGCTGACCTTTTGGCCGGCGGTACTGGCAACGACACACTGGTCATCAATTCCGGCGATGTGGCCTCGGGCGAGTCGTATGACGGCGGTCTGGGTTCTGACACTTTGTCCATCACGGCCGATACCGATTTGTCTTCGGTGACGTCACTGACGAGCATTGAGACCATCACTCTGGCCAATGGCGTGGATGTGACTTTCAGTGCTGCGGCGCTGAGCGGCGATACGCTGGCCCTGAATGGCACAGGCAACAATGCACAGGAGACGGTCACGGTCACAGCCACATCAGGCAATGACACCATCGACCTGAGTGGTATCACGGTCGATACCAATGACATCACCGGTTTGTACATCGATGGCGGTGCTGGCAATGACACCATCACGGGCACCAATGGGGCAGACACACTGACCGGTGGCCTTGGCAATGACGTTTTTGTGTTCACCTCGACCACGCAGACCGATACAACAGGCACGACTCAATACATGGATGTCATCAGCGATTTCAACATCAATGAAGACACTGTCAATGTCAGTGGTATTTCAGGTGCAGGTGCGTTCTCTACAAATTTGGCCCCCGGTAGTGATGGCGATGATTACATTCTCCAGTGGACCACGGGTGGAACGACCAACTATGTCTTGTTGAACAACACGGGCGTTACAGGGGGGCTGACACCGACCGACACCAGTGGCACATTGACATTTGCTGCAGCAAGTCCTGCAGCACTGTTTGACGTCTTTACGGTGACCGAGACATCGATCACGGTCAGTGGTACCGGTCCTTTCCGTGCATTTTTGACACCCGATACGGTCACCAATCCCGATCGGAACGATGCAACTACGTATTACACGAAATCCACCAACTATGGCGCGAGTAATGCACACACCTTTGATTTCACTGTAATCAAAGGAGATTCCAATTTGGGCGGTGGTGGATATGGCACGATCATGACGCACCCGTTGGTCAATGCGGTCATGACCATTCAGAACACCAACAACGGTGTGAATGCGACATATCCTGCCTATGTGTTTGTTGGAGATAACGCATCAGGCGCTGTCAATGACATCTTGGATGCGAATAAAACCGACGGGCCTTCCATCATGTATGGATTTGATGGCAATGATTCGATCACCGGTAATACTGGCAAAGACACCATCTTTGGTGGCAGTGGCGACGACACCCTTTTTGGGGGCGATGAAAATGACTATTTGTCGGGCGGTGATGGTGCCGACACCATCGCAGGCGGTGCTGGTGCCGACACCATCGCAGGCGGTGCTGGTGCCGACACCATCGCAGGCGGTGCTGGTGCCGACACCTTCGTCATTAACGATGGGGATTCAATCTGGAATTCTTTTGACTCAGTAACGGTAACGACTGGTGATGTTTTTGTTATTTCTTCAGACCATCCAATAACTCAGCCACAGGGTCTTCAGGTGCTGATGGACTTGACCAGCAATGGTGATTTGGTGGTTGCTTTGCAGGAAGCGATTCTCGGTGGGTCTGCAAATCTAGCAAATCAAGTTTACTTGGTTGAAATCACTGACTCGCAAGCTACATTGGATACCGATTACAGCGGGTATTACTTGATTGATGAGCGCGCTGGCGACTTTGGTGCTATCGATGGCAATGACATTGTTGTTAAGTTGGTGGGACTTTCTGGGTCGTCGAGTATTGGATTCAATTCGGCTGGAGATCTCGAGGTTACGGTCTGATTGTGTTTCTCGCTTCCTGAATGAGGGGTGATTCAATTATTCGAATGGGTGTTGCTTGACTGCGCTCTACTACCACCCCGAGGCCTACACAACCTCGGGGCCCCGCTTGATGGGGCGGCATGCGGCTGGCGAGTCGTTCTTGCGGGGCTTTTTGCTGCACAGCCAGGCGCCCGAGTTTTGGCTGCAGGTCGAGCAGCCTGAACACGCCCGGCAGTTTGAGGCCACGGCGCGGGCCTTGGGGCGTTCGCGCCCAACCAAGGTGGTGGTGCGTGGGCAGCTGGGGGCCTTGGCCGCAGGCGCGGGCACGCTGTATCACCCCGGGCCGGGCATTGGCGATGCGGCGCGGCACCGCAGTTGGCATGGCCATGGTTTGTGGAGCTTGTGTGGCATCACGCACACCACGTCCAGTGCGGGCGCCATGGATGCGCTGGCCGATTTGCTGACCGCACCTGTGCAGCCTTGGGATGCGGTGATTTGCACCTCTCATGCGGTCAAGGACAACGTGCAGCGTGTGTTGCAGGCGCAGGCCGAATACCTCAAGGACCGCTTGGGTGCGCAGCGCGTGGTGCTGCCGCGCTTGCCGGTGATTCCTTTGGGGATTCATACCGCTGATTTTGTGTTTTCTGTCGCGCAGCGTCAGGCGGCCCGGCAGGCCTTGGGCGTGGCCGAGGATGCTTTGGTGGTGTTGTTCATGGGGCGTTTGTCCTTTCATGCCAAGGCGCATCCGCTGGCCATGTACCAGGCGCTGGAGCAGGCGGCCAGGCAGACGGGCAAAACGGTGGTGCTGGTGGAGTGTGGCTGGCATGCCAATGACGCGATTCGCGAGTCGTTTGAGGAGGCTCGGCAGGCCATTTGCCCGTCTGTGCGGTGCCTCACGCTGGATGGCCGGGAGGCGCTGTCGCGCCAGCAGGCCTGGGCCAGTGCCGATGTGGCGTGTTCACTGTCGGACAACATTCAGGAGACCTTTGGCATCACGCCGATCGAGGCCATGGCCGCAGGTTTGCCGCTGGTGGTGTCCGATTGGGATGGCTACAAAGACACGGTGCGCGACGGGGTGGATGGTTTTCGGGTGCCTACACTGATGCCGCCGGCCGGGTTGGCGCTGGATCTGGCGTACCGGCATGCGCTGGAGCTGGACACGTATGACATGTATTGCGGTCAGGCATGTGCTTTGGTGTCGGTCGATGTGGCAGCCACCACGCAGGCGTTTGTGCGTTTGTTGGCGTCGCCCGACTTGCGCGCCCGCATGGGGGCTGCGGGGCGCCAGCGTGCGGCACAGGTGTATGACTGGGTGAACATCATTGCCCGTTACGAGGCCTTGTGGCAGGAGCAGGACCAGCAGCGTTCGGCAGCGGCTGCTGCGCTCAAGCCTTTGCACCATCCCTGGCCGGCGCGCATGGACCCTTTGCATGCTTTTGCCGCTTACCCTTCGGGGGTGTTGATGACTGATACGCGTTTGGCTTTGGTGGATGACCAGGTGCACACCGCGTTGCAGCGGCTGGCGCAATATTCGCAGTTGGGCATGGTGCGTTATGCACAGGCGAGCTTGTTGTCCCCGGCGGAGGCGCAGGAGGTTTTGCGCCAGTTGGGGGGCGGTCCTGCCACGGCGCATGAGCTGGTGAGTGCCTGTTCGCCTGCGCGTCAGAAGGTGGTTTTCAAAGGACTTGTCTGGTTGCTGAAATTGGGTTTGTTGCGTGTTGATCTTGTAGAATAATGGGTTTACTGATTTTGATGTTTTCACTCTTTTTTGAGCTGAATACATCAAAATTATTGACTCTATTGGAGAACGCACATGGCCCAGATGATCAAAATTGACGATGTTGAATACGATGCGGACAAGCTGTCCAACGAGGCCAAGGCGCAGCTGATGCATTTGCGCGTGATTGAAGTGGAAAACGCACGTTTGCAGGCGCAATTGGCCATCAACCAGACTGCACGTGTGGCTTATGTCAACGCACTGAAGGCCGAATTGGCCAAGTACAACGGCCAGGCGGCCGAAGCCGCGAAGGCTTGATTTTTTCTGCGCGACACCAGGGCATTCTTGGTGTTCATCCCTGTGCGGGATGAGGTGAGGATCGGTGCTGTGGTGCAGATCAAGTCAGCGTAATACCCCAACAGCAATCCAAGTCAGAGCCTCTGTGGTCTGAGCAGGGGCTGGGCTATTGACAATGAATTGAGCGGCGCATCCCATGAACATCCTCATCATCCATCAGAATTTCCCAGGGCAATTCAAGCACCTGGCTCCGGCATTGGTGCAGCGCGGGCACCGTGTGGTGGCGTTTTCAATGCAGCAAAAAGTGCCTGAGCAGTGGCAGGGCATTCGCGTTGTTCGTTATCAGGCGGGGCGGGGTTCTTCGCGTCAGATTCATCCGTGGGTGGCTGATTTTGAAACCAAGGTCATTCGTGCCGAGGCGGCTTACCGTGCGGCGATCAGTTTGCGCGACGATGAAGGTTTCACGCCCGATGTGATCATTGCGCACCCTGGTTGGGGCGAGAGTCTTTTCCTCAAGGATGTGTGGCCAACGGCCAGGTTGGGCATTTACTGCGAATTTTTCTACATCCAGGAGGGGGGGGATGTGAACTTCGATCCGGAGTTCCCGTCCACCGATGTGGGCGATGTGTGTCGTCTGCGATTGAAGAACCTGAACAATCTGCTGCATTTTGAAACTGCGGATGCGGCGATTTCTCCGACCACCTGGCAGGCCAGCACGTTTCCGGATAATTTCCGACCGCGCATCACGGTGGTGCATGACGGTATCGACACCGATGCCATTCGGCCCGAGCCCAAAGTGGCCATGCGGTTGAATCAGAATTTGTTGCTCACGCGCGAGGATGAGGTGATCACGTTTGTGAACCGCAATCTGGAGCCAATGCGTGGTTTCCATGTGTTCATGCGGGCTTTGCCCGAGTTGCTCAAGCGACGCCCCAAGGCCAGGGTGTTGATCGTCGGTGGGGACAAGGTCAGCTATGGCGCACGTCCCAAAGAGGGCGATTCGTGGAAGCCGGTGTATGTCAATGAGGTGCGTTCGCAGATCAGCGAGGCCGATTGGGGTCGGGTCCATTTTCTGGGGCACATCGACTACAAGAACTTCCTGGCCTTGTTGCAGCTGTCAACGGTGCATGTGTATTGGACGTATCCGTTTGTGCTGAGCTGGAGTTTGATCGAGGCCATGAGTACGGGGTGCGCCATTGTGGCCAGCGATACCCGGCCTTTGCATGAAGCCATCGAGCACAACGAGACAGGGCGTTTGACGCCGTTTTTTGATGTGGCTGGTTTGACCGAGCAGGTGTGCCAGTTGCTCGATGACCCCGCAGAGCGCGCACGTTTGGGGCGCAATGCGCGTGAATTTGCCCGCAAGCATTACGACTTGCAAACAGTTTGTTTGCCCAAGCAGCTGGCTTGGGTCGATGCGCTGGCCGCTTTGCCGCCGATTGCCCCCACTCACGCTGCGCGTTAAATCATGCCATTTGCCAAGTACGTTACATCCATTGCCGGTAACGATGTTGCCCGGGCGATGCTGGTCGGCCCGGATGGCCGTGTTTATTTGGTGGGTGAGAGCAAGGCCTCCTTGTCGGCGCCCTCATTGCTGACGGTGGCGGTGTACCACGCCAACGGCTCGCTGGATACATCATTTTCTTCGGATGGGGTGCTGACAACGGCCTTTCCTGGCTTGTCCGATTCACGTGGTGTGGGCATGGCGTTGCAGTCCGATGGCGCACTGCTTGTGGTGGGCAGCGGGTTCAATGCAGGCCTTGGCTTCAATGATTTGACGGTTGCCCGTTACTTGCCCAATGGCACGCTGGATACCAGTTTTGCTGGTGGTGATGGCTTGTTGAGTTTGAGTATCGGTCGGCGCAGTGATGCGGCTTATTCGGTGGCTATCCAGTCGGATGGGAAAATTCTGGTGGGCGGTGTGGCTTATGACCGCAACGACAACGGTGATTTTTCGTTGATCCGTTTGTTGTCGGATGGCACGCTCGACAGCACATTTGGTGCGGCCGGTGTCACCTTGACCGGGTTTGGTCAGGACGATGTGATCCGGAAAATTGTCGTTCAGTCCGATGGAAAAATTCTGGTGGTCGGGACCACCAAGGACATCTATTCGGCCGCAGATATTGCGGTGGCTCGGTACAACTCGGATGGCTCGTTGGATACTGGATTTGCCAGTCAAGGCCGTCTGACACTGGACCTGGGTGGGACCAACGATTACGCCACGGGCTTGGCGCTTCAGGGTGACCGGATTGTGATTTCGGCCTATGCCGAAGACAACAATGGCTATGCCAGCGCGGCACTGATTCGGCTGACCAGCAGTGGTCAGTTGGACACCAGCTTTGCAGGTGGCGGCAAGGTTCTGGTCAATATTTCGGGTGCTTATGACACGGCTTGGGATGTGCATGTCCTGAGCGAGTCCGGTGACAAGATCGTCATGACGGGATCGGTGAATGGCGACATGGCCCTTTACCAGTTCAATGCCGATGGCAGCCCTGATGCGACGGTCGGTGCCCAGGGCGTGTCCACGGTGGACTTCCCCTCCAATACCGACACGGCCCCTGATCTGGGCTACGCCGTGGGTGTTGTGGATGGCAATTTGGCCATCGCCGGTGCGGGGTGGAATGGCTCGGACTATGACTTTGGTTTGGCGATTCTTCAAGGCAATCACTTGCCCCAAGGTGGGGTTTCGGTGGGTGGCGTGGTCACGCAGGGGCAGTTGCTCTCGGCTGTGACCAGCAGCTTGACGGATGCTGAAGGTCTGGGCACCTTGAGTTATCAATGGCAACTCAATGGTGCAGTCATCAGTGGTGCGACGGCCAGCACCTACCGGTTGACACAAACCGATGTGGGCAAAGCCTTGTCTGTGGTGGTCAGCTATACCGATGGATTGGGTACGCTGGAGAGGGTCGTCAGTGCACCGACTGCCGCAGTTGTCAATGTGGACGATGCGGCCTCAGGCAGTTTGACCGTGACGGGCTCGGCTGTGGAGGGGGGCGGCCTGACGGCTCAACTGACGAGTGTGTCGGATCTGGATGGTGCGACCACCCTGGCTTATCGCTGGCAGCAAAAAATCAGCGATGTGTGGACGGATATTTCTGGCGCGACAGGTAGCACGCTGAATTTTCAGTCGGACCAAAGCGATGTGGGCAAGGTGCTGCGTGTGGTGGCCACCACCACCGATGCCTTGGGCGGGGTCACTCAATTTTTGGGCAATGAATACACCGTTGCCAACGTGGACGATGCGGCCGCAGGAACATTGACGGTGACCGGAACGGCCGCTGAAGGGGCGTCCCTGACAGCAAGCCTGACGAATGTGGTGGACCCTGATGGCGCAACGACCACGGTGTACCGCTGGCAGCAATTGGACAGCGGTGTCTGGTCTGTTATTCCGGGGGTCTATGGCGCTACGCTGAACATCCCCTCGGATCAGAGTTATATCGGCAAGGTCGTGCGCGCCATGGCAACAAGCTCGGATGCTTTGGGCGGCTCGACGGTGTTTTATGGCTCGCAACAGACGGTGGTCAATGTGAACGATCTGCCGACAGGCAGCGTGACGATCAGCGGCATTGCCCGACAGGGACAGACCCTGACGGCGGCCAACACCTTGGCCGATGCCGATGGCTTGGGCACGATCAGCTACACATGGAAAGCAGGCGCGACGGTGCTGGGCACGGGCAGCAGCTTGTTGCTGGGCCAGTCGCATGTGGGGCAAGTGATCACGGTGACGGCCAGCTATGTCGATGGGTTCAATGCCTCGGAAAGCAAAGTCAGTGCTGCCACGGTGGCCGTGGCGAACGTGAACGATGTGCCGACAGGCGGCGTGACGATCAGCGGTACCGCCCGACAGGGACAGACCTTGACGGCGGGCAACACCTTGGCCGATGCCGATGGCTTGGGCACGATCAGCTACACATGGAAGGCTGGCGCGACGGTGCTGGGCACGGGCAGCAGTTTGCTGCTGGACCAGACGCATGTGGGCCAGGCGATCACGGTGACGGCCAGCTACACCGATTTGCAAGGCACGGCGGAAGCGGTCAGCAGCAGTGCCACGACGGTGGTGGCCAACGTGAACGATCTGCCGACAGGCGCGGTGACGATCAGCGGCACAGCCCAGCAGGGCCAGACCTTGACAGCGGGCAACACCTTGGCCGATGTGGATGGTTTGGGCACGATCAGCTACACATGGAAAGCAGGCGCGACGGTGCTGGGCACCGGCAGCAGCTTGCTGCTGGGTCAAGCCCATGTGGGGCAGGCGATCACGGTGACGGCCAGCTACACCGACTTGCAAGGGACTGCAGAGGCAGTCAGCAGCAGCGCCACGGCGGTGGTGGCCAACGTGAATGATCTGCCGACGGGCAGCGTGACGATCAGCGGCACAGCCCGGCAGGGCCAGACCTTGACAGCGGGAAACACCTTGGCAGATGCCGATGGCTTGGGCGCGATCAACTACACGTGGAAGGCTGGCGCCACGGTGCTGGGCACGGGCAGCAGCTTGTTGCTGGGCCAGTCTCATGTGGGGCAAGCGATCACAGTGACGGCCAGCTACACCGATTTGCAAGGCACAGCGGAAGCGGTCAGCAGCAGCGCCACGGCGGTGGTGGCCAACGTGAACGATCTGCCGACGGGCAGCGTGACGATCAGCGGCACAGTCCAGCAGGGCGAGACCTTGACGGCGGGCAACACCTTGGCCGATGTGGATGGCCTGGGTGCGATCAGCTACACGTGGAAGGCGGGCGCGACGGTGCTGGGCACCGGCAGCAGCTTGTTGCTGGGTCAAGCCCATGTGGGGCAAGCGATCACAGTGACGGCCAGCTACACCGATGGGTATGGCGAAGTCGAGAGCCAAGCCAGTCTGGCCACAGCGCCTGTGGTCAATGTGAACGATGTGCCAACGGGTAGCGTGATGATCAGCGGTATGGCGCAGCAGGGGCGCACGTTGACGGCAACCCATACGCTGGTCGACGCCGATGGTCTGGGCGCGATCAGCTACACATGGAAAGCAGGCGCGACGGTGCTCGGCACAGGCAGCAGCTTGTTGCTGGGTCAAGTCCATGTGGGCCAGGCGATCACAGTGACGGCCAGCTACACCGATTCGCAAGGCACAGCGGAAGCGGTCAGTAGCACTGCTACGGCAGCGGTGGCCAACGTGAACGATCTGCCGACGGGCAGCGTGACGATCAGCGGCACCGCCCGGCAAGGCGAGACCTTGACGGCGGGCAACACCTTGGCCGATGTGGATGGCCTGGGTGCGATCAGCTACACATGGAAGGCGGGTGCGACGGTGCTGGGCACCGGCAGCAGTTTGTTGTTGGGTCAAGCCCATGTGGGGCAAGCGATCACAGTGACGGCCAGCTACACCGATTCGCAAGGCACAGCGGAAGCGGTCAGCAGCAGTGCCACAGCGGTGGTGACCAACGTGAACGATTTGCCGACAGGCGCGGTGACGATCAGCGGTACGGCCCAGCAAGGCCGCACACTGACGGTGACGAACACCCTGGCCGATGCCGATGGACTGGATGCGATCAGCTACACGTGGAAGGTCGGTGCGACGGTGCTGGGCACGGGCAGCAGTCTGTTGTTGGATCAGACGCATGTGGGGCAAGCGATCACGGTGACGGCCAGCTATACAGATTGGCAAGGCACAGCGGAAGCGGTCAGCAGCGCAGCGACAGAGGCCGTGTCCTCTGCGAATGTGGAACCCATCGCCCGGGATACGTCTGTGTCTGTGATTGAAGACACGTTGTTGCAGGGCAATTTTCTGGCCATCGACCCCAATGGCGATGTGCTGAATTATCGAATCGTGCAAGGGCCCGAGCACGGCACGGTGAGTGTGTCGGACGATGGCAGCTTTTTGTACCGACCTGCGAGCAACTTCAACGGACCCGACAGCTTTCGTTATATAGCCAGTGACGGTCTGCTGGACTCGAACGAGGCGACGGTGTCGCTGAATGTTCAGGCGGTCAACGATGCGCCTTTGGGCACAGGCAAGACCTGGACGATCAACGAAGACAACAGCCTGGTCCTCAGCCCCGAGGTGTTTGGCTTTCGCGATGTGGATGCAGGCGACAGCTTGCAAGCGGTGCGATTCACCATCATTGCCAGCAAAGGAAACATTCTGCTCAACGGGCAAGCAGTGACTGTTGGGCAAGAGATTGCGGTGTCTGAGCTTCAAGCGGGACATTTGGTTTACACGCCCCTGGCCAACGGGTATGGGGCGCCGTATGTCAATTTGCGCTTTCAGGTGAGCGATGGGCAGGACTTTTCACGGGCGAGCTACATGCTCAGCGTCAAGGTCAACCCGGTGCGCGACGACTTGGTGCTGTATGGCACCGATGGCAACGACACGATCAACGGGGATCTGATCGACGTGGGCAGTCTTGACCAGCTGTATGGACTGGCGGGCAATGACCGCCTGATCGGCCGGTATGCGCGAGACACCATTGTGGGTGGGACTGGCGCGGACACGATCTACGGAGGCGATGGCAGTGACATCTTGAAGTTCGCAGCGGGCGACAGTGGGCAGGTGACAGGGTTTGATGTGGTGGCCGATTATCAAAAGGGCGCGCGCAGCACGGGCGATCTGATCGATTACGCCAAGGCGATGACGATTGGTGGCTCGGCGGCAGTGGCGACGGCGACGCAGGCGAGCATCAACGCCAGCACGGGGGTGGCGACGTTTGCGAGTGGATCAGGCACGACGATGGCTGATGCGCTGGCGGATGTGGCGGCGCGAATGACGGCGGCAAGCGATGCGGCAGGGGAGATGGCGTTCTTTCAGGTGAGCAAGAAGGGACACATGATGCTGTTCATCTCGGACGGAGTGGCCGGTGTCACGGCCAACGATGTGGTGGTGCAGTTGATGGGGATTTCTGCGATCAATCAGATTGACCTGACGGGGGGCAATTTAACAATCTTGGGGTGATCTTGATGCATAATTTTGGATTCGATGAATTTTGTGGTTGAGTGTTAATTTCATTTCATATAAGAAATTGGCGGCAAAAATTTGATTTGAATGGTTTTGTAATATTTCTAAAGATTTAAATCAAATAAATGCTGAAAAAGACTGACATCAGAATCGCGGTAGTGGGGCTGGGCTACGTTGGCCTGCCATTGGCTGTGGCCTTCAGTAAAAGATTCGAAGTCGTGGGGTTTGATGTCAATGCTGCGCGCATCACCCAGTTGCGGATGGGAACAGACCTGACCCGTGAAGTGACGGATCAGGAACTGGGGCAGTCCGCACGGCTGTCGTACACCGATCAACTCGAGGATCTGCGGTCCTGCAATTTCTTCATCATTTCGGTTCCCACCCCCATTGACGAACACAAACAACCCGATATGCAGGCCTTGATTGAGGCGTCCCGCATGGTCAGTCGTGTCCTCAAAAAAGGCGATGTGGTGGTCTATGAGTCGACGGTTTATCCGGGTGCCACCGAGGAGGTGTGTGTGCCGGTTCTGGCAGAAAGCTCTGGTTTGTCCTTGAACGAGGACTTTGTTGTGGGCTACAGCCCGGAGCGCATCAATCCAGGAGACAAAGTTCATCGCCTTGAGAACATCACCAAGGTGACGTCCGGATCAACACCGGCCGCGGCGGATTTGGTGGATTGGGTCTATGCACAAATCATTGAGGCCGGGACTTTCAAAGCATCCAGCATCAAAGTAGCCGAGGCGGCCAAGGTCATTGAAAACACGCAGCGCGATCTGAATGTGGCATTGGTCAATGAACTGGCCATCATTTTCAACCGAATGGGCATTGATACGCAGGAAGTGCTGGAGGCTGCCGGCACCAAATGGAATTTTCTCAAGTTCTGGCCTGGACTGGTTGGTGGGCACTGCATTGGCGTGGACCCTTATTACCTGACGCACAAGGCGCAGTCGCTGGGTTATCACCCTGAGATCATTCTGGCCGGTCGCCGACTCAATGACTCGATGGGGGTGTATGTCACCTCGCAATTGATCAAAGCCATGATCAAGCGACGCATTCATGTGGACGGTGCGCGTGTCTTGGTGATGGGCTTGGCGTTCAAGGAAAATTGCCCGGACATCAG
>Ga0228703_1000775_pt1 | contig 21519 bp, 25 predicted proteins | sample McNCre217_Aug_MG_3_FD_178020 | JGI IMG/M metagenome (GOLD analysis project Ga0228703, IMG submission 178020) | Freshwater microbial communities from McNutts Creek, Athens, Georgia, United States - 29-17_Aug_MG | ecosystem: Environmental > Aquatic > Freshwater > Creek | place: USA: Georgia... | reverse complement strand
CAAGTAACTTGGCCCTCTACTTGGCTGCACTTATCGGCTCGCTGAGCGGGCTAATTCTGCTCGACTATCGATTCAAGTTGGTCTTCTTTCGGGACTGGCTCGCCGGCACGGTAGCCCTAGTCACGGGCATCGCATTCTTCCTGGTCTGGGATCTTTTCGGAATCGCAAACGGCATCTTCTTTCGCGGCGAGACGCACGGCCTTACCGGTTTGATGGTTGCCCCGGAGTTGCCGGTCGAAGAAATCTTCTTCTTGACTCTGCTCTGCTACACAACCCTCGAGGTCTTTCTAGCCCTCGGAAAATTCGTGCACGGTCGCCGAGACCGCAAGGCGGCGAGCGCCAGATGAACTATCTAGCTCTGAATCTGATTTTCCTAGCCGCTTCGTTTTTTGCGCTGTTCTTGGTTCCTAAAAACCGCTGGCCGGCATACCTGGTCGGAATGTTGCCGATGTTTTTGATCACCGCCGTCTTCGACAATCTGATTGTGAGTGCTGGCATTGTCGGTTACGACGCGAGCAAGATCAGCGGAATCCTGATTGGTGCTGCACCGATCGAGGACTTCGCCTATACGATTGCGGCAGTACTGATTGTTCCGTCAGTGTGGTCGGCCGTTTTGAATCGAAAGAAGAAGTAAAAGTGTTTGAAACTCTGAAACAGCTCTTCTGGGTCTCGAGGCCGATCTCTTGGATAAACACCGCCTACCCGTTTGCGGTCGCCTACTATCTCACCGCTCACGTGATTGACCTGCCGATGATTCTCGGCACCATTTTCTTTTTGATTCCTTACAACCTCTTGATGTACGGAATCAACGACGTCTTCGACTACGAGAGCGACCTTCGCAACCCGAGAAAAGGCGGCATAGAAGGTGCGCTTCTAGAACCGCGCTTGCACCGGATAACCGTCATCGCCGCAGTCGCCATGTCGGTTCCTTTCATTCTTTACCTGACCGCCGTAGGCAGTTCTGCTTCAACCGGTTGGCTCTACCTTTTCGTCTTTACCGTGATTGCCTACAGCGCCAAGGGTCTTCGATTCAAAGAGAAGCCGTTCCTCGACTCAATCACTTCATCTAGCCACTTTGTCGGACCGATGATTTTCGGCCTGTCGTTGGCCGGCGCCAACTTCGGCGACCCGAACCTTTTGATGTTCATCGCCGCTTTTAGCCTGTGGGGCATCGCCTCGCATGCCTTCGGCGCTGTCCAGGATGTAAAGGCCGACCGCGAGGGAGGCATCTCGTCGATTGCTACCGCTATCGGTGCTCGCGCAACCACCCGCTTTGCCTGGTTGGCCTATCTGGTCGCGGCCCTGCTGGTAGCTTTCAGCATCCAGCCTTGGTTGTTGATTGCGGCTATGCCTTACCTGATGGTGGTCGGCCGATTCTGGAACATCACCGACGAAACTTGCGAGAGCGCGAACAAGGGTTGGAAACAGTTCATTCGCTTGAACTACTTCGCCGGCGCAGTGGTTACTTTCGCCTGGTTGATTCCGCTAGTTTTCGGCTAACTCATCTCGGTGCTGCCAAACTATTAGGTTTGCGCGGCTAAATCCACGCCCGCACAGGCCACAGGATAGTGGCCGAGCTGGCTGGCGATAGCGGTAATGCTTGTGGCCGTTATTACAGGAACCAATCCAGGTCGCGGTCTCCTCGGCAATTTCGGTTCCGGTGAACTTCTCGGCGCGATAACCGATCGACTTGGCGGTGGCCAACCACTTCTTATTGTGCCCCTCGCGTTTGCCGCACATCGCGTGCGCAATCTCGTGCAAGACAACCTGCATGGATTCATCCATGCTGTGAATGTCAACGAGGTAGCGCGAAATCGTGATGGTCTTGGTGCTGTAGTTACACAGACCGGCACGACGCTTACCGCTGTCGAAACCAAACTTCCAGACGTTCAGGTCTAGGTGCTCACCCATTCTGATTTCCGCTAACGCCCGGATGAAGTCGTAGCGATCGAGTGTCATTCTTTGAAATCTCGTTTTGCCTTTGCTGAATTGGCGAGCGTATTGAAAACCGACGTTTTCGAGTCGAGCAAATACCGGTTCATCGCCCAACTCAACCACGGTGTGAACGACAGCAATTTGACGCCCATCGAACACCTCGGTCAGCGCCGAAATCAACGCTGATTCATCGCCAATTAGCGGCGCGAGAAATTCGTCGGAGTAGGCCATCTTGATTTCAACGATACAAGTTGTGGCACTTCTACAAAAAAGCGCGCTCAAGACTTATTTAAGTTTGTGTAAAACACTGCGAAAACACGCCGAAAGTGAACGGTTAACCTCCCGTTCACCGCTAGATTATGGCTATGACTCAATCAACCTCAGGCTCTGCTAAGGCAACCTCAATCGAAGTAAACGACGTAGCTCCGATCTCCGCAGGCGAACGTCACGGTAAAGCGTGGCACCTATTCACTGTATGGACTACCCCGAACCTAGAGTTCGCTACCGTATTCGTTGGCGCACTTGCCATCGGGTTCGGCCTCAATGTCTGGCAAGGTCTACTAGCTGTTCTAGTTGGTAACGCACTTGCTGGCATCACCCACGGAATCCTAAGCACTTGGGGTCCTGAAGCCGGTCTTCCGCAGATGGTGCTAAGCCGCAACGCTTTCGGCAAGCTTGGAAACCTAATCCCAGCTGGTATGTCGACCCTTGTTGCCGGTATCGGCTGGTTCGCGGTTAACACTGTTTCAGGAACCTTCGCCCTACAGGCGCTGCTTCCAGGTCTTGGTGTTCTCGGTGCACTGGCAATCATCATCGTCCTTCAGGTCGGTGTTGCCTTCATCGGTCACAACCTAATCCAGAAGTGGGAGCGTTACCTTTCTTACTTCCAGGCAATCGTTTGGATCATCGTTATCGCTGTTGTTCTTGGCCAGCAGGGTGCGTTTGAGGTAGCTCCGGCTGCCGACGCTGCATTCCCATGGGCAGGCTTCACCCTTACCGCTGGTGCCGCTTACGGTTACACCGCTGGTTGGACCGCATTCGCTTCTGACTACACCCGCTACCTACCTGCAAACGTCAACAAGAAGACTCTTGGTTGGGCAGCTGGTCTAGGTAACTTCACCTCAACCACCCTCATCATGGGTGTTGGTGTACTTGCATTCAACGCTCTAACCGGAAACCCAGGCGACTTCTGGGGCATCGAAAACCCAACCGCAGCCTTCACCGGCTTGTTCAACTCGACCTTCGGTGCGATTGTTCTGCTATCAATCGTTGTCGGTTCGGTTTCAGCTAACATCCTGAACGTCTACTCAGGCGCAATGTCATTCTTGGCAATGGGCTTCAAGCTAGGCTTCAAGACCCGTCGCGCAATCATGGTTCTAGTCGCCGGTCTTGCCGGTGGTGTGCTTTCTTTCCTAGGTGTTCAGAACGGCGACGTTGCTCACCAGCTAGACAGCTTCCTACTAGTGGTTTCTTACTGGGTATCACCATGGATCGCGGTTGTACTAACCGAGCGCATCTTGTCTAAGGGCAAGAACGCTGGCGCACGTGCGATTGCTCCAAAGAACTCATGGGCTGGTGCAGCTGCATTCGTAATCGCAACCGCGTTCTCAATCTGGGGCTTCGCCGCTCAGGTTCTTTACACCGGTCCGATTGCTAAGGCAGCACCTATCGGTGACCTAACCGCAGTTGTTGGTTTCGTTGTCGCTGCTGTTCTATTCGTTGTCTTCTCGAAGATCGACAAGAACTCAAAGAACTAATCAACCACTAAACCCAAATCGAGAGGCCTCGGCAATGGAATTCAAAGTTGGACAAATCTTCGCTACTGACGAAGAGAAGCTCCAGGTTGCCATTGCCGAGGCACATCTCGGCCTAGCCGAAGGTGGAATCCCAATCGGGGCTGCACTCTTCGACGAACAAGGTCGACTGCTTGGCAGTGGCCGTAACCGCCGCGTGCAAGACGGCGATGCTTCAATGCACGGCGAGACCAGCGCATTCAGAAACGCTGGCCGCCAGCGCAGCTACCGCAAGGTCACCTTGGCGACTAGCCTTTCACCTTGCTGGTACTGCTCTGGCTTGATTCGCCAGTTCGGAATCGGCCGAGTAATCGTTGGTGACGACAAGAACTTCATGGGCGGCCAAGACTGGGTTGCCGAACACGGTGCTGAGGTGCACGTGCTCAACGACCCTGGCTTGATTCAGATCATGGGCGAGTTCATCGAAGCAAACCATGACCTATGGTTTGAGGACATCGGCGAGGAGTAACCTCGGCTCAAAGTTTTGCCAGGCTTCGGCCTGGTTTTTCTTTGTCATTTTGCCTTTGAGTCATTTTGACACTAAGATAATTCATACTTAGAGTCACTCAGACTCTTACTAGTTGATTGGCAGTGATTTGAGCAACGCCACCGCGAGCTCCATCGAGACGCCAACCCTAGCCGTTTCAACCGTGATATTCACGCTTCGCCCAAACCGGGATGGCTGCCTTCAGTTGGCGACTCCCCTGGTGCGACGCATCCGAGCCCCGTTCGAAGGTCAGTGGGCGCTACCCGGCGGACCACTTCAGGTTGATGAGGATTTGGCCACCTCTGCCTCACATACCCTGCGCGACACCACCGGGCTTGAGCCTCGCTACCTAGAGCAGCTCTACGCCTTCGGCAGCGTTGACCGCGCCGGCGGCAAGCTGGCGGAACGCGTGGTTTCGATTGTGTATTGGGCATTAGTTGGCGCCGACGAAGCCGACCGCGCCATCGAGAGCGAAAACGTTCAGTGGTTCTTCGCCGATGACCTTCCACCCTTGGCCTTCGACCACAACGAGATTGTCAACTATGCGCTCGGACGCCTGCGCAACAAGCTCGAATACAGCCGAATCGCTCACGTTTTCTTGAGCGAAACCTTCACCCTCGCCCAGTTGCGGGAGGTTTATGAAGCCGTTCTCGGCCGCGAGCTCGACCCTGGCAACTTCCGCCGCATGGTCGAGTCAACCGGAACCGTAGAAGAAACCGGCGAGCGCCTAGCTGGCACCCGCCACCGACCACCAAAGCTATACCGAGCCACCGCACAAGCAGGGGAAACGAAATGACGACAGCATCAGTCAATGAACGCATTCAGCTAATCGTGAAGGGCCAGTCGAAAGACTCGACCTGCAGCACTTCACTCGCCGAAGGCCCTTGGAACTTCGATGGCGGACCGGCAGCCTATGGCCCGGGTTCTTCAAGCGAAGACGTAATTCCTGCCGATGCACCGCGCCAGGGTGTGTTGCCGGATGAGTACAAGACCGCGACCGAGGCCGAGCTGCACGATCGAATCGTTGCCGCAAAGCAGACCCTCGGCGACAAGGTAGTCATCCTTGGCCACTTCTATCAGCGTGAAGAAATCGTTCAGCACGCCGATTACCTAGGTGACTCATTCCAGCTAGCCGTTGCCGCCAAGGGTCGCCCAGAGGCCGAGCACATCGTGTTCTGCGGCGTGCACTTCATGGCTGAGACCGCAGACATACTGTCTAACGACGAGCAGAAGGTGATTTTGCCTAACCTAGCAGCGGGTTGCTCGATGGCCGACATGGCCGACGCCGACTCGGTGGAAGACTGCTGGGAGCAGTTGATGGAGCTTTACGGCACCGAGGCCGACGCGGCTGGTCGCGTACCGGTCATCCCGGTGACCTACATGAACTCATCGGCTGCGCTAAAGGCTTTCTGTGGTCGCAACGGCGGCATCGTTTGCACTTCTTCAAACGCCGAAGTTGTGCTCAAGTGGGCTTTCGAGCGTGGCCAGCGCGTCTTGTTCTTCCCAGACCAGCACCTAGGGCGCAACACCGCCAAGGCCATGGGCATCAGCGTTGACCAGATGCCGCTTTGGCACGGACGCAAGGACCTAGGTGGCAACACCGCCGAGCAGCTAAACGATGCCAAGGTAATCCTTTGGAACGGCTTTTGCTCGGTGCACAAGCGCTTCACCGTGGCCCAGATCGATAAGGCTCGCGCCGAGTTCCCGGGCGTTCGCGTAATCGTGCACCCAGAGTCACCGATGGCAGTGGTTGACGCCTCGGATGAGTACGGCTCGACCGACTACATTCGCAAGGCCGTTGCCGCAGCAACCGAACCAACCACCTTCGCAATCGGCACCGAGATAAACATGGTTCAGCGCTTGGCGGCGCAATATCCGCAGCACCACATCTTCTGCCTGGACCCAGTGGTTTGCCCTTGCTCAACCATGTATCGCATTCACCCGGGATACCTGGCTTGGGTTCTTGAACGCTTGGTCGCCGGCGAGACCGTGAACCAGATCGTGGTCGACGAGTCGGTAGCGACCGATGCGCGCGTTGCCCTCGAGCGCATGTTGGCGGCGAAGCCTCTCTAGGCGCATCCATGAAGAAACTTGTAGTTATCGGAAGCGGCATCGCCGGCCTCATCGCGGCCGTCGAGGGCAGCAAGACTCACGAGGTTGTCTTGGTCACCAAGTCGACACTGTCTGAGAGCAACACCCACTATGCCCAGGGTGGCATTGCCGCGGTTGTCGCAGACGATGACTCAATCGCAGAACACGTTGCAGACACCCTCTCTGCCGGAGCCGACTACTGCTACGAGCCAGCCGTTCAGGTGCTTTGCGAAGAGGGCCCCCAGCGAATCAATGATTTGGTTCGCTTCGGTGTCGATTTCGACAAGCGCGGGGCAGACTTCGCCTTGGGCATGGAAGCAGCTCACTCACACGCGCGCATTCTTCACGCCGGCGGTGACACCACCGGAGCCGACATCAGCAAGGCCTTGGTCGAAACCCTGCGGGCAACAGCCACCGAGATTCACGAACACACCTTTGTAATCGACTTCGAGGTTGTCGATGGCGCGGTCAAGGGTGTTCACCTCATGGATGCCTCCGGCCAGCATTTCGTTGAGGCCGATGCGGTCATCCTGGCCAGTGGTGGTGCCGGACAGCTATATCGCCACACCACCAACCCTGCCGTGACCACTGGAGATGGCGTTGCTGCCGCATTCCGTGCCGGTGCCGAACTGGCCGACGTCGAGTTTTATCAGTTTCACCCAACCGCTCTTGCGGTGCCCGGTTCATTCTTGATTTCCGAAGCCGTGCGCGGCGATGGCGCGGTCTTGATCAACAATAAGGGCGAGCGCTTTATGCAAAAGATTCACCCACTGGCCGAACTAGCGCCCCGAGACGTTGTTGCACGAGGCATCCAAGCCGAAATGATCTCACAAGGCGGTCAGCCGGTGCTGCTCGATGCCACCGGTCTCGGTTCGGAGTTCTTGAACAGGCGTTTTCCGAGCATTAGCAAGACCACCCGTTCGTATGGTCTCGACTGGGGCAAAAACCCGATTCCGGTAACCCCTGCAGCACACTACTGGATGGGTGGTGTAGCCACAGATATTTGGGGCCGCACCTCAATCAAGGGACTTTTTGCCGTCGGTGAGGTTGCCTGCACCGGCGCTCACGGAGCCAACCGCCTGGCCTCAAACTCACTGCTCGAATCGATCGTCTTCTCTCGTCGAGCGGTTCAGGTTTTGGACGAAGCTTGGCCAGCAGAAGCCGCAAGCTCACGCTGGCGTGAAACCGGTCTACTTACCGAGATTGAGCTCGAGGATGAGTCGGACAGCTCGATTCAGCGCAGCGACCGCCATGTGGTTGACCGAGTCGAACTGCAGACTCTGATGTGGGACAACGTGGGTCTGGCTCGCACCGAGAGTCAGCTGCTTGATACCCGCCTGGCACTTGCCGGCTGGCGCTCTGCCGACAAGGCAAACCGCCTCTTCACCGACTGGGAAGACGCCAACCTTTTGCTTCTCGCTCGCGCTGTTACCGAATCTGCACTGGCTCGAGAAGAATCGCGCGGCGGCCACTATCGTCTTGATTTTCCAACTACCAACCCGGCGATGGCAAAGCCAATCACCATCGTTCGAAAGGCTAAGTAATGCTCTCAAACCAGATCATTGAAGAAGTAGTTCAGCGCGCTCTAAACGAAGATGCGCCTTGGGGCGATGTGACCAGCGAGCACCTCATCCCGGCAACCGCAACCGCAACCGCTGAGCTGGCTGCCCGCGAGGCCGGCGTCTTCAGTGGTGCCGATGTATTCGCCGCAGCCTTCCTGCTTACCGACCCGTCACTCGATGTCCAACTCTTCCTCGAGGATGGAGACAGCTTCGTAGCCGGCCAAGAACTTGGTGTGGTCACCGGTTCGGCCCGTTCGGTGCTGACCGCCGAACGCATCGGCCTGAACTTCGTGCAGCGCATGAGCGGCATCGCAACCCTCACCGCCAAGTATGTCGAGGCAGTTGCCGGCACCAAGGCTCGCATCGTTGATACCCGCAAAACCACTCCCGGCTTGCGCGCTTTCGAACGTCACGCCGTGGTCTCCGGCGGCGGCCGCAACCACCGATTCAGCCTCTCGGACGCGGTCATGGCGAAAGACAACCACCTGGCCATCCTGACCGCCGGCGGCAAGGATCTGACCACCGAACTTCGTCGCGTCAAGAACGAGTTGCCACACACCATGAAGCTCGAGGTTGAGGTTGACCGCCTAGACCAGATTCCGCCTGTTTTAGCGGCTGGCGTAGACATCATCATGCTCGACAACTTCAACCTGGATGACCTGCGCGCGGGTGTTGCTCTGATCGACGGCAAGGCCGTGGTCGAGGCTTCCGGCGGTGTGAACCTCGACACCGTTGCCGCCATCGCAGCAACCGGTGTGGACGTCATATCGGTTGGCGCCCTGACCCACAGCGCACGTGCACTAGACCTTGGTCTAGACGTTCAGATTGCCCACTAAGTCACACTCATGATTTATCTGGACAACGCCGCCACAACCCCGGTTCGCACCGAGGCATTTCAGGCTGCTTGGCCATTTTTAACCAACGAATTCGGCAACCCATCGAGCACCCACGAACTGGGGGGCCGAGCATCAACCGCCTTGGATGGTGCCCGCGAACGCGTCGCCCACTGGTTCGGGGCCCGCGGCTCCGAAATCATCTTCACCTCCGGTGGAACCGAGAGCGATAACCTCGGCATCATTGGCCTAGCTTTGGCCAACCCGCGCGGAAAGCACATCATCAGCGCCAGAAGCGAGCACGAGGCGGTTATTGCCGCAGTCGAGTTCCTACAGCGCATTCACGGTTTCGAGGTCACCTGGCTCGAACTAGACGAGCTTGGCTCGATTCAAGGCGGCTTAGCCGGTTTCACTGCCGCACTTCGACCAGACACCACACTGGTGACGCTCATGGTCGGAAATAACGAGATTGGCACCCTGCACCCAATCGCCGAACTGGCAGCAGCAACCCACGAAGTTGGTGCCCTTTTCCACACGGATGCCGTGCAGGCCGTCGGCTGGGTCGATCTGAACGTTAAGACCCTCGGGGTCGATGCCCTTAGCATTTCCGGACACAAGTTTGGGGCGCCAAAGGGCTCAGGAGTTCTTTATCTCAAGGGTCGAACTAAGGCCGAACCGATTATCCATGGGGGCGGCCAGGAGAATGAGCTTCGCTCAGGCACCGAGAACGTCGCCTGGGCGGTCGCCCTGGCCACCGCACTCGAGTTGCTGCCAGAGGTTGAGGCCGAAGCCCGACGCGTAGCAGCCATTCGTGATGCGTTTATTCTTCAGGTCATGGAGGCGGCGCCGAACGCCTTGCCGACCGGCCACCCAACCGATCGATTGGCGAGCATCGCTTCGTTCTGCTTCGTTGGGGTTAGTGGCGAATCTATCCTGGTCAAGCTTGAAGAACGCGGCATCATTTGCTCTAGCGGTTCGGCCTGCGCGGCCGGCAGCGATGAGCCATCACACGTGCTACTAGCAATCGGTGTCGAGCCCGAGGTCGCGCAGAGCGCGGTTCGATTCAGCCTGGCGCATGACACTACCGAAGAAGAGCTTGAAGGTGCGGTAATCGCGATCAGCGAGAGCCTCGCCTCTATTCAAGGTTTGCGTTAGCCCAAATATTTATGGCGGTCTGAATAAACTTCGCCAACCCCGGTTCATAGGCCTCGTAGGTCGCGTTGAACGCCGGATCCATGATGTAGGTCAGCCCGAGTGACTTGTAGGCGACCTTATTTGGTGTCCAAAACTGGCTCACGAAGGCATAGTGCTTGCCAATCCACTCTTGAACCTCGGGGTCGGTGATTTCTTTGCCGGCGCGCATCAGGTCGGCAATGTTGTTTGCGATTAGGTCGTGCCCAGCGCGGTGTTCCTCATACTTTTCATCGCGCTTATTGAATTCTTGGCGATAAGCCGAAGGCTCAAACATTGACATTTCACTAGCCTAGCTCGGCATCAAAACCGTGCCACTAGGCTGAAGCCATGACTCAGCCAACTCAGCTCAAGACTTTTCTCTGGTTCGATGGCAATCTTGCCGAAGCCCTCGAGTTTTATGCCAAGACCTTCACCGATTTCAAGCTGCACAGTTCGGGAAACCCCGAAGCAAACGGCAAGTTGATGACCGCTGACTTCGCCATCCATGGCCACGAATTTATTGGCATGGGCTGGCCGGGCGGCCCGAAGTTCAACGATGCCATCTCGCTTTCGCTGAATGTTGACGGCCAGGATGAGGTCGACCGCCTCTGGGACGCCATCACCAAGGATGGCGAAGAGGGTCAGTGCGGTTGGTGCAAGGATCCGTTTGGAGTTTCGTGGCAGGTTTCACCTATTCAAATGCGCGAGCACACCGGCAACCCAGACCCAGCCAAGGCAGCCTATGCCTGGGTCGCACTTCGCAAGATGAAGAAGATTGTCATTCAGGACTTCATCGAGCCGTAAATGGAATTTGAGTTCAGCAACGAAATCTGGGAGTGGCGTGGCCCTGCCCCGTTTTACTTCGTGAGCGTTCCCGAAGACCAAGCCGAGGAGATTCGCGAAGCCGCGAAGGTTTTGACCTACGGTTGGGGCATGATTCCGGTGGTCGCCACCATCGGTCAAATCGAGTTCAAGACATCCATGTTCGCTAAAAATGGCACTTATGTCTTGCCGCTAAAGAACGTAGTGCGATTGCCGCTAAAACTCGCGGCCGGCGATACCGTTTCGGTGTCTATGGTTCTCGGAGCCTAGGCACCAACCGAGGTCAAGCTCACCTGATTACCCCAAGGGTCATCCAATCGGATCACTTCACCATCGTGACGAATCTGCACCTTCGCGGTCTTTAGGCGCTCTTCAGCCGCGCCAAGCGAGTCGAGGTCAGGCAAACGAATCGCGACGTCTCGCAAACCGAGTGTCGGCTGACGCAAGCCAGCTCCCCGACTCTTCCAGATGTTCATGGCCATGTGGTGGTGATAGCCGCCGGCACTGACGAACAACGCGGTGCCACCCCAGTTCATGGTTACATCGAAGCCTAGGGCGTTGACGTAGAAATCTTGGGCCTGAGCGATCGAACCAACGCTTAGGTGCACGTGACCAACGTTCGAGCTGGTGTCCTCCACCGACTCAGGCAGGTTTTCGCGAAGGTAAGCGTTGGGGTCTAGACCGAAGGTGCCCATCTCTACCTGACCGTGCTTCCAAGACCAGTCGCTGCGGGCACGATCCCAGTAAAGCTCGACGCCGTTGTGCTCAGGATCATCGAAGTAGAACGCCTCGCTGACCAGGTGGTCGGCGCTACCGGTGAATGAACCCGGATACTTTGCGGCAACCGAGGCAACCGCATAAGCCAACTGCGCCTTGGTGTCGAACAAGAACGCGGTGTGAAAGAGGCCGGCCTGGTTTTCGGCGGCGTATTTCATCTCAGGCGCGTGCTCAAGAATCAGAGCTGGCGCGGTGCCGCGACCCAGGATGGCCGAGCCCGCAACCTGCGAGATTAGGTCGAGCCCGATCGCATCGCGGTAGTAGGCAATCATGTTGTCGAGGTTCTGAACACGAAGGGTTACTGCACCCATTGAAAGATTTGCTGGCAAACTCATGTTTTTAGTCTAGGGGGTCTTGACAAGATATTGCAAGTGTTGTGGATAACAAAAATTAGTAACCCGCAATGACCCTAGAATGACCCTATTTGGAGGGGCTCGATTGATCTGGAAAATTTTCACCGCGACCGTTATGACGACGCTAGTCGGAGCTGTAAATTTCTTCATCGGCGACATTTGGGTCCGCGAGGGCCTCTACGCGGATGCTCACGGATCGGCAGACCCGATGCAACCCCAAGAAATAATCATCTTTGCAATCAGTGGCGCGATGACCATCGCGATTCCCGCCTACACGGCCGCATGGCTAGCGAATTTTCCTCGCCGCTCAAAACCAACCAGCCCCGTCGAAACTGAACCGCCGCTATCGACATGGATGGCTATCCGGGTCGGCAAGAATCCCCCTCTCACCGCTGCCGTATTAACCGGATGCGTTGCTCTGGCGATTCTGGTTTATGGCCCGGGGGTGGCCTCGATTCTCTTCGGCTAACCACCGGTTAAAGAAAAAACTCCAGGCCTCGTGAGAAGGAACTGGAGTTTCGTGCACCCCCTCGGACTTGAACCGAGAACCCACTGATTAAGAGTCAGTTGCTCTGCCGATTGAGCTAGAGGTGCGTGCCGCGGAGAACCGCAACGAGAGAAAAGCCTAGCATATTCGCCTAGACTCATAAACATGTCAGACGCAGAAAAATTAGTTGCCGGCGTAAAAGCCCCAAATTTCGAGATTCTCGATCAAGATGGCAAGAAAGTTTCTCTTGCCTCATTCCAGGGTCAGAAAGTAATCATCTACTTCTACCCTGCCGCGGCTACTCCGGGTTGCACCAAGGAAGCCTGTGATTTCAACGACAACCTAAACCCGCTAAAGGCGGCTGGTTATACCGTTCTTGGCATCTCGCCAGACCCGGTTGCCAAGCTTAAGAAGTTCCAGGTTGCCCAGGATTTGAACTTCCCCCTTTTGAGCGACCCGGACCTTGAGGTTCACAAGGCCTTCGGCGCCTATGGCACCAAGAGCCTTTACGGTCGCGTTTACCAGGGCGTGCTTCGATCAACCTTTGCGGTCGATGAGTCTGGCACCATTCAGCTTGCGCTATACAACGTCAAGGCCACCGGCCACGTTGCTATGGTTCGCAAACTGCTCGACATTTAGTCGCCCGGAATCTCGCCCTGAGTCGCGTCAAAGACCGGCTTGGCAAACAGCAGTGCGATTACTGCCACCGAAGGCAAAATCAAACCAATTCCGATTCCAAAGTTTGCGAACTGACCGGTGAAGCTACCCCAGGCAACGGTTAGCTGAACCAGTTGCCAAAAAATCGCTGCATTACGTGCCCAGCGACGCCCATCCTTGAGGGCTTTTATGGTAAACGCCAACCAAACGGCAAGGATGGCGCCCAGCGCCGTCAAAGCCAACATTGTAGGCAAGCTCTTTACCTCACCCGAAAGTGTCGCTACGACGTAGGTAACCACGAGCGCGATGAGCACACAGAGCTCGATCCCAAGAATGCCAAGAACTGCTTTCAGGCCCAGCGGTCGAACTGCTTTTGCTGCCATCGTGGAACACATCCTTGCTATTGTCTGCCGATTTTGGGTATTGCCATACGGGTCAATCTGTGAAACGATTTTCTCAGGAAAAGTTTGCGAAAAATCGCTTTTCAAAGTGAATCGCCCATCCGAAGAAATCTTTTTCAGATGCGTTCCTACTGTGCCATAAGGCACGAGCCCTCGGGCTCTCCGAACCGCCAAGACAAAGGAATAACAGCACATATGGACATGCAGTGGCTGAACGAAGCTCGATGCCTTACCGAAGACCCAGAGCTTTTCTTCCCTGTCGGAAACACCGGCCCAGCTGTTGACCAGATTGACCAGGCAAAGTCTGTTTGCCGCGAGTGTGGAGTTTCAACCAACTGCCTCGAATATGCAATCAAGGAGAACCAGGACACCGGCGTTTGGGGTGGCCTAAGCGAAGACGAGCGCAAGTCGCTAAAGCGCAAGTATGCACGTGCGCGTCGCGCCAGCTAATAAGTTTTGTGAAGACCCTCGCTTCGGCGGGGGTCTTCTTTTTAAACGCTGTTCGCGAGGCTAAAGAGGCAGTGCGATTGCTACTCGGGTGCCACCCTCATGAGGTGAGGACCAGTGAATGGTGCCACGAAGTTCACCCTCGATTAGGGTGCGAATGATCTGGGTGCCCAAGCCGGCACCAACCTTGCCATCGGTGAGGCCCTTGCCATTATCAGAGACCGTGATTAGCAGGTGCTTCTGCTTGCGTTCGGCATTGATCGCCACGACACCGCTGCGTTCGGCCAAGCCGTGCTCTACGGCGTTGGTGACGATCTCGGTGAGTGCAACCGCAAGAGGCGTAGCCATGTCGCTCTTGAGCTGACCGAATCGACCGTCAATCAGAGTACGCACCGAGGTTCCAATGCTCGAGGCGACCTCACTGGCCAACATCAGAACGCGGTCGAACACCTCGTCGAAGTTCACATCCTGGTTTAGCCCCTCAGAGAGAGTGTCGTGAACCAGTGCAATCGCCGAGACGCGGCGCATCGCTTGGTTCAAAGATTCTTTGGCCTCATCGCTAGTGCTTCGACGAGCCTGAATGCGCAGCAGGCTGGCCACGGTCTGCAGGTTGTTCTTCACTCGGTGGTGAATTTCACGGATGGTCGCATCCTTGGTGATTAGTTCACGCTCTTGACGACGCAACTCGGTAACGTCGCGACACAGAACGATAGCACCGGTGCGCTGACCGCCCTGACGCAGCGGAATAGCGCGAACGGTCAAGGTGACGCTGGTGGACTCCATGTCGGTGCGCCAAGGTGCACGGCCGGTTAGAACCAGAGGAAGCGATTCGTCTACGTTCATACGTGACTTCAGGATCGGGGCTGCAGCATCGGCAAGGGCCTTGCCTTCGAGCTCACCCTTGATGCCAAGTCGGTTAAACGCCGAGAGGCCGTTAGGGCTGGCAAACTCGACGGTGCCATCTACATCGAGGCGCAGCAAGCCGTCGTTGGCGCGCGGTGCACCGCGGCGAGGCCCGGTGGCATTCGAGTAGTCGGGATAGGTTCCATCTGCCATCATGTCGAGCAGATAGTTTCCACAGCTCAGGTAGTTGAGTTGGAGCTTGTTTGGGGCCTTCGCATCGGCGAGGTTGGTGTGACGGGTGACAACCGCAATCGGGGTTTCGAGAATCTCATCGGACTTGCTGGAGATACGGCGGCGAATTGGAATCGCGCTGAATCGAGTGAGTAGACCATCGTAGGTATCTGGGGCACCAAGGTGCTGGGAAAGCCCTGAGCTGAAGGCTTTACCAATCGCTCCGGCCCACTCCTTGCGAACCGGTTCGCCAGAGATGTCGCGATAGAAGATCGTCGCGGCACTTGAAGGCCTAGCGTGGCCGGCAGCGACAAACGAACCCTCGGTGGTGGGGATCCAAAGCACAAGGTCAGCAAACGCGAGGTCTGCTACGAGCTGCCAGTCTGAAAGCAGCAGGTGCAACCACTCGATATCGGCGCTGCTCGCCTTACCGTGCTTCTTGTAGAGATCGCTAAGTGTTGACACCTAATCGAGTTTAGCCACGCCAACCCTGGCTTTATGTGCCAAAGTTCAATCTGGCGAGCTGAGCGATTGCCTGCCTGGCCTTGGATGTGCGTTTCATCATCGCCAAGGGCACCGACTGCATGATTGCCTTATCGCAGGAGTCGATATCCAGCGATATAAAGGCAGCCACCTCTAGCCGACATAGCTGCATGACCGCATCTTCAATTTGCTGACGAGCCGAAGCACCGAGCGAGGAGCCACGCAATCGATTAGCAACCAGGATGGGCTTTACGAAAAGCTCACTCAAATTCTGGAAAGAGTCAACCAATCGCCGAACCCCGATTGGATCGGCAGAAAACACAGCAATAGCCTGGTCGGCGACCTCGAGCGCGGTTCTCGAAGTGCAATTTCTATCAACCACGCCAACTATTTGACGGATGCCAGTCTCAAGATCGGCAGCCACATCCATGACCACAAAATCAAAATGCTGTTTGGCAATGGCAATCAGCGTTTGCGTCTTCTCGCGAGTAAGCTCTGGCCAACGGTTCGCCGCTCTCAAGCCGGTCATGACCGAGAGCCGGCCGCAAGCAACATCGTATGAGGTGGAAAGTCTTTCAATCTGGGCCAGGTCGAGCCGCCCCTGCCCAACCAGCCTGAAGGCTGCGGCCACCCCCGGTTTTTCATCGAGCAGCCCGAAGCAATCGGCTATCGAAGGTGATTGGCTGTCTAGGTCAATCAGCAGCACTCGGGCACCTTTCAGCGCCAACTCACAGGCCAGGTTGATCGCGATCGTCGTTCGCCCGGGCGCACCGTGAGTGCCCCAAACACAGATTGCCTTGGGCGTCACCGACTCAAGCGGCAGGACCTTTTTGCGAAAGGGATTACTCATTGCTCAGATTTCTCTGCAGTACGAGCGAAAGTGCATCCTTCGATGCGATCGCATCAAGAATCGAGCCCACCGCTTCGACCGGAACCAAAACCTGCACCCGGGGCGCTTGGTCAGCCAACATTCCGGTTGCCTCGGTCAGTTCGGCGATTTCTGCGTTCAGGACGAGTTGCACCGGTGCTGAAAATTTTCCGGCGTCTTGTTTTTTCGACACCCATACGTTGACCAGGTCACCGATCTTAACTGTGGAAGGCAACGGCATGGTCGAGGAAATCACGACGGGCTCACGTTGGTCGATGATCGCCGAGGCTACCCAGTTCTTCGGAACTAACTGCCCAGTTTCCGCACTGTAAAGCAGGTAGCTGCCGGCCGGCACCTCACCAGGTCGCAGATAAAGATCAGCCGAATCGGCAAGGTTTAGCTTGGCTACTCGAAAGTCGCTATCCGACACAATCGCACCCCCGGAGGTTGGTTTGGCCGCGACTAAGAACTCTTCGGTGTGGCTATTGGCCTCCAGAGTCAGCCATACCCCTGCGATGGAGCCGGCAACCAACAGTGAGCCGAGGATGATTTTTCTTAGGTTGCCTTTTCTTGGCGATCGAAGTCGTTTGGAGTTCATGCCTAGAGTGTCCTGAGACTCAAGCAAATTCGTTGAAGTTCTCCACAGAGTCAATGCCGAGGGTTTCCACCCGCGCCAGTGATACACCGATTGGCGAGACCGAACCCACAACCTCGATCACGAGGCATTCACCTTTCACATCCACCAGGATGCCTCTCCTTTGCTGACCGGTGGAATCAAACCGCCAGTTGACTGAGAGCGGCAATGGAAGACGGTCTAGGAATGCCCGCCGAGTTCCATCGAAGAATCGAACAGCGGGGATGTCGACACCGGTGATTACCGAGAATTCAACTCGATCCGCGGCGTCGAGGCGAATTAGGCGCCAATCGTTCTGACCTAGCGTCATACCGGCGACGAAATCCTCGCCGAGTAAGACTGCGATGAGATCGACGAAACCGCCATCGGCCCAATAAAACCTGAGTAAATTGGCCCGCTCCAGGGCATCCTGAGTACCTCGAGAAAGCGATTCGGCCTCGAGTTTCGCTTCAATATCTTCAAAAAAACTGTCGAGGTCCATTTAGGTATTCTCCACCAAAACACTCCTAACCTGTGGTTATCCACAGGTTAAATGGATACTATGTACTCGAGTTATAGCGGGGAATAACTTGAAAGTCCTTCCTAATTGGGGGGAGAAAGGGACGGGGGAAATGTCTGAGGAGACACCCGAAAAACGCATCCAACAACCTGCCACGGGGCCGGCCGCCAAGATACGAAAGCCGAGACGTGTCAGGAATCTCATTGAATCCGAGGAGTATTTCGGCGTTCAATACAGCAAGACCAGCGAACTGCCAGACCCGGTGGAGAGCTTGAAGGCTTTGGCTACGGGGGTTGTCGAAGTTATTGCCGGAACCCGGCACGTAGATCAACTAGCCCGCTGGCTAACCGACGATGTTTATCAGCGACTGCAGTTTCGAGCGCGAAGGGCCGAGGCCCAACGCATCGAACAGGGCGTCAAAGCCCACTATCAAAACCTCAGCGTTGGCGGGCTAAGAACTTGCTCGCCAAGAGACGGGGTCATTGAGTCGGTGATTTTACTGAGCTCAAAGTCACGAACCCGAGCGGTAACCATTCGCCTCGAGGGCATTAATGCCCGCTGGCGCGCTACCTCGGTTTCGGTTCTCTAGAATCTAGCTGCGGAAGAACGAGCTGCCCTGGCCGCCCGCCTCAGGCTTCTGAGTCGGCGCGGCTGGGGTTTCTGCTGCTCCGTGAACTTCGGTGCTGCCATCTTCGGCAGGAGCCGAATAGGTCAACTGGGCCTGGTCCACCACAGGAGCTGGTGCCTCCTGGGTTTCAACCTCTAGGTTGAACAGGAATCCGATTGACTCCTCCTTGATAGCGCCCATCATCTGCTGGAACATGTCGTAACCCTCGCGCTGGTATTCAACCAGTGGGTCACGCTGTGCCATGGCACGAAGACCGATGCCTTCCTTCAGGTAGTCCATCTCGTAGAGGTGGTCACGCCACTTGCGGTCAAGCACAGAAAGAACGACATTGCGTTCTAGTTGACGCATTACATCCGTGGTGATTGCCTCTTCGCGCTTCTCGTAGGCAATACGGGCATCGCTGGTCAGCTCACGAGTCAACCAAGCCTTGGTCAACTTCGAACGGTTACCCGCCTCGACCAATACCTCTTGAATGGTTAGGCCAACCGGGTAAATGGTGCGAAGTTCAGCCCAAAGTGCTTCTAGATCCCAGTCTGAACCCGAAACCTCTGAGATGTGGCTGTCGATAATTGCCGCGATAACGTCACCCAAGAAACCCTCGGTGCGCGACTTGATGTCGTCACCCTCAAGGATGTGGCGACGGTCGCTGTAGATAGCCTCGCGCTGACGGTTTAGAACATCGTCATACTTCAGAACGTTCTTGCGAATTTCTGCGTTGCGACCTTCAACTTGGCTCTGGGCACTCTGAATGGCACGGCTAACAATCTTTGATTCGATTGCGGTCTCTTCTGGAACACCAGGACGGTTCATCAGAGCGGTGGCCGCACCCGAGTTGAACAAACGCATAAGGTCATCCGTGAGCGATAGGTAGAAACGAGATTCACCCTTGTCACCCTGACGGCCGGCACGACCGCGTAGCTGGTTGTCGATGCGGCGTGACTCGTGACGCTCGGTGCCGAGCACGTATAGGCCGCCAACTTCGAGAACCTTTTCGGCTTCGATGGCAACCTCTGCCTTGATGCGCTCGAACTCGCTCTGCCACGCAGCCTGGTAACCCTCAGGGTTTTCGTCGCTGTGCAAACCGCGCTTAGCGAGTGCATCCACGGTCAAGAATTCTGCGTTACCGCCGAGCATGATGTCGGTACCGCGACCGGCCATGTTGGTTGCAACGGTTACGGCGCCTAGGCGACCCGCCTGAGCAACGATAGCTGCTTCACGTGCGTGGTTCTTGGCGTTCAAAACTTCGTGACGAACTCCAGCCTTGGCTAGCAAGCGTGAAAGATACTCGCTCTTTTCAACGCTGGTGGTTCCAACCAAAACTGGCTGGCCCGACTGGTGACGGTTGGCGATGTCCTTCACGACCTCGTTGAACTTGACCTCTTCGTTCTTGTAGATCAGGTCAGGCTGGTCGATACGAATCATGGGCTTGTTAGTTGGGATAGGAACTACACCCAAACCATAGGTGCTCATAAACTCGCCGGCTTCGGTTTCGGCCGTACCGGTCATACCCGAAAGCTTGGTGTAAAGACGGAAGTAGTTCTGCAAGGTGACGGTAGCTAGGGTCTGGTTCTCAGCCTTAACCTCAACGCCCTCCTTGGCCTCGATAGCCTGGTGAACGCCCTCGTTGTAGCGGCGACCGGCCAGGATGCGGCCGGTGTGCTCGTCGACGATCAGCACCTCGCCATCCATGACCACATAGTCTTTGTCGCGCTTGAACAGAGCCTTGGCGCGAATCGAGTTATTCAAGAATGAAATCAGCGGGGTGTTGGCCGACTCGTAAAGGTTGCTGATGCCTAGGTAATCTTCAACCTTCTCGATGCCTGGCTCGAGGATACCGATGGTGCGCTTCTTCTCGTCTACTTCGTAGTCGATTACCGGCTGAAGGCGCTCGGCGATCTTGGCGAACTCAACAAACCAGCGGTTTGCGTCGCCAGAAGCTGGGCCAGAAATGATTAGCGGGGTGCGAGCCTCGTCGATAAGAATCGAGTCGACTTCGTCAACCACAGCGAAGAAGTGACCGCGCTGAACAAGTTCAGACTTGCTCCAGGTCATGTTGTCGCGAAGGTAGTCGAAACCAAATTCGTTGTTGGTTCCATAGGTAATGTCGGCCAGGTACTGCTCGCGGCGAACAGCTGGCTCCTGGTTAGCGATGATGCAACCGGTGGTCATGCCAAGGGCGCGGAAGACGCGACCCATGAGCTCACTCTGGTAGCCGGCAAGGAAGTCGTTAACGGTGACGATGTGAACGCCTCGGCCAGCGATCGCGTTTAGGTATGCAGGAAGGGTTGCGACCAGGGTCTTACCTTCACCGGTGCGCATCTCAGCGATGTTGCCAAGGTGGAGTGCGGCACCACCCATTAGCTGAACGTCGAAGTGACGCATACCAAGGGTGCGCTTTGAAGCTTCGCGAACCGCGGCAAACGCCTCAGGAAGAAGATCATCTAGGCTCTCACCGGCGGCGTAGCGCTCGCGCAACACCGAGGTTTCGTTCTGGAGCTCGTCATCGCTGAGCGCAGTGAAGTTCTCTTCGAGCGCGTTGATCGCGACTGCGTAGTTGCGCAGCTTTGCAAGGATTCTGCCCTCGCCCGCGCGCAGTAGTTTGTCGATGATGTTAGCCAAGATTTTGCTCCAAACCGGTTGTGTTGGTCTACCTCTAATCTTAGACGAAGGGCCCAGCCGCAATGCGGCTGAGCCCCTCGTTCGCTGATAGGCGAATCCTGCTTATGAAAGTGTCAAAACCCCGTAATTCCAACCCTTGCGGCGGTAAACCACGCTCGGCTTGCCGGTGGCGGCATCCTTGAAGAGATAGAAGTCGTGGCCGACTAGCTCCATGTGATACAAAGCGTCATCGACCGACATTGGGTTGCCGACAAATTCCTTGTGGCGAATGACTACCGGGCTCTGCCCGAAGTCTGGAGCAGAATCCTCAGCCGGAGCGCCGCCCTTACCGAGCAGCACGTCAGAATCCACCGGCTGAATGTCTAGTGCAGCAAAGTCGGTTGCAGTGAGTTCACTGGTGCCGATGCTGCCGTGAGCACCGTGGTGCACTTTGCGACGGTCAGCCGCGCGACGAAGGCGTTCTGAGAGCTTGCCAAAGGCAATGTCGAAGGCCGAGAACTTGTCGCCTGCGTGGGCTTCGGCTCGGATGATGTGCCCTGGTTCGATAACGGTTAGCTCAACCTGATCTTCGGGGCCGGAGGTTCTACTGTGGTCGTGTCTGGTCACCTTGATTTCTAGTGACTGCACTTTATGGGCCAGCTGCTCTACTTTGTGTGATCGCTCTGCGACGTAGTCGCGGAACCGGTCGGAGACACTCAAGTTGCGAGCGGTGATGTTGATTTCCATGATTACCTCCATTTCAGGCGCCATTGCCTGTGACACAAAAGGTATACCCATTTTTAACTTTTCGCTTGCGTTTTCAGAATAGTCTCAGAAAAAGTCAAGAATCCGAGAACCTCTCCCCCGGCTTTGGTTACCGCTCGTGCCGATTCGGCGAGGGTTACACCGGTGGTGAC
>Ga0228703_1000771_pt1 | contig 21592 bp, 29 predicted proteins | sample McNCre217_Aug_MG_3_FD_178020 | JGI IMG/M metagenome (GOLD analysis project Ga0228703, IMG submission 178020) | Freshwater microbial communities from McNutts Creek, Athens, Georgia, United States - 29-17_Aug_MG | ecosystem: Environmental > Aquatic > Freshwater > Creek | place: USA: Georgia... | reverse complement strand
CATGCAGCGTGACGCTGGCGCGTTGCACGCCCCGGGCCGCCAGATCGGCCAGCAAGGCTTCGTCAAAATGCAGCGCTGCCGTGGGCGCGGCCACCGCACCAGGTGCACGCGCAAACACGGTCTGGTAGCGCTGGGCGTCTTCTTCGGTGTCGGTGTGCGCGATGTACGGCGGCAGCGGCACATGACCGTGCTTTTCCATCAGCGCATGCGGCTCGTCGCTCAGTTGCAGCAGGAACAGCTGACCGTTTTCATCGGGCCAGCGGCCCAAAAGCACCGCCTCAAAGCCGCCGCGATCAATGCCGCCTGCCATGACCATCTTGCCGCCTACCAAAGGCTTTTTGCTGACCTTCATGTGCGCGACCACCTGGTGGCCGGGCAGCACGCGCTCGATCAGCAACTCCAGCTTGCCGCCCGTGGCCTTCTCGCCAAAGATGCGCGCCTTGACCACCTTGGTGTCGTTGAAGACGAGCAAATCGCCCGCGTTGAGCAGGCCAGGCAGTTCGCGAAAGATCCGGTCCACCACCGCAGGCGATGAGCCGTCCAGCAAGCGCGAGCCGCTGCGTTCGGCGGCGGGGTGCTGGGCAATCAGTTCAGGGGGCAGCTCAAAGTCGAAATCACTGAGCGTGAAAGCGCGTGGAGCGCAGAGGGATGTGGATGCAGACATGATTCAGGGCTGGACAGGCCCGTGCGAATAAAAACGGCGTGATTGTCTCACGCCGTTGTTTACAAGAGCAAAAGTTCAGTACGTGATGGTCAGCGTTCCGGTAGAGGTGAGTGTTGACTCCGACAGGCGTGTCAGACCGCCCCCCGGTGTCATACGAAAACTCAAGGTGCTTGTGGAGGTCGTTGTGCCCGTCGTGTCTTTTTCAATCCGGATGAGCTTGAGGAGTGCGCTAGACGCGGTATCTGGCTCGAGCACATAAGAGACCGATGCGGTGCCGCGTCTAGTCGCTTTGGTTGATGTCGCATACCGGGTGGACGAATACCAGACGCCTGTGTCGTTGACTTGCGCTGTTGATGGAATCGTTACGGATCCAGAGACAACTTCATAGTCTGTGCCACTGGCTCCCAGCAGGTTGTAGTTCGAGTCCACATAAGTTGTTGAGCTGGTTGATAGAGGCAGTGTTTGCCCGTTGGCATTTAGCGATGCAGTGACGGTGCTGACTTTTTGCAATGCAGCTTGATTTTCAAAGGTTGTGTTGGTCAATGCACCCTGGGTGAATGATCCGCTGCCAGTCACGTTGACCCCTTGTACTGTTCCGGAGGCTGTGAATGGAGATGACCGAGTGTCTGTCATGTAATTCACATAAGCGGTTCGCAATTGATAGGTGTCTGTCGATGTCGAAGGCGTGCTGGAGCCGCCGCCGCATGCGGTCAATGCCATTAGAGTACTGATGGCGATAAGAGATTTGATGGATTTCATGTGCAGTTTCTTTTTAAGAGAAGGTGAGTTGTTTTTTTGTGATGTTTTTTATTGAAGTACGCGATACCCACGCCCTGCAAGGCAGCGGCGAATGATGTTTCGTTGATTGGTTTCGCCTTCGGCGCCAGCGCCTACAGCACCTGTGACCGCACCAACACGGGCGGTACTTGAGCGGCTGTAGTTCTTGCCTGCTGCCGCAGCCAGCACACCTCCCAGCAATGCGCCCGCCAGGGCACCAGCGGCTGCCGATTCGCCAGCGCCAGCCGTCTGAGTGGCGTACGACTGGCATTCGCGCAGATCATGTTCGTAGCGATTGAAGTCGACACCCTGTGTATCAACGATGGGCCGGTAGTTCGCGCCAGTGGTTGCCGCACAGCCTGTCAATAGCGATGCAATGCAGACGGCGACTACGCCGATTGAAAATTTCATCTGAGGTCCTGTCTTGTCTTGGTTTTGGGAAAGTGATTACCAGAAAACGTAATTTACTTTAACAGAATTTGTAATAAACATTTAAATTTATGCGCGAGACGCCAGCTACTTTCGTCTCATGGCGACCACCACCGAAACCGAAGCATTTGCCCTGCGGCTCAAGCAAGCGCTGGAGGGTGGTGGCGTGCGCACCTCACCCACCGTGGTGGCCAACGAGTTCAACCTGCGTTATTGGGGTCGCAGCATCACGCCGCACACGGCCCGCAACTGGTTGCTGGGCAAATCCATTCCGACGCAAGACAAGCTGCGTGTGCTGGCCGAGTGGCTTCAGGTCAGTCCGGATGAGTTGCGCTTTGGCAGCCAGCGGGCAGCAACCCGAATTTCGGAAGCCGATGCCGGGTTTGAGCGCCTGGACATGGCCGACCGTGAAATGGTGCACCGTTACATGGCCTTGACCGTGGCCGACCGCAAGACGGTCCGCGAGGTGGTCACTGCGCTCGCGCTGGCCGCTTCGGTCAAAAAGCCCGCCTGAGGCTTTGGCCTCGGGGCACAATCGGCGCATGTCCGAGCGCCCCTCGTCCCCCGCCAAAACCCTGACCGCCCCGCAAAAAGCGCTGCGCAAGCTGGGCTTGGTGCGTGACATTGACCTGGCGCTGCATTTGCCGTTGCGCTACGAGGACGAGACCCGGATCGTGAAGCTGGCCGATGCCCGCGAGGGCGACACGGTGCAGATCGAGGCCACGGTCACCGCCTGCGAGATCACGATGCGTCCGCGCCGCCAGCTGCTGGTGACGGTGGACGACGGTTCAGACACTTGTGTGATGCGGTTTTTCAGTTTCTACCCTTCGCACCAGAAGGCGCTGGCGGTGGGCAACCGCATCCGTGCCCGGGGCGAGGTGCGTGGCGGTTTCATGGGCCTGACCATGATGCATCCGCATTTCAAGGCGGCGGGCGGGGCCTTGTCCACGGCGCTGACGCCCGTGTACCCCACGGTGGCGGGTTTGCCGCAGCCGTATTTGCGCCGAGCCGTCATCACCGGTTTGAACCATGCCGACCTGAGTGAAACCCTGCCGCCGCAGGCGCCCTGGCCGGACCGGCGCGGCGCCTGGTCGCTGCGCGATGCACTGCAGTTTTTGCACCACCCCACGCCCGATGTGTCGATGGCCGCGCTCGAAGACCGCAGCCACCCGGCCTGGATTCGCCTCAAGTGCGAGGAGTTGTTGGCTCAGCAGTTGTCGCAGCTGACCGCCAAGCGTGAACGAGACCGTTTGCGCGCGCCCCAATTGCGCCAAGCTGAGGGGGGCTTGCATGCCCGCTTGCTGGCTGCGCTGCCCTTTGGCCTCACGGGGGCGCAGCAGCGCGTGGGCCGCGAGATCGCTGCTGATCTGGCCCGTGCTGTGCCCATGCACCGCTTGCTGCAGGGCGATGTGGGCGCGGGCAAGACGGTGGTGGCGGCACTCGCCGCCATGGTGGCCATTGACGCAGGCTGGCAGTGCGCACTGATGGCCCCGACCGAGATTTTGGCGGGCCAGCACTTTGGCAAGCTGGTGGGGTGGCTGGAGCCCTTGGGCGTCAAGGTGGCCTGGTTGACCGGCAGCCAGAAAAAGAAGGAACGCGCCGAGATGCTGGCGCTGATCGAGTCTGGCGAGGCGGCCCTGGTGGTGGGCACGCATGCGGTGATTCAGGAGCAGGTCAAGTTCAAAAACCTGGCGTTAGCGGTGATCGACGAGCAGCACCGCTTTGGCGTGGCCCAGCGCCTGGCCCTGCGCGGCAAGATGCAGGACGGTGGCATGGAGCCGCACATGCTGATGATGAGCGCCACGCCCATCCCGCGCACGCTGGCCATGAGCTATTACGCCGATCTGGACGTGTCGGTCATTGACGAGCTGCCCCCGGGGCGCACGCCCATCGTGACGCGGGTGATTTCGGACAGCCGCCGCGATGAGGTGGTGGCGCGCATTGGCGCGCAGCTGGCGCAGGGGCGGCAGGTGTACTGGGTCTGCCCGCTGATTGAAGAGAGCGAGGCGCTGGACCTGACCAACGCCACCCAGACCCATGCCGACCTGAGCGAGGCCTTGCCGGGGGTGATGGTGGGTCTGCTGCATTCGCGCATGCCTGTGGCCGAGAAAAAAGCGGTGATGGACCTGTTCACCAGTGGCCAGATGGGGGTGCTGGTGAGCACCACCGTGATCGAGGTGGGCGTGGATGTGCCCAATGCTTCGCTGATGGTGATCGAGCACGCCGAGCGCTTTGGTCTGAGTCAGTTGCACCAGTTGCGTGGCCGGGTGGGGCGGGGCGCCGCCGCGTCGGCCTGTGTGTTGCTCTACGGCACGGGTGACAGCGGCCGCTTGGGCGAGACGGCGCGTGAGCGCCTGCGTGCCATGGTGGAAACCAACGACGGCTTCGAGATCGCCCGGCGCGACCTGGAGATCCGTGGCCCCGGAGAATTCCTGGGCGCACGCCAGTCCGGGGCGCCCCTGCTGCGCTTTGCCGATCTGGCCACCGACACGCCTTTGCTGGACTGGGCACGCGAACTGGCCCCCGTCATGCTGGACCAGCATCCCCAACTGGCCGAGCGCCATGTGAGCCGCTGGCTGGGTGGAAAATCGGAGTACCTGAAAGCCTGAGCGCATGACCCTGACCGAACTCAAGTACATCGTGGCCGTGGCCCGCGAAAAGCACTTTGGCAAAGCCGCCGAGGCTTGTCATGTGTCGCAGCCCACGTTGTCGCTGGCGATCAAGAAGCTCGAGGAAGAGCTGGAGGTCAAGCTGTTCGAGCGCACGGCGGGCGAGGTGACCGTGACGCCGTTGGGGCAGGAGATCATCCGCCAGGCGCAAAGCGTGCTGGAGCAGGCGGCCGAGATCAAGGAGATTGCCAAGCGCGGCAAGAACCCGCTGGCAGGCACCATGCGGCTGGGCGTGATCTACACGATCGGCCCTTACCTGTTGCCCGATCTGGTGCGCCAGATCATTGCCGATCTCCCGCAGATGCCTTTGATGTTGCAGGAGAACTTCACCGTGCGTCTGCTGGAGATGCTGCGCACGGGCGAGATCGATTGCGCAATCCTGGCCGAGCCATTTCCTGATGCGGGGCTGGCCATTGCGCCCCTGTACGACGAGCCCTTCGTGGCGGCGCTGCCTGTGCAGCACCCTTTGGCGTCGCAGGCGTCCATCACCACCGAACAGCTCAAGAACGAGACCATGCTGCTGCTGGGCAATGGGCATTGCTTTCGCGACCATGTGCTGGAGGTGTGCCCCGAATTTGCCCGCTATGCCAGCCAGACCGATGGCATTCGAAAGACCTTTGAAGGCTCGTCGCTGGAGACCATCAAGCACATGGTCGCGGCGGGCATGGGGGTGACGCTGGTGCCGCGCTTGTCGGTACCGGAGCCGGAAGACCAACCGCGTCGCAAGGACGCACCTGTGCGTTACCTGCCGGTGGTGGACCCGCAAGGCGGCCCGCCGCCGACCCGGCGCGTGGTGCTGGCCTGGCGGCGCAGCTTCACCCGTTACGAGGCGATTGCCGCTGTGCGCAACGCGATTTACGCTTGCGCTCTGCCGGGCGTGCAGCGCTTGTCCTGACTTTGGCTGTTTGTGGGAGCGACGCCCCCGTCGCGATTGGGCCGCAGCAGCCAGGTGCACATCGCCGCGAGGGCGCGGCTCCTACAAAGTCAGCTTCTAAAATCGGCAACATGCGCGCCAAACTCCAGCTTTACCTTGACCTGATCCGCTGGAACCGTCCTGCGGGGTGGTTGCTGCTCTTGTGGCCTTCGCTGGCCGCCTTGTGGATGGCCGCAGGGGGCTTTCCGGGCTGGCACCTGATCGTGGTGTTCACGCTGGGCACGGTCCTCATGCGCAGCGCGGGTTGCTGCATCAACGATGTGGCCGACCGCGACTTTGACAAGCACGTCAAGCGCACCGCCGAGCGCCCGGTCACCAGCGGGCGCATCGGCACAAAAGAGGCGCTGCTGGTTGGCGCTGTGCTGGCGCTGTGTGCGTTTGCTTTGGTGCTGACCACCAACGCAGCCACCATCGCCTGGTCGTTTGCGGCGCTGGCCGTGACGCTGGTGTACCCGTATGCCAAGCGCCATGTGTCCATGCCGCAGGCGGTGCTGGGGGTGGCGTTCAGTTTTGGCATCCCGATGGCCTTTGCTGCTGTGCAGTGCAGGGTGCCGCCGCTGGCCTGGGGTTTGCTGCTGGGCAACCTGTTCTGGGTGCTGGCCTACGACACCGAGTACGCCATGGTGGACCGCGATGATGACCTGAAGATCGGCATGAAGACCTCGGCCATCACCCTGGGCGACAAGGATGTGCCCGCCATCATGGGTTTTTATGTCGCCTATCTGGTGATCTGGGCTGCGCTTTTGCCCGTGCCGCGCCAGAGCCCGTTGTTTGCACTGGGCTGGGCCGTGGCCGCCGCCCAGGTGGTCTGGCACTTTGGCCTGATCCGTCAGCGCACCCGTGAAGGCTGTTTCCAGGCCTTCCGCCTGAACCACTGGCTGGGGTTCAGCGTGTTTGCGGGTGTGGCGCTGGGCTACGGCTTCTGATCAGGCTTTGCCGAATTCGTCGCCCAGCTCACGGGCACGTTGCTCGGCGGCCTGCATGGCCTTCACAAAAGCGGGTTTGATGCCAGCGGCCTCCATCGAAGTGATGGCCGCGTAGGTGGTGCCGCCTTTGGAGGTGACGCGCTGGCGCAGGACTTCGGCCGACTCGGTCGATGCGGCAGCCAGCGACGAAGCCCCGGCGAACGTGGCCACCGCCAGCTGGTAGGCCTGCTCGGCGCTCAGGCCCATGCCCACGCCGGCTTCGGTCATGGCTTCGAGGAAGAAGAACACATAAGCGGGGCCCGAGCCGGACAGCGCGGTGACGGCGTCCAGATGCGACTCCTGGTTCACCCACAGGAACTGGCCGGTGGTGCCAATGACTTTTTCAACCAGGGCTTTGTCGTTCGCTGTCACAGCCGGGCAAGGGTAGAGCGCGGTCATGCCTTGGCCGACCAGGGCCGGGGTGTTGGGCATGGAGCGCACCACGCGCTCGGTGCCCAGCCAGCGGCAGATGCTGTCGGTGCGGATGCCAGCGGCCACCGACAGGTGCAGGGCCTGAAGGGTGTGGGCTTTGACCGGGGCGGCGGCTTCGCTGAACACCTGCGGTTTGACGGCCCACACCACCAGTGTGGCCTGCGCCAGGGCCTGGGTGGCAGCGGGCAGGGCGGTGATGCCGAAATCCTTGTGCAGCTTGGCGGCGGTCTCGGCAAAGGGCTCGACCACGGTGATCTGCGCAGGTGTCATGCCCTGACGGATCAGGCCGCCAATGATGGCGCTGGCCATGTTGCCGCCGCCGATGAAGGCGATGTGGGGTTGTGTCTGGCTCATGAGGCGTGTCTCTGGGGTGTCGTTTACGGAGGTCAATCCGGGGATTGTCGCTGTTTGTGGTCACGACTTTCGGGTAGTCTTGCCCGCATGGACTACATCCTTGCCATTGACCAGGGCACCACCAGTTCGCGTGCGGTGGTGTTTGACCGCGCAGGCCAGCCCGTGGCCATCGCCCAGCGCGAATTCACGCAGCATTTCCCACAGCCCGGCTGGGTGGAGCACGATGCCAATGAGATCTGGCACACCCAGTTGGCGGTCTTGCGTGAAGCGTTGCAGCGCGCAGGCATTGTGGCGCGGCAGGTGCGCGCGATTGGGCTGACCAACCAGCGCGAGACCACGGTGCTGTGGGACCGCCGCACGGGCGAGCCAGTGGCCCCCGCCATCGTCTGGCAGGACCGGCGAACGGTGTCACGCTGCGATGCCTTGCGCGCGCAAGGCGCACACCGCATTCTGGCCCGCAAGACAGGCTTGGTGCTGGATGCGTATTTCTCAGGTACCAAGCTCGAATGGTTGCTGGACAACGTGCCCGGCGCCCGCCAGCGAGCCGAACGCGGTGAGCTGGCCTTCGGCACCGTCGACAGCTGGCTGCTCTGGAAGCTGACGGGGGGCCGTGTTCACGCGACCGACCCCAGCAACGCCTCACGCACCTTGCTGTTCAATGTCCACACCCAGGACTGGGACGACAGCCTGCTGGCGCTGCTGCGCATTCCGCGCAGCGTGCTGCCGCAGGTGCTGCCGTCGTGCGGCGTGATGGCCGAAACCGACGTCGACATTTTGGGCTTGCCCATCCCGGTGGCCGGTTGCGCGGGCGACCAGCAGGCGGCGCTGTTCGGGCAGGCTTGCTTCACGCCTGGCATGGCCAAGAACACCTACGGCACGGGGTGTTTCATGCTGATGAACACAGGCAACGCCCCAGTGGCGAGCCGCAATCAATTGCTGACCACGGTGGCTTGGCAAGGCCCTGCAGGTGCGCCTCAGCCGCGCACGGCTTACGCACTGGAGGGTTCGGTGTTCATGGCAGGCGCCACCGTGCAGTGGCTGCGCGATGGTTTGCAGATCATCCGCTCGGCCGACGAGATCGAAGCGCTGGCCGCCAGCGTGCCCGATACGGGGGACGTCTATCTGGTGCCCGCCTTTGCAGGTCTGGGGACGCCGGACTGGGATGGCCAGGCACGCGGCACCCTGGTGGGCATGACGCGGGGCACCACCCGGGCGCACCTGGCCCGTGCGGCGCTGGAGGCGATTGCCTGGCAGTCTGCCGATGTGTTCGGGGCCATGGCGCGTGACAGCACTCTGGCGCTGACCGAGTTGCGGGTGGACGGCGGTGCCAGCCGCAACAACCTGCTGATGCAGGTCCAGGCCAATGTGCTGGGGGTGCCGGTGGTGCGCAGCCGCGTGACCGAGACCACGGCGCTGGGCGCGGCTTACCTGGCGGGGCTGGCCACGGACTTCTGGTCGGGTGCCGACGAAATTGCCGCGCAATGGGCGCAGGACCGGCGGTTTGAGCCGCAATGGTCGGCGGCGCAGCGTGAGGCAGGCATGGCCCGCTGGCGCGAGGCGGTGGACCGTTCCCGCCAATGGGCCCGGGCATGACCGCGACCCCCTTGCCCACTGTCAGGGCCGATTTGCTGGCACGACTGGCCGAACCCCGGGTCTGGGATCTGGCGGTGGTGGGCGGTGGTGCGTCGGGCCTGGGTGTGGCTTTGCAGGCCGCTCGTCTGGGCTTGAGTGTGGTGCTTTTGGAGGCGCATGACTTTGCGCAAGGCACTTCGTCGCGGTCGACCAAGTTGTTGCATGGCGGTGTGCGCTATCTGGCGCAGGGGCATTTGCCGCTGGTGTATGAGGCGCTGCACGAGCGCCGTGCTTTGCTGGAGGCCGCGCCGCACATTGCACGGCCTTTGCCCTTTGTGATGCCGGCTTACCGCTGGGGTGAGCAATTGTTTTATGGCGCGGGCCTCAAGCTCTACGACGCATTGGCCGGGCGTGCCAGCTTGGGCTCCACCCGTTTCCTGGGCCGTGAAGCCACGATGCACGCGGTGCCGGGCGTCAAGACCGAGGGCTTGCGTGGTGGCGTGCAGTATTGGGACGGCCAGTTCGACGATGCCCGCCTCGCGCTGGCGCTGGCCCGCACGGCGGCCATACATGGGGCCTTGGTCGTCAACCACCTGCCTGTGACCGGCTTGATCGAATCCGCGGGCCAGGTGGCGGGTGTGCAGGCCCGTGATGCTGAAAACGGCCGTACCTTTGAGGTGCAGGCCCGTTGCGTGGTCAACGCCACCGGGGTCTGGGTGGATGGCTTGCGCGACATGGATGCGCAGGCCCATGGTCTGTCGGTGGATCCGTTGGTTCGCCCCAGTCAAGGCATCCATCTGGTAGTGGATGCTTCGTTTTGGCCAGGCGAGCGGGCCTTGCTGGTGCCGTCTACCCGCGATGGACGTGTTCTGTTTGCGGTGCCCTGGCTGGGCAAGGTCTTGCTGGGCACGACGGACACCCCTCGGCCAGAGGCTTTGCCAGAACCCGTGCCCTTGCGTGAGGAGGTCGACCTGATCCTGCAGGAAGCCGGTCACTACCTGGCCCGTCAGCCCATTCGGGCCGATGTGCGCAGCATCTGGGCCGGTCTGCGGCCCTTGGTCAACGAGGCCCGCCCAGACGGAAGCGGTGGAACCAGCCGTGTCAGTCGAGAGCATCGCATCGACATATCCGGCTCGGGTTTGCTGACGGTTACTGGCGGCAAATGGACCACTTTCCGAGCCATGGGGGCCGATGTGCTCAAGGCCGGGGCATCGGCCGGTTTGCTGCCAGAGAAGGCTGCGCAAGCGGCACCCTGGTCGCCGTTGGTGGGGGCGCCACAGGCGGCGGGTCAGCCAACGCTCGCCGCTGCCCCGGGTTGGCACAGTTATGGTTCAGAGGCGTCTTACATCAAGACGCTGCCAGGGGGCGATATGCAGTGGTTGCCCGGCTTGGGGGAGGCTGCGGTTCGGTTTGCGGCCCGCCATGAATATGCCCGGACCGTGGAAGACGTTCTGACCCGCCGCTCCCGTTGGCTCATGCTGGACGCCTCGCTGGCCAGCACCTGGGCCCCCAGGGTGGCTCAGGTGCTGGCGCAGGAGACGGGTATCGACCCCCGTTTGCCTGAATTTGAGGCGCTGGCACGGCGCTATGCCTGCTGCCCGTGAGGTTTTTTGCCCTTTACAGCAAAAAAACTTGCCAGGGGCTTGCTTGAGGTTCTTTTCTCTGGCATAATCGAGGGCTTCGCTTTGCAAAAAGCGTAGTTATCTGCCCAATCTGAAGTGCCGCAAGTGGTTTGCGGTGTGGATGACGGGTCCAAGACTGATTTCTCGGGTGGCTTGTTTGCCTTGGAAATACAAGTTGGGAATATTGAAATGATCCAGACAGAATCTCGGTTGGATGTTGCTGACAACACCGGCGCCAAGTCCGTGCTGTGCATTAAGGTGCTCGGCGGGTCTAAGCGTCGCTACGCCAGCGTCGGCGACATCATCAAGGTGAGCATCAAAGAAGCCGCTCCACGTGGCCGCGTCAAAAAAGGCGAGGTTTACAGTGCTGTGGTGGTTCGTACTGCCAAAGGCATTCGCCGCGGCGACGGCTCCCTCGTTAAATTCGATGGCAACGCAGCTGTGTTGCTGAACAGCAAGCTTGAGCCTATCGGCACTCGTATCTTTGGCCCGGTCACGCGTGAACTGCGTACCGAGAAGTTCATGAAGATCGTGTCCCTGGCTCCCGAAGTGCTTTAAGGACTCGCCATGAACAAGATTATCAAAGGCGACGAAATCATCGTGATCACCGGTCGCGACAAAGGCAAGCGCGGCAAAGTGTCCCTGCGTGCTGATGATTCGCATGTGGTGGTTGACGGTATCAATCTCGTCAAAAAGCACGCCAAGCCCAACCCTATGAAGGGTACCAATGGCGGCATCATCGAAAAGGCCATGCCGATTCACCAATCCAATGTGGCGATTTTCAACGCTGCGACTGGCAAGGCTGATCGCGTGGGCATCAAGCAACTGGCTGACGGCAAGCGCGTGCGTGTGTACAAGTCCAGTGGCGAAGAAATCAAGGTGGCATAAACATGGCACGTTTTCAAGAACTCTATCGCGACAAAATCGCTGCTGAGCTGACGGCCAAGTTTGGCTACAAGTCGCCCATGCAAGTGCCTCGCATCACCAAAATCACCCTGAATATGGGCGTGAGCGAAGCTGTGGCCGACAAGAAGGTCATGGACAACGCTGTGGGTGACCTGACCAAGATCGCGGGTCAAAAGCCTGTGGTGACCAAGGCCAAGAAGGCTATTGCGGGTTTCAAGATTCGTGAGCAGCAGCCCATTGGTTGCATGGTGACCCTGCGCGGCGTGCAGATGTATGAATTCCTGGACCGTTTCGTCACCGTGGCATTGCCCCGTGTGCGTGACTTCCGTGGTATTTCTGGTCGTGCGTTTGATGGCCGTGGCAACTACAACATCGGCGTCAAAGAGCAGATCATTTTCCCTGAGATTGAGTACGACAAGGTTGACGCTTTGCGCGGTCTCAACATCAGCATCACCACAACGGCCAAGACCGACGAAGAGTGCAAGGCACTGCTCGCCGCTTTCCGTTTCCCCTTCAAGAACTGAGGTGTCACGTGGCTAAAGTAGCTTTGATCGAGCGTGAGCTCAAGCGTGAAAAACTGGCAGCCAAATTCGCGAAAAAATACGCGGAACTGAAAGCCATTGCCAATGATGCCAAGCGCAGCGACGAAGAGCGTGCAGCAGCCCGTCTGGGTCTGCAAAAGCTTCCGCGCAACGCCAACCCCACGCGCCAGCGCAACCGTTGCGAAATCACCGGTCGCCCACGTGGCACATTCCGTCAATTTGGTCTGGGCCGCGCCAAGATCCGTGAACTTGCCTTCCAGGGCAACATTCCGGGCGTGACCAAGGCCAGCTGGTAATCGGCAGGAGAGAACAACATGAGCATGAGTGATCCCATTGCCGATCTGTTGACCCGCATCCGCAACGCACAGATGGTCGCCAAGGCCAGCGTGTCGGTGCCTTCTTCCAAAGTGAAGGTGGCCATCGCCCAAGTGCTGAAAGATGAAGGCTACATTGACGGCTTCCAAATCAAGTCCAACGACGGCAAGTCCGAGCTGGAAATCGCCCTGAAGTATTACGCTGGCCGTCCGGTCATCGAGCGTATCGAGCGTGTGAGCCGTCCTGGTCTGCGCGTGTACAAAGGCCGTGATGCCATTCCTCAGGTCCAAAACGGCCTGGGCGTCGCAATCGTCACCACACCCAAGGGTGTGATGACCGACCGCAAAGCGCGTGCAGCCGGTGTCGGCGGCGAAGTGCTGTGCTACGTCGCTTAATGGCAGGAGAGACGAGATGTCCCGAGTAGGAAAAATGCCTGTGACCATCCCCGCTGGCGTGGATGTGTCCATCAAGGAAGATCAGATCAGCGTCAAAGGTACGGGTGGCCAACTGGCTACTGCGGCCAGCGTGCTGGTCAAGGTGAGCAACGAAGGCGGCAAGCTGAGCTTTGCGCCTGCCAACGATTCGCGTGAAGCCAATGCCATGAGCGGCACCTTGCGTCAGCTGGTGAATAACATGGTGACCGGTGTGACCAAAGGCTTCGAGAAGAAGCTGAGCCTGATTGGCGTGGGTTACAAGGCCCAGGCCTCTGGTGCCAAGCTGAACCTGGCTGTTGGTTACTCGCACCCTGTTGACATCGTGATGCCTGCCGGTATCACTGTGGCTACACCGAGCCCGACCGAGATCCTGATCAAAGGCGCTGATCGTCAGCGCGTCGGTCAGATCGCCGCTGAGATCCGTGCTGTTCGTCCGCCCGAGCCCTACAAGGGCAAAGGCATCCGCTATGCGGACGAGAAGATCACGATCAAAGAGACCAAGAAGAAATAAGGAGCTGCATCATGTTGACCAAGAAAGAGCAGCGTCTGCGTCGTGCACGTCAAACCCGTATCCGCATTGCCCAGCAAGGCGTGGCCCGTTTGACTGTCACCCGCACCAATTTGCACATTTACGCCAGTGTGATTTCTGGCTGTGGCACCAAAGTGTTGGCCAGCGCCTCCACTGCAGAAGCCGATGTGCGCCAAGCCCTGGGCACGACAGGCAAAGGTGGCAACGCCGCTGCTGCCCAGGTGATCGGCAAGCGCATCGCTGAAAAAGCCAAGGCTGCTGGTGTTGAGAAAGTCGCATTTGACCGTGCTGGTTTTGCCTACCACGGCCGCGTCAAGGCTCTGGCCGACGCAGCCCGTGAAGCTGGCCTGCAGTTCTAATCGGATCGGAATTTCAAATGGCTAAATTTCAAGCAAAACCCCAAAACGATGGTCCAGAGGACGGTCTGCGGGAAAAAATGATCGCGGTCAACCGCGTGACCAAGGTGGTCAAGGGTGGCCGTATCCTGGGTTTCGCAGCATTGACCGTGGTGGGTGATGGCGATGGTCGCATCGGCATGGGCAAAGGCAAATCGAAAGAAGTGCCAGCGGCTGTGCAAAAGGCCATGGAAGAAGCCCGTCGCAACCTGAAAAAGGTGTCGCTCAAGAACGGCACGATCCATCACACTGTGATGGGTCACCATGGCGCAGCCCGTGTGATGATGGCTCCGGCTCCCAAGGGTACCGGCATCATCGCTGGCGGCCCTATGCGTGCTGTCTTCGAAGTGGTTGGCATCACCGACATCGTGGCCAAGAGCCATGGTTCGTCCAACCCCTACAACATGGTTCGCGCCACTTTGGACGCGCTGGCCAATTGCACAACTGCCTCGGAAGTGGCAGCCAAGCGTGGCAAGTCGGTCGAAGACATCTTCGCCTGAACCGGAGTTTGAACATGACTACACAACAAACCGTCAAGGTCCAATTGGTGCGCAGCCCAATCGGTACCAAGCAATCCCACCGCGACACCGTGCGCGGTCTGGGTTTGCGCAAGCTCAACAGCGTCAGCGAATTGCAGGACACCCCTGCAGTCCGCGGCATGATCAACAAGATCGCTTACCTGGTCAAAGTTCTCTGAGAGACCGATGATGGAACTCAATAGCATCAAACCTGCAGACGGTGCCAAGCACGCTGCACGCCGCGTTGGCCGTGGTATCGGTTCGGGTCTGGGTAAAACCGCCGGCCGTGGTCACAAAGGTCAAAAATCCCGTTCGGGTGGCTACCACAAAGTGGGCTTCGAAGGCGGTCAAATGCCTTTGCAGCGTCGCCTGCCCAAGCGTGGCTTCAAATCTCATCTGCTGAAGTTCAACGCAGAAATCACTTTGTCCACTCTGAGCGATCTGGGTCTGGCCGAAGTGGATTTGTTGGCACTCAAGCAAGCGGGCCTCGTGTCCCAGCTGGCCAAAGTGGTCAAGGTCATCAAATCCGGTGAGCTCACCAAAGCCGTCAAATTGACAGGCATTGGCGCGACCGCAGGTGCCAAGGCTGCCATCGAGGCTGCTGGCGGCTCCCTGGCCTGAATGTTGACGAAGGAACAAGTCCGTGGCAACCAGCGCTAATTCCACAGCCAAGTCAGGCAAGTACGGTGACCTCAGTCGCCGTCTGGTCTTCTTGCTGCTCGCGCTGGTGGTCTATCGTATCGGGGCGCACATTCCCGTGCCGGGCATTGATCCTGATCAGCTCAAGCAGCTGTTCAATGGCCAGCAAGGCGGTATTCTGAGCCTGTTCAACATGTTCTCGGGCGGCGCGCTCTCGCGTTTCACCGTGTTCGCGTTGGGCATCATGCCTTACATCTCTGCATCCATCGTGATGCAGTTGCTGACTTATGTGTTGCCCGCTTTCGAGCAACTCAAAAAGGAAGGCGAGGCCGGTCGACGCAAGATCACCCAGTACACCCGTTTCGGTGCCTTGGGTCTGGCCTTGTTCCAGTCGCTGGGCATCGCGATGGCTTTGGAGGCTTCGGCCGGCTTGGTGATCCATCCTGGCTTTGGTTTCCGGATGACTGCCGTGGTGAGTCTGACTGCCGGAACCATGTTCCTGATGTGGTTGGGCGAGCAGATCACAGAGCGCGGGTTGGGCAACGGTATTTCGATCCTGATTTTTGCAGGCATCGCGGCCGGCCTTCCCAATGCCATGGGTGGTTTGTTCGAGCTCGTTCGCACGGGCGCCATGGGCCCACTGGTTTCGATTTTCATCATGGCATTGGTGGTCCTGGTGACCTATTTCGTGGTGTTTGTCGAGCGCGGTCAGCGCAAGATTCTGGTGAACTATGCACGTCGTCAGGTGGGTAACAAGGTGTATGGCGGTCAGTCATCACACTTGCCGCTCAAGCTGAACATGGCGGGTGTGATCCCTCCGATCTTTGCCTCTTCGATCATTTTGTTGCCTGCAACCGTGATCAACTGGTTCAGTTCCGGTGAAACCACCAGCCCCGTTGTTGCATTCTTCAAGGATGTGGCCTCCGCATTGACGCCGGGTCAACCGATCTACGTCATGTTTTATGCCGCAGCCATCATCTTCTTCTGCTTTTTCTACACGGCGTTGGTTTTCAACAGCCGCGAAACGGCAGATAACCTGAAGAAAAGTGGCGCCTTCATCCCGGGCATTCGCCCTGGTGATCAGACGGCTCGTTACATCGACAAGATTTTGTTGAGATTGACATTGGTTGGTGCGGCTTACATCACTTTTGTGTGTTTGTTGCCCGAGTTCCTGATCTTGAAATACAATGTTCCGTTTTATTTCGGCGGAACATCCTTGATGATCATTGTGGTCGTCACCATGGATTTCATGGCGCAGGTTCAAAACTACCTGATGTCTCAGCAATATGAGTCGCTTTTGAAGAAGGCAAGCTTCAAGTCCTAACCGATTTGAAACAAGAATTTCTGCGCCGCATGCGGGGCAACCATTTCAACCAGACTCGTGAGTTTGGTTAAACGAAGAGTTTTAGGAGAAAACCATGAGAGTTTCGGCTTCGGTCAAGAAAATTTGCCGCAACTGCAAGATCATTCGCCGCAAAGGCGTTGTTCGCGTGATCTGCACAGATCCACGTCACAAACAGCGTCAAGGCTGATTGCACTAGTTTTAGAGGACGAAAATGGCACGTATCGCTGGCATCAACATTCCGCCGCACAAACATACAGAGATTGGCCTGACCGCCATCTTCGGTATTGGTCGTACACGCGCTCGCAAAATCTGCGAAGCATGCGACATTGCATACTCCAAGAAGATCAAGGATCTGACGGACGGTGACCTGGAAAAAATTCGCGATCACATCGCTGAGTTCACCATCGAAGGTGACTTGCGTCGCGAAACCACCATGAACATCAAGCGTTTGATGGACATCGGTTGCTACCGTGGGTTCCGTCATCGCCGTGGTCTGCCCATGCGTGGCCAGCGCACACGTACCAATGCCCGCACTCGCAAGGGTCCGCGCAAAGGCGCTGCGGCACTGAAGAAATAATCAGGATTGAGAGACCATTATGGCTAAAGCACCATCGAACAGCGCAGCTCAGCGTGTCCGCAAAAAAGTCCGCAAGAACATTGCTGACGGCATTGCACACGTGCACGCTTCGTTCAACAACACCATCATCACGATCACCGACCGTCAAGGCAATGCTTTGTCTTGGGCTTCTTCCGGTGGCCAAGGCTTCAAGGGTTCGCGCAAGTCGACACCTTTCGCTGCTCAGGTCGCTTCTGAGGTGGCTGGTCGTGCAGCTCAAGACCAAGGCATCAAAAATCTCGACGTCGAGATCAAAGGCCCAGGTCCTGGTCGTGAGTCCTCTGTGCGTGCCTTGGGTGCTTTGGGCATCCGCATCACTTCCATTTCGGACGTGACGCCTGTGCCGCACAACGGCTGCCGCCCTCAAAAGCGCCGCCGCATCTAATTTTTCACCAAGCCCACCGCCAGGCCATGCTTGCATCGCCTGGCTCCCGCGTTTTCAGAATGCGGTAGTTCAATAAAGGAAATCCACGTGGCACGCTACCTCGGCCCCAAGGCCAAACTCTCCCGCCGTGAAGGCACCGACCTGTTCCTGAAGAGCGCACGTCGCTCGATCGCGGACAAATCGAAATTTGACACCAAGCCAGGCCAGCACGGCCGCACTTCCGGTCAGCGCACCTCCGACTATGGCCTGCAACTGCGCGAAAAGCAAAAAGTCAAGCGCATGTACGGCGTCCTGGAAAAGCAATTCCGTCGTTACTTTGCTGAAGCCGACCGTCGCAAAGGCAACACTGGCTCGAACCTGTTGGGCCTGCTCGAGTGCCGCCTGGACAACGTCGTGTACCGCATGGGCTTTGGCTCTACACGCGCTGAAGCACGTCAGCTGGTGTCCCACAAGGCCATCACTGTGAATGGCCAATCGGTCAATATCCCGTCTTACCAGGTCAAGGCTGGTGACGTGATCGCTGTTCGTGAGAAATCCAAGAAGCAAAACCGTGTGGTTGAAGCTCTGCAACTGGCCGCCCAAGTGGGTATTCCAGCTTGGATTGAGGTCAATGGCGATAAAGCCGAAGGCACCTTCAAGAAGGTTCCTGACCGTGACGAATTCGCTGCCGACATCAACGAATCGTTGATCGTCGAACTGTACTCGCGTTAATTCTGAGTCGTTTCAATCGTTCCCGGGTCGCCATGCAAGGTGGCTCCGGGTGCTTCATCAGCCTTACCGGTGTAACGAGCCGGGGGTATTGACAGGAAGTCTGAATGCAAACCAATCTGCTGAAACCCAAAGCCATCCAGGTCGAACAACTGGTAGCCAACCGTGCCAAAGTCACTCTCGAGCCTTTCGAGCGTGGCTACGGCCACACGCTGGGCAACGCCCTGCGTCGCGTGCTGCTGTCCTCCATGGTTGGCTATTCAGCAACCGAAGTGACCATTGCTGGCGTGGTGCATGAGTACTCGTCCATCGATGGCGTCCAAGAAGACGTTGTTAACATTTTGTTGAACCTCAAGGGCGTGGTCTTCAAGTTGCACAACCGCGATGAAGTCACACTGAGCCTGCGCAAGGATGGTGAAGGTGCTGTCACGGCTGCTGACATCCAGACCCCGCACGACGTTGAAATCATCAATCCTGAGCACGTGATCGCCAACCTGTCGCAAGGCGGCAAGCTGGACATGCAGATCAAGGTTGAAAAAGGCCGTGGTTATGTCCCCGGTAACATGCGCCGCTTTGCCGATGAGCCTACCAAGGCTTTGGGCCGTATTGTGCTGGACGCATCGTTCTCTCCGGTTCAGCGCGTGAGCTACACCGTCGAGAGCGCACGTGTCGAGCAGCGTACCGATCTGGACAAACTGGTTCTGGAAATCGAAACCAATGGCGCGATCAGTGCTGAAGATGCCGTGCGCGCTTCGGCCAAGATCCTGGTGGAGCAGCTGGCTGTGTTTGCACAGCTCGAAGGCGGCGAACTGTCGGCTTTCGATGCCCCCGCACAACGCGGTGGTGCTGGCAGCTTTGATCCGATTCTGCTGCGCCCTGTGGACGAGCTCGAACTCACTGTTCGTTCGGCCAACTGCCTCAAAGCAGAAAACATCTATTACATCGGTGACCTCATTCAGCGTACCGAGAACGAGCTGCTCAAGACTCCGAACCTGGGTCGCAAGTCGCTCAATGAAATCAAGGAAGTCCTGGCTTCTCGTGGTCTGACTTTGGGCATGAAGCTCGAAGCTTGGCCTCCAGCCGGTCTGGAAAAGCGATAATTTAAAGTTCCCGGATAAATTCTGGGGTGTGCACGGGCAGTACCTGATACGGCTGCCTGTTTAATAAAGAAAGGAAAGCACCATGCGTCACGGTCACGGCCTCCGCAAACTCAACCGCACCAGCGAGCACCGCCTCGCGATGCTTCGCAACATGATGAATTCGCTCATCGAGCACGAAGTCATCAAGACCACATTGCCCAAAGCCAAAGAGCTGCGCCGTGTGATCGAGCCCATGATCACTCTGGCCAAAGAAGACTCGCTGGCCAACAAGCGTCTGGCATTCAATCGCCTGCGTGACCGCGACAGCGTGGTCAAGCTGTTCGCCGATCTGGGCCCTCGCTTTGCAAAGCGTCCTGGTGGTTACACACGTATCCTGAAGATGGGTTTCCGTGTGGGTGATAACGCACCTATGGCACTGGTCGAATTGGTCGATCGTGCTGAAATTTCTGAAGCACCTGCTGCAGAATAAGGTATAATTAACTTTTTACCGCGGGGTGGAGCAGTCTGGTAGCTCGTTGGGCTCATAACCCAAAGGTCGTTGGTTCAAATCCGGCCCCCGCAACCAAATTTCAGCGCAAGCTGATTATGAAAAAGACCCGCTTTTAGCGGGTCTTTTTTTGTTTATGCGATTCGTTTCAGCAGGCCTTCGAGGGCATGCTCAGTGGTGGCTTGTCGGACGGCCGAGCGGTCTCCCGGGAATATTTTTTTTTCAGTTTCGACTCGGCCATCAATGCACCACGCAAACCAGACGGTACCCACAGGCTTGTCGACGCTGCCTCCTGCAGGCCCAGCCACGCCGGTGACGGCCAGTGCCACCTGGGCAGCAGAGTGGCGCACGGCGCCCTGAGCCATGGCCCGGGCAACGGCCTCACTGACGGCACCATGTTCGGCAATCAACGCCGAGCCCACACCCAGCAGTTCGTGTTTGGCCGCATTGGAGTAAGTGACAAAGCCGCGTTCAAACCAGGCGCTGGAGCCTGCAAGATCGGTGCAGCAGGCAGAAACCATGCCGCCTGTGCAGCTTTCGGCGGTGGCCATCATCCAGCCTCGTGCCAGCAGCCGTTGCGCGAGCAAGGTGCAGAGGTGTTCGGTGTTCATGCGATCCAGCGCCACAGAGCGATCACAAGCATGGTGCAAAAAGCAGCAACCAGGTCATCAAACAAGATGCCCCAGCCGCCACGCCAGCCGAAACCTTTGAACAACTGGTCAGCCCAGGCCACGGGGCCAGGTTTGGCAGCATCAAAAAAGCGGAACAGCGCAAAAGCACCCAATTGCGCCCAAAAACCAGAGGGCAAGACCAGCCAGAGAATCAACCACATGGCCACCACCTCGTCCCAGACAATGCAGCCGGGATCACTGATGCCCAGGTTCTTGGCAGTCACGGTGCAGGCCCACCAGCCCAACAGCAGACTGAGCGCAATCAGGCCGCCTTGTGTCGTGGGGGAGAGATGATCTTGAACAAGCAACCATGTCAGCCAGGCCCACAGACTGCCCGCCGTGCCCGGGGCCGAGGGGGACAAACCTGAGCCGGCACCGAGGGCCAAGAAATGGGCCGGGTGGGAGAGCATGAATGCCGCGGTTGGCCGTTGTGGCGATATGGGGGGCGATGCGGTCATGGGTTGGCGAAATGGTCAAACGATGTGAAGTGCCGCGTGAGGGCCTGACCGCCCCCATTCAGCACCTGGACACCCGTGCCAGCGCAGATGTGGCCAATGCGCGTGACCGGTGTCTGTGCGCTCACAGAGGCATGTTGAACCTGTTCGCGACAGTGAGGGGGGGCCGTGAAGACCAGCTCATAGTCATCGCCGCCGGACAGGATGCAGGTGTGAGTCAGCTCGGTTGGGCAAGACCACTGTGAGCGGCACGCCATCAGCGTCTCGGTGGCCGCCAGCTCGATGCTGGCACCCACGCCACTGGCTTTCAGGATGTGCCCCAGGTCGCCGAGCAGGCCATCGCTGATGTCGGCCGCAGCGCTGGCGACGCCGCGCAATGCCATGCCCAGCTGAACGCGTGGCGTGGGGGTCTCCATGCGCGATCTGGCCTGGGCAAAGACCGCCTCGGGCAGACTCACATGACCACGGAAAGCTTCCAGAGCCAGCCGGGCATCGCCCAGTGTGCCGCTGACATACAGGTCATCACCCGCACGTGCGCCACTGCGCAACAGGGCTTGGCCTTGAGGCACCTCGCCCAGCACCGTGATGGCAATGTTGAGTGGGCCGTGTGTGGTGTCGCCACCAATCAGCTCGCAATCGTGCAAGTCGGCCAGTGCAAACAGACCCGCAGAAAAACCTGCCAGCCAGGCCTTATCTGCACGCGGCATGGCCAGCGACAGCAAAAAGGCCTTGGGACGAGCGCCGCAGGCCGCCAGATCGCTCAGGTTGACGGCCAGCGCTTTGTGTCCCAGGTGATGAGGTGCAACGGTAGACAGAAAATGCCGACCCTCGACCAACATGTCGGTGGACATGGCCAGCTGGTGTCCGGGCGTTGTGCGGAGCAAAGCGCAATCGTCGCCAATGCCCAAATCGGCATGGCGCGCAGGCCGCTTGAAATAACGGTCAATCAGGTCAAATTCACCCATGGCGCAAGCTTAACCGTTCGGGCGGTGAACTCAGTGCAGCAGATGCCTGCCTGCGGCCCCGGGGATGGCCGAGGCGTCCAGCATGAAAGGGGCAATGGGGCACTCAAAGCGGTGGCCATCGACCGCCACAAAGAAAAATTCTCCCTGCATGCTGCCCGTGGCCG
>Ga0228703_1000766_pt1 | contig 21699 bp, 19 predicted proteins | sample McNCre217_Aug_MG_3_FD_178020 | JGI IMG/M metagenome (GOLD analysis project Ga0228703, IMG submission 178020) | Freshwater microbial communities from McNutts Creek, Athens, Georgia, United States - 29-17_Aug_MG | ecosystem: Environmental > Aquatic > Freshwater > Creek | place: USA: Georgia... | reverse complement strand
GTCGACAAACGGCAGACGGATGTGGCGAAACTTCAGCTCAAACTGCGCCAAGATCGCATTGCCAAAGGTCTCTGCGGTGATGCCTGTGCCATCAGAGATGAAGAAAACGGTCGGGTGGGGCATGAATTTTTCCAGTTCAAAAGGCGTTTTTGCACAGGTTTTGTGCACAAGCGGCAGTGCTTGGGAATCTACAATCACACCATTATCCGAATTCCGCTGTGCAGGTTGGCAACACCCTCGAAAAATAACAAAGTTGCCTAGTTGGCACGGCCGCGCCCGTTTTAACTTTTGGAGCTTTCTCATGTCTGCACGTTTCAGCGCGACCGCCTTGGTCGTTCCCTTCGAAGATTTAAGAATGAGTGACGTCGAGGTCGTAGGCGGTAAAAACGCCAGCCTTGGCGAAATGATTTCTCAGCTGCCCTCGGGCGTGCGTGTGCCCACGGGCTTTGCCACCACGGCGCATGCCTTTCGCGAGTTCTTGGCCTACGACGGCTTGGCCGACAAAATCAATGCCCGTTTGGACCAGCTCGACACCGAAGACGTGCGTGCGTTGGCCGAAGCTGGCGCTGAAATTCGCGCCATGGTGGAAGCGCAACCTTTCCCGGCTGATTTGCAAAAAGCCATCACCGATGCCTTTGCCACCTTGTCGGCTGGCAATGCGGCTGCAACCTTTGCGGTGCGTTCATCGGCCACTGCCGAAGATTTGCCAGACGCTTCGTTTGCGGGGCAGCAAGAAACTTTTCTGAACGTGCATGGCATTGACGAAGTGCTGCACAAGATGAAAGAAGTGTTCGCGTCGTTGTACAACGACCGCGCTATCAGCTACCGTGTGCACAAGGGCTTTGCCCACGCCGATGTGGCCTTGTCTGCCGGCGTGCAACGCATGGTGCGCTCTGACACAGGTGCTGCGGGTGTGATGTTCACCATCGACACCGAGTCGGGTTTTGAAGATGTGGTGTTCATCACCTCGAGCTATGGCTTGGGTGAGACCGTGGTGCAAGGCGCGGTGAACCCCGACGAGTTCTATGTGCACAAACCCACCTTGAAAGCTGGCAAGCGCGCGGTGATTCGCCGCAATCTGGGCTCCAAGCTGATTCAAATGGTGTTCTCCACCGCCGAAGAGAAAAAAGCCTCGGGCAAATTGGTCAAGACCACCGATGTGCCCACCGAGTTGCGCAACCGTTATTCCTTGACCGACGCGGATGTGGAGCAATTGGCCCACTACGCCATGGTGATTGAGGCCCATTACGGCCGTCCGATGGACATCGAATGGGGCAAAGACGGCACCGACGGCTTGCTCTACATCTTGCAAGCGCGTCCTGAAACCGTGAAGAGCCAAGCCAAGGGCCAAGCCGAGCTGCGCTACAAACTCAAAGGCCACAGCACCGTGCTGGCCGAAGGCCGCGCGATTGGCCAAAAGATTGGTACCGGCCCTGTGCGCTTGGTGCACAACATCAGCGAGATGGACAAGGTCCAACCCGGCGATGTGCTGGTGACTGACATGACCGACCCGAACTGGGAACCCGTCATGAAGCGCGCCAGCGCCATCGTGACCAACCGGGGTGGCCGCACTTGCCACGCGGCCATCATTGCGCGCGAGTTGGGCATTCCTGCGGTGGTGGGTTGCGGTGATGCGACCGAGCGTCTGAAAGACGGCACCTTGGTGACCGTGAGCTGCTCGGAAGGCGACACCGGTTTGATCTACGACGGTTTGTTAGAGACCGAAGTGACCGAAGTCCAGCGCGGCGAGATGCCCAAGATCAAAACCAAGATCATGATGAACGTGGGCAACCCCCAGCTGGCGTTTGACTTCTGCCAGTTACCCAACGATGGCGTGGGCTTGGCCCGCTTGGAGTTCATCATCAACAACAACATTGGCGTGCACCCCAAGGCCATCTTGGACTACCCCAATGTGGATGCCGACTTGAAAAAAGCCGTCGAATCGGTGGCTCGTGGCCACGCATCTCCTCGCGCGTTTTATGTGGACAAAGTGGCTGAAGGCATTGCCACCATTGCAGCCGCGTTTTATCCCAAGCCCGTCATCGTGCGCATGTCGGACTTCAAGTCCAACGAATACCGCAAACTCATTGGCGGCAGCCGCTACGAGCCAGAGGAAGAAAACCCCATGTTGGGCTTCCGTGGCGCCGCACGCTACATCAGCGAAGACTTCGGCGAAGCCTTTGCGATGGAGTGCGAAGCCATGCGTCGCGTGCGCGAAGACATGGGCCTCACGAATGTGCAAGTCATGGTGCCCTTTGTGCGTACCTTGGGCCAAGCTGAACGCGTGACCAATTTGTTAGCCCAGCACGGTTTGAAGCGCGGCGTGAACGACCTTAAAGTCATCATGATGTGCGAAGTGCCAAGCAACGCGATCCTGGCGGACGACTTCTTGAAGTTCTTCGACGGCTTCTCCATCGGCTCCAACGATTTGACCCAACTCACCTTGGGTCTGGACCGTGACTCGGGCTTGGAGTTGTTGGCGGCTGACTTTGACGAACGCGACCCCGCTGTGAAAGCTTTGCTGCGTAAAGCCATCGCGGCTTGTTTGGCCCAAGGCAAGTACGTGGGCATTTGCGGTCAAGGCCCCAGTGACCACCCCGACTTTGCGCACTGGTTGGCCGATGAGGGCATCAGCTCCATCTCGCTCAACCCAGACAGCGTGATCGACACCTGGAAATCGCTCGCCAAATAAAAAAGCGGTTGTTGTAGTGCGCATCTCAGGGGCAATCCTGAGATGCATGGCTGCGCGAAGCTGGTACAACTCAGGCGTGACACAAGAAACTTCACAGACTCCGACTCCGCCGAGTGCTGCTGCACCTTTGGGCGCACGCACTGCGCCTCTTTCACGTCGTGTGATGGGGGGGGTGATCGGTTTGGTGGTGGTGACCGTCGCCGCCTTGTGGACGGCTTGGCGCTGGCCGGATCAAACCTTGATGCATTTTTGGCTGGTGACCCAGGTGGTGCCGGTGGTCTATTTGTTTTTGGCTTGGTGGGGGGTGGACACAGCGTCTCCCCATGACTCCGATGTCGTTTAAACCTTGGCGTTGGCGTTTGGTGCTGGCCGGTCTGCTGGGGCTGGTTGTTCTGACGTTTGCCCTGTGGTTGGCCGATTTGATGGGCGTATCTAAGTCGTGGATCAACGGTTTCTTTTTGGTGGTGTCCATCATTGGCTATGCCGTGATCGGCATGTTGTGCCGAACCACCAACGCTGAAGAGTATTACGTGGCGGGACGGCGTGTCAGCGCCCCCTTCAACGGCATGGCCACTGCGGCTGATTGGATGTCTGCAGCCTCTTTTTTGGGTGTCACGGGCTTGTTGCTGTCGGATGGCTTTGTGGGCGATGGCCGACATGCAGGTGGTTTGGCCTATGTGCTGGGCTGGACCGGTGGTTTTTGTTTGTTGGGTTTCTTGTTTGCCGCCAAGCTCAACACTTCGCGTGCTGTGACGATTCCGCAGTTTTTGGGCGAACGCTTTCAGAGCACGGCGGTGCGTTGGTTGGCCGCATGGGGCGCTATTTTGTGCTCCAGCATTTATTTGGTGGCCCAAATTTATGGCGTGGGTTTGGTGGCTTCCATGCTCTCTGGTTTGACGTTTGAACTGGGCGTTTTTCTGGCGTTGGGCGGTATCTTGCTGTGCTCCTTTTTGGGCGGCATGCGGGCGGTTACGTGGACCCAAGTGGTACAGAGCGTGGTGATCGTGGCTTCCATGTTGGCCGTTGCTGCGGCCGTGTCGTGGCATACCCAAGGCCATCCTGTGATTGCCATTGCCGCAGCGCAATCGGTGCAGCACATCGAATCGCGCGCCAAAGTGATTGAGGCTGATCCGGCAGAGCAATCGACCCGCGAGGTGATGGCGGCGCGGGTGCGTGACTTAGAAACCAAAATGGCCGACCCTGTCCATGCGCGCGAGGTTGAGCGTCAAATTCTGGGGCGTCAAATTTCAAACGCCAAGGCGGACAACGCGCCGCTGCGAGAGATTCAGCGCTTGGAGTCCAACCCCGCATGGCGTGAACCCGGTGTCGATCGCTTGGTCCTGGCATGGCAAACCGAGCGCGATAGCTTGGTGCAGGCGATGGATCGACCTGTAGGGTTTCAAGCCCCTGGCTTGCAGGGCTTGAACCAAGGGTGGTTCAACAGCCTGGCCTTGGTGTTTTGTTTGATGGTCGGAACGGCCGCCTTGCCTCACATCTTGGTGCGTTCTTACACGGCAGCAGGGCCTGTGGAGGCACAAAAATCGATCGTGTGGGCCTTGTTGCTGATTGTGGTGGTGTATCTCTGCGCGTCGTCGTTGGCGGTATTGATCAAGTCGTTTGTGCTGACGGAGTTGGTGGGCGCGCATTTAGACCAGCTGCCCGAGTGGGCAGACCGTCTCAAACTGCGTAAATTGGCCTTGCTCAGCATCCATGATTACAACCAAGACGGCATCGTGCAATTTGCCGACATCCGTTTGTTCAACGATTACTTGGTGTTGGCGGTGCCTGAAATCGTGCGAATTTCTCCTATTTTTACCGGCTTGATCGCGGCGGGCGCTTTGGCCGCGGCCTTGTCCACGGCAGATGGCTTGCTGCTCACGATTTCAAATGCGCTGGCCCAGGATTTGTATTTTCAGACGGTGTCGCCGGATGCACCCGCCCTGCGGCGTGTGATGCTGTCGAAGATTTTGTTGATGGTGGTGGCCTTGCTGGCCGCGTGGTTTGCGACCAACCGGCCGGTGAATATTTTGTTCTGGGTCACCTGTGCGTTCTCCCTGGCCGCGTCGACCTTTTTCCCCGTCTTGCTGTTGGGCTTGTATTGGCCGGGCATGAACCGTGTGGGGGCAATTGCGGCCATGGTGTCGGGCTTGGGCCTGTGTTTTTATTACATCGTCACCAACCAGCCTTGGGTGCAACTCCAATTGCACCTGCAACCTAGCGAGACGTTGTGGTTCGGTTTAGAGCCGATTTGCGCTGGGGTTTTTGGCGTCCCCATGGGTTTGGCGCTTGGGTTCATTGGTAGCAAACTCTCATCACTCAAAAATTGACTATAATCATGGGCTTTTCCCTTGCTGCAAGCGTCTGACGCCGCAAGCAGCTTCATATCCACAAGGAGTGTCCATGCGTCATTACGAAATCATTTTGTTGATCCATCCGGATCAAAGCGAGCAAGTTCCAGCCATGCTGGAGCGTTACAAAGGCATGATCACCGCAGGTGGTGGTGCGATCCACCGTATGGAAGACTGGGGTCGCCGCCAGTTGGCCTACATGATCAACAAGCTTGCTAAAGCTCACTACATTTGCTTGAACATCGAAGCGAACCAAACGGTGATGTCTGAACTCGAACACGCATTCAAGTTCAACGATGCCGTGTTGCGTCACCTGACTGTCTTGAAGAAAAAGGCTGAAACAACGCCTTCGCTCATGATGAAGACAGTTGAGCGCGAAGAAGCTCGTAAGACACAACAAGCTGAGTTTTCAGCTTAAGTTTTTGCGTTTTTATTGCAAGGTGTGAATCACGTTGTTTTGAACGCTTGCATTGCAGAGGTTTCCCCCCTGCGATACACCCCGGCAGGTTTACCTGCACTCGATCTCAGACTCGATCACGAGTCGGATATTGAAGAAGCGGGAAGCAAGCGACAGGTCAAAGCTAGCGTCAAAGCCGTCACCCTAGGTTCTTTGGCTGAACAACTTGTTCGGCAACCCTTGGGTCAAGTCTTTCGGTTCACAGGTTTTTTAGCCTCGCCACGCAATAGCAAGAACGTCGTCCTTCACATTCAAGATTTTCAGCAAATTTCATAGGAGGCCCAGATCATGGCCACATTCAAGAAATTCAACAAAGACAAGCGCCCCAAGCGCAACACGCAATCATTGCTTTTCAAGCGCAAGCGCTTCTGCCGCTTCACCGTCACGGGCGTTGAAGAAATCGACTACAAAGACGTCGACACCTTGCGTGACTTCATTGCCGAAAACGGCAAGATCATTCCCGCACGCCTGACCGGCACACGCGCTATTTACCAACGTCAGCTGAACACTGCCATCAAGCGCGCACGCTTCTTGGCCTTGGTGCCTTACAGCGACCAGCACAAGATCTAAGGAGACCGACCATGCAAATTATTCTGCTCGACAAGGTCGTGAACCTCGGCAACCTCGGCGAAATCGTCAAGGTCAAAGACGGCTATGCACGCAACTTTTTGATTCCTTCAGGCCGCGCACGTCGCGCCACTGAAAACGCGATCAAAGAATTCGAAGTGCGCCGCGCTGAACTCGAAAAAGCTGCTGCTGAGAAATTGGCTGCTGCACAAGCTCAAGGTGAAAAGTTGGCGGGTACATCCATCAAACTGAGCCAAAAAGCCGGTGTGGACGGTCGTTTGTTCGGCTCCGTGACCAACTTTGACATTGCTGAAGAGCTGACAAAGAACGGTTACGCTGTGGCGAAAGCTCAAGTGCGTATGCCTACAGGCCCCATCAAGGTCGTTGGCGACAGCACCGTGAGCGTGGCTTTGCACACTGACGTGGTGGTTGAGATCACTGTGTCTGTGTACGGCGAAACTGCTTAAGTTTTACCGCTCCACAAAAAGCCGCTCTCAGGAGCGGCTTTTTATTTGCTTATCCCTTGATTTCCCCAGCCAACGCACTGCTTATCCACAGGGTTATCCCATGAGGAATAGCCTTTCAGGGCTTAGGATGTGCGTTTTACAGGATTCCTATGTCAGCCGTGATGTCCAGCCTTGAAGAAGGCTTCTCTGCCGATCAGCAAATTGCCCAATTGCGTATTCCGCCCCATTCGATTGAGGCGGAGTCGAGCGTGTTGGGCGGCTTGTTGCTAGACAATGGCGCATGGGACCGGGTGGGTGACTTGCTGGTAGATGGTGACTTCTACCGTTATGAACACAAGCAGGTGTATGCCGCGATTGGTGCTTTGGTGAACACCAGCCGGCCCGCAGACGTGATCACGGTTTACGAGCACCTGCAGGCCTTGGGCAAGGCCGAAGAAATCGGTGGCTTGGGTTACTTAAACGCCTTGGCGCAGTACGTGCCCAGCGCCAGCAACATTCGCCGCTATGCCGAAATCGTGCGTGAGCGTTCGATTCTGCGCAAGCTGGTGACGGCCAGTGATGAAATTGCCACCAATGCCTTCAACACGCAGGGCAGAGCGGTCGCACAAATTTTGGACGAGGCAGAGCAAAAAATCTTCAACATCGGTGAAGAAGGCTCGCGCATGAAACAAGGCTTTCAAGCCATGCCTCAGCTGGTGGTCGATTTGCTGGACCGTGTGCAGGAGATGGCGGATAACCAAAACGACATCACCGGCGTACCGACTGGTTTCATTGACTTTGACCGCATGACCTCGGGGCTGCAGCCTGGTGACTTGATCGTGTTGGCGGCTCGTCCGTCGATGGGCAAAACAGCGTTGGCAATCAACATTGCCGAGCATGTGGCTTTGAACGAAGGTTTGCCTGTGGCTGTGTTCTCCATGGAGATGGGCGCCTCGCAGTTGGCTGTCCGTATCGTGGGTTCGATTGGTCGTGTAGATCAAGGCCATTTGCGCACGGGCAAGTTGAGCGACGACGAATGGCCACGTTTGACCGAAGCCATTGAGAAGCTACGCAATGTGTCCTTGCACATTGACGAAACACCGGGCCTCACCCCCAGTGAGTTGCGTGCCAACGCGCGTCGCTTGGCGCGTCAATGCGGCAAGCTCGGGCTCATCGTGGTCGACTATTTGCAGCTCATGAGTGGCTCGAGCAGCAGCGGCGGTGACAACCGCGCGACCGAGATCGGCGAAATTTCCAGGGGTTTGAAAATGCTGGCCAAAGAGCTGCAGTGCCCCGTGATTGCCTTGTCTCAGCTCAACCGAAGTGTGGAGCAGCGCACCGACAAACGTCCCATGATGAGTGACTTGCGTGAGTCCGGCGCGATTGAGCAAGACGCGGACGTGATCATGTTCATTTACCGCGACGATTACTACAACAAAGAGTCCAAAGAGCCAGGCGTAGCCGAGGTCATCATTGGCAAGCAGCGTAACGGTCCGACAGGAACCGTCAAGCTGGCCTTCTTGAAACCGTTGACCAAGTTCGAGAGCTTGGCCAGCGGCTACAACAACGGTGACTTCTAAACCTTAAAGCACATCGCTGGCAAAGTCTGCCAGTCGTGAGCGCTCGCCGCGCGCCAGTGTGATGTGGCCCCCATGCGGCCATCCTTTGAAACGGTCCACGGCATAGGTCAAGCCTGACGAACCTTCGGTCAAGTAGGGGGTGTCGATCTGCGCCAAGTTGCCCATGCACACGATCTTGGTGCCAGGACCCGCACGCGTGATCAACGTTTTCATTTGTTTAGGCGTCAAGTTCTGAGCTTCATCGATGATGAGGTACTTGTTCAAGAACGTGCGCCCGCGCATGAAGTTCAAGCTCTTGATCTTGATGCGGCTGCGGATGAGTTCGTTGGTGGCGGCACGCCCCCATTCACCAGCACTGGTCTCCGTTTTGGCCAGGACTTCCAGGTTGTCGTCCAAAGCACCCATCCACGGCCCCATCTTTTCCTCTTCGGTGCCGGGTAAGAAGCCAATGTCTTCGCCCACGCTCACCGTGGCACGGGTCATGATGATTTCGGTGTAACGACGGTCGTCCAGAACCTGGGTCAAACCCGCAGCCAGCGCCATCAAGGTCTTGCCTGTGCCCGCTGTGCCGGTGAGGGTGACAAAGTCAATCTCAGGATCGGTCAGCAAGTTCATTGCGAAATTTTGTTCACGGTTGCGCGTGGTCACGCCCCAGACGGCATTCTTCAAATGGGTGAAATCTTTGAGCGTTTTCAGTACCACGGTCTTGCCGCGAATTTCTGTCACGCGCGCATACAAACTGGGCTCGCCCGGTGCTTCGAAGTACACAAATTGGTTGATGTGCAAATCAGGAACGAGAGGACCCGTCAAACGGTAAAAGGTCTGACTGCCGCTTTGCCAGCTTTCCACCGATTTGGCGTGTTTGATCCAGAAGTCCTCGGGCAAGGCCAGGGCGCCTGAATACAACAGATCGCCATCTTCCAGCGTTTTGTCGTTCTGATAGTCCTCGGCGGCTAAACCCAATGCGCGCGCTTTGACGCGCATGTTGATGTCTTTTGAAACCAGAACGACTTCGCGTGGTGCATGTTTGACACGCAGCGCTTCGACCACGCCCAAAATTTGGTTGTCGGCTTTGCCTTGAGGCAAGCTAGACGGCAAGGTGAAGTCCAAGGGCTCCGTTTGGAAAAACAAGCGACCGCCCACCTCTTTGTGACCCGTGCCGTCGAGTTTGATGCCCGTGATGATGTCGGCATTGTGTGAGGCCACCAAGGCGTCCAATGAGCGGCTGGTTTGACGTGCATTGCGTGCGACTTCGGTCATGCCTTTCTTGTGGCCGTCCAGCTCTTCCAAGACGATCATGGGCAAGAACACATCGTGTTCTTCAAAGCGGAACAAGCACATGGGGTCATGCATCAACACATTGGTGTCGAGCACGAACAGCTTGGCGGGGCCCGTGTGTTTCGGTTTTTTGGGGGCAGCCGTGTTGCGTGTTGGCGTTGTTTTGCGCGCTGCAGAGCGAGCGGTCGCTGGCTCTGTGACTTCTTGCCTCAGTACTTCCTTTTCTGCCGTGCGACTGCTGGTGCGATCGATGGTCTCGACTTGAACAGGTGCTGAGTGACGTTCTGCAGGTGTGGCGCGTTCGCTCGCATGACGTGTGGCGCGAGATTTAACGGGGGCATCCAAAGCTTCTGTGTTCAACAAGGCGGCGCGTTTGGTGGGGGCTGGTGGCAATGGCATGGGTGATGAACTAAGTTGTTGAAACAAGATGCATGCGTTTTAAAAGCGAAAAAGCCGCCTGGAGGCCAAGGCGGCTTGTGGGGTGAAACGAGTTCGCTTCTTTCAACGTCATGAGCCCACTATACCCGAGCTCTGTGACGTCTCTGTGGCGGTTTAGCCGCCTGCTTTTTTCAGCGCTTTGACGGCTTTGAGCACATCGTCCACATGGCCTGGGACTTTCAAACCGCGCCATTCTTCTTTCAGCAGGCCATCGGCGCCGACCAAGAAAGTGCTGCGCTCAATGCCTTTGACCTTTTTGCCGTACATGATTTTGTTTTTCACAACGCCAAACATGTGACACATTTTTTCTTCTGTGTCAGCAATCAGCTCGAATGGCAATTCGAGCTTTGTTTTGAAGTCGTCATGCGACTTCATGTTGTCGCGTGAGACGCCAAACACGATCGCGCCAGCTTTGACGAAATCTTTGTATTTATCGCGGAACTGCATGGCTTCTGTGGTGCAGCCTGGTGTGTTGTCTTTGGGATAGAAGTACAACACCATCATCTGGCCTGTGTGCGAGGTGTTGGACACCTTGATGCCACCTGTTGCGTTGGCTTCAAATTCAGGGAGGGGTTTGTTGACAACAATTGCCATAGCGCTCAATCAGATGTGACAGTGGAGATGGCCGAGTGGGGCGGGGCGACTGTCTAGACAGCCCCTACGGCAACCCATTATTTTAACTTGAAAACACCCGAATCACGCCTGGGTGTGAATGGGGCGCGGTTTTGTGCGCTTTAGGGTGCGTCAGGGGGCTCAATCAGCAGGGCAGCAGCCACTTTGCGGCCTTCCCCCGCCAAGATGTTGTAGGTGCGGCAAGCAGCTTGTGTGTCCATGGTTTCGACGCCTGTTTGCTTTTGTATCAAGCTTGCCATCCAAGTGGGCGATGCAAAGCGCAACCGGTTGCCGCTGCCAAACACAATCAATTCGACTTGGAGTTGCGCGAGTTGCTCGAAATGCGCAGCACTCAGGCTCTCAAAGTTGGCGCAATCCCAATCGAAGCGTTGGCCATCTGAGGTGATGACCACGCTGCGTGTCACTTTTTCGCCTTGAATCGCAACCCATCCAGGGCCATAGCCAGTGACGGACAGGGTATCGATGCGATCGGGTTGTAATTTCATAAATGCCTTGAGAACTGTGGTCAAATTATAGGTTTCACCCTGTAAAAGAGCCCTCGGAGGGACTTTGAAGAAGATCCAAAAATCCAACAAGCTGTCCAACGTCTGTTACGACATTCGCGGTCCCATCATGGACCGCGCGCGTCAAATGGAGGAGGAAGGCCACAAGATCATCAAACTCAACATTGGCAACTTGGCCGTGTTTGGTTTTGATGCGCCTGAAGAAATTCAGCAAGACATGATCCGCAACTTGCCCAACTCGGCGGGTTATTCGGACAGCAAAGGCATTTTTGGCGCCCGCAAAGCGGTGATGCACGAGACCCAAAAACAGGGCATCAAGGGCGTCACGCTCGACGACATTTACTTGGGCAATGGCGCCAGCGAGTTGATCGTGATGGCCACCAATGCCTTGCTCAACAACGGCGATGAGCTGCTGTTGCCAGCCCCCGACTATCCCCTGTGGACGGCGGCGGTGAGCCTGTCGGGCGGCACGCCCGTGCACTATGTGTGCGACGAGGCCAATGGCTGGATGCCCAACGTGGCCGACATCCGCGCCAAGATCACGCCCAACACCAAGGGCATTGTGGTGATCAACCCCAACAACCCCACGGGTGCTTTGTACTCGGACGATTTGCTCAAAGAGATTGTGGCCTTGGCGCGCGAGCATGGCTTGATTATTTTTGCCGACGAGGTGTACGACAAAGTCTTGTACGACGATGTCAAACACACACCGATCGCGAGCTTGAGCGATGACGTGTTGACCTTGACCTTCAACTCCTTGTCCAAGAGCTACCGCTCATGCGGCTATCGCGCAGGCTGGATGGTGGTCTCTGGCGATAAAAAGCCAGCCTTGGATTACATCGAGGGCTTGAACATGCTCTCCAACATGCGCTTGTGCGCCAACGTGCCTGGCCAATGGGCCATTCAAACGGCGTTGGGCGGCTATCAGAGCATCAACGATTTGGTTGGAGATGGCGGTCATCTGCGCAAGCAACGCGATTTGGCCTATGAACTCATCACCGCCATTCCCGGTGTGAGCTGTGTGAAGCCGCAAGCCGCGCTGTACATGTTCCCGCGCTTGGACCCCAAGGTCTACCCGATCAAAGACGACCAACAGTTCTTCCTAGAGATGCTGGAAGAAACCAAGGTCATGTTGGTGCAGGGCACGGGCTTTAACTGGGCCAACACCGACCATTTCCGCATTGTGTTTTTGCCGCATGTAGATGACCTGCGCGAGGCCATCTCACGCATCGCAAAATTCCTTGAAAACTACAGAAATAAAAACGCAGCATGAAACCGATTCAAGTAGGCCTGTTAGGCATTGGCACTGTGGGCAGCGGCACGTTTGAAGTGCTCAAGCGCAACCAAGAAGAAATCCAACGCCGCGCCGGTCGTGGCATTGAAGTCACTATGGTGGCCGACCTCGATGTGGCGCGTGCCAAAAGCATCGTGGGCGCCAATGTGCAAGTGGTGGACGATGCGCGCCAAGTCATTGCCAACCCTGAGATTGACATCGTGATCGAGCTGATCGGTGGCTACGGCATTGCCAAGCAGCTCGTACTCGAAGCCATTGCTGCGGGCAAGCATGTGGTGACGGCCAACAAGGCCTTGCTGGCTGTGCACGGCACCGAAATTTTTGCAGCCGCCCACCAAAAAGGCGTGATGGTGGCGTTTGAAGCGGCCGTGGCCGGTGGCATCCCCATCATCAAAGCCCTGCGTGAAGGCCTGACCGCCAACCGTATTCAGTGGTTGGCCGGCATCATCAACGGCACGACCAACTTCATCTTGTCTGAGATGCGCGACAAGGGCTTGGCCTTTGGCGATGTGCTCAAGCAAGCCCAAGCTTTGGGCTATGCCGAAGCGGACCCTACCTTTGACATTGAAGGCGTGGATGCAGCGCACAAAGCCACCATCATGTCGGCCATCGCATTTGGCGTGCCGGTGCAGTTTGACAAGGCCTATGTGGAAGGCATCACCAAGCTGGAGTCCCAAGACATCAAGTACGCCGAGCAACTCGGCTACCGCATCAAGCTCTTGGGTATTTCCAAGCGCACCGCCGCAGGCATTGAGCTGCGCGTGCACCCCTGCTTGGTGCCTGCCAAGCGTTTGATTGCCAACGTCGAAGGCGCGATGAACGCGGTGATGGTGCAAGCCGACGCCGTGGGCACGACGCTTTATTACGGCAAAGGTGCGGGCAGCGAGCCTACTGCCAGCGCCGTGATTGCCGACTTGGTCGATATCACGCGTTTGCACACGGCCGACCCGTTGAACCGCGTGCCGCATTTGGCGTTCCAGCCCGATGCCATGAGCAACTTGCCGATTCTGCCCATGGCGCAAGTGGTCACCAGCTACTACCTGCGTTTGCGCGTGGCCGACCAAGCGGGCGTGCTCGCCAAGGTCACGGGTATTTTGGCCAGCGCCGACATCAGCATTGATGCCGTGTTGCAGCGCGAAGCCGGCGAGGGTGAGAGCCACACCGACCTCATCATCTTGACCCACGACTGCGTGGAAGCCCAGATGAACCAAGCCATCGCTGAGATGCAACAACTCAGCACCGTGTTGGCCCCGATCACCCGCATCCGCAAAGAAGAGTTGAACTGATGCTGTATTTGTCCACGCGCGGCCATGCCGAGCGCAAGCGTTTTTGTGAAATCCTCCTTGAGGGCTTGGCCCCCGATGGTGGTTTGTATTTGCCCGAACACTACCCCCAGGTGGACGATGCAGCGCTCACGCGTTTGCGCCACACGTTCAACACCCAAGGCTACGCGGCCTTGGCGTTTGAAGTGCTGTCGCTGTACATCGACGACATTCCTGCGGCTGACCTGAAAGCCTTGTGCGCCAAGACCTACACGCAAGACGTGTTTGGCACTGCGGCCATCGTGCCCGTACGCGCTTTGGAAGATGGCTTGTTCATCGAGGCCTTGTCCAACGGCCCCACGCTCGCGTTCAAAGACATGGCCATGCAATTGCTGGGCAACTTGTTTGAGTACGAGTTGGCACGCCGTGGCGAAGAGCTGAATATTTTTGGCGCCACCAGTGGCGACACGGGCAGCGCCGCCGAATACGCCATGCGTGGCAAACAAGGTGTGCGCGTGTTCATGACCAGCCCACACGGCCGCATGAGCCCCTTCCAGCAAGCGCAAATGTTCAGCTTGATGGATGAGAACATCCACAACATTGCGATCGAAGGTGTGTTTGACGATTGCCAAGATTTGGTCAAAGCCGTGTCCAACGATTTGGACTTCAAAACCCAATACAAGATCGGTACTGTCAACTCTATCAACTGGGCGCGTTTGTTGGCCCAGGTGGTGTACTACTTCGCAGGCTATTTCCAAGCGACAACAGCCAACAGCCAAAAGGTGAGCTTCACCGTGCCCAGCGGCAACTTTGGCAATGTGTGTGCCGGCCATGTGGCACGCATGATGGGCCTGCCCATCGACACCTTGGTGGCGGCCACCAACGAAAACGATGTGTTGGATGAGTTCTTTCGCACCGGTGTGTACCGTGTGCGCGGCAGCGCTGACACCCACGAAACCTCCAGCCCTTCGATGGACATTTCCAAGGCCAGCAACTTCGAACGCTTTGTGTTCGATTTGCTGGGACGCGATGCCGCATTGACCAAAGACCTGTTTGGTGCCCAAATTTCGAAGAACGGCCAATTTGATTTGAGCGGTAATCCGCACTTCGCAGAAGCCGCCACACGCTACGGCTTTGCCAGCGGCAAGAGCACGCATGCCAACCGTTTGGCCACCATCCAAGACGTGCACCAGCGCTTCGGGCAGATGATTGACACCCACACGGCCGATGGCGTCAAAGTCGCACGTGAGCACGTCAAGGCCGGTGTGCCCATGATCGTGCTGGAAACCGCTTTGCCCATCAAATTTGCGGCCACCATTGTGGAAGCCTTGGGCCAAGAACCCAATCGCCCAGCCAAGTTTGAAGGCATTGAAGCCTTGCCCAAACGTGTGCAAGTGATGAAGGCCGATGTGGCGCAAATCAAGGCCTACATCGCCCAGCACTGCGACCACGCATGAAGGTCGTCGCCTTTGCCGGCTACTCCGGCTCAGGAAAAACCACCTTGGTGGAGCAACTGATTGGCTGTTTGCGCATGCGGGGTTTGCGCGTGTCCGTGGTCAAGCATGCGCACCACAACTTGGACATTGACAAACCCGGCAAAGACAGCTGGCGCCACCGTGAAGCGGGGGCGTTTGAGGTGCTGGTGGCCTCCAACCAACGTTTGGTCTTGCAACGCCAGTTTGAGCAACCCGCGCAGCTCTCGGTGCACCACCTGTTGGCCGAGGTGTACGACGGTGTGGATTGGGTCTTGGTGGAAGGCTTTAAAAAAAGCGACTTGCTCAAGGTTGAAGTCTGGCGCCAAGCCTCTAAGCAACCCGGGCGCTACCCCGATGATGACTTTGTGGTGGCGATTGCCACTGACTCGCCGCAAGACCTGCCTGAAGCCACACAACGTCCGGTGCTCGACTTGAACGATCCTTATGCCATCGCGGACTGGCTGATTGCCAACGAGGACCGTTTTGAATACAACCCCCTGCTGATATGACCCGTCCTGCCTTGCTTTCGCTCGATGATGCCTTGCCGCAATTGCTGGCCCACGCCCGGGCATTGACCGCGACACAACAGGTGTCGACCTTCGAGGCCGATGGCCGTGTGTTGGCGCAAGATGTGACGTCTGCCTTGCAGGTACCACCTCAAGACAACAGTTCCATGGACGGCTACGCCGTGCGGGCGGCAGACTGCGCGCAAGTCGGTGCGCTGCTGCGTGTGACCCAGCGTATTCCTGCGGGCACCCATGGCACCCAGCTCCATGCAGGCGAGGCAGCCCGCATCTTCACCGGTGCCCCCATTCCACCTGGGGCCGATGCGGTGGTGATGCAAGAGGACTGTGAAGCTTTAGACGGCGATCAAGTCAAAGTCACCAAGGCCGTGCCCCTCGGTCAGTGGATTCGCCGCTCGGGCGAAGACGTCACGCGTGGTGCCACGGTGCTCACCCGGGGTACGCGTTTGACGCCCGCTGAATTGGGCTTGGCTGCCAGCATTGGTTTGGCACAGCTGCATGTGTCTGCGCGTCCGCGTGTGGCGTTGTTTTCCACCGGTGATGAGTTAGTCATGCCCGGCGATGTGGCGCCAGAGGCCATGCAGCCTGGGGCGATTTACAACTCCAACCGATTCTTTTTGCGCGCCATGCTGCAGCGCTTGGGCTGCGAAGTGACCGACCTGGGCATCGTGCCCGACAAACGCGAGGCAACGATTGCCGCCTTGCGCGATGCGGCCCAGCACCACGATTTGATTCTCACCAGCGGCGGTGTGTCGGTGGGCGAGGAAGATCACATCAAGCCCGCCGTCGAAAGCTTGGGTGAACTGAATCTGTGGCAACTGGCCATTAAGCCTGGCAAGCCTTTCGCGTATGGCAAGGTGAACCGCGTGGGTGAGGGCAAAGTCAAAGCTGAGGTTGCAGGCGACGCATGCCATTTCATGGGCTTGCCGGGTAACCCAGTGTCCAGCTTTGTCACCTTCTTGTTGTTGGTGCGTCCCTTTGTCTTGGCTTTGCAAGGTGTGACGAAGACAGAGATCACCCGCACCGAGATGACGGCGCATTTCGATTGGCCGCGCGCTGACAAGCGCCGCGAGTTTTTGCGCGTCAAGCGCAACGCACAGGGCGGCCTTGATTTGTTCCCGAACCAAAGCTCAGGTGTGCTCACCTCTGCCGTGTGGGGCGATGGTGTGGTGGATAACCCTGCTGGGCAAACGATTTCAAAAGGCGATACCGTTCGCTTTATTTCCTTTGCGGAGTGGTTGGCATGAACGTGACCTTGAAGTACTTTGCCTCGGTTCGCGAAGCGATTGGCCAAGGGGGTGAAAGCGTGAACACGTCAGCAACCACGGTACAAGCCTTGCGCGACGAGTTGATTGCGCGCGGTGGTGCCTATGCCGAGGTGCTGGCCCATGGTCGCGCTGTGCGCATGGCTTTGGACCAAGTGGTGTGCGACGGGTCTGCTGTCTTGCGCGAAGGCTGCGAAGTGGCCTTTTTTCCGCCTGTCACCGGTGGCTAAACCAAAAGGCAAGCCATGTCCTTCAACGTCAGCATCCAAACCCAAGACTTTGATGTCAGCCAAGAGCTGACGGCCTTGCGGGCGGGCGATGCGCGGGTGGGCGCCGTGTGCTCGTTTTTAGGCACGGTGCGCGAACGCAATGACGGCAGCGCAGTGGCCAGCATGGAGCTTGAGCACTACCCGGGCATGACCGAGAAATCCATCGCTGCCATGATGGACGAAGCCCAAAAGCGCTTTGACATTTACGCAGCCCGTGTGATTCACCGTGTGGGTTTGCTGCACCCGGAAGATCAAATCGTTTTTGTAGCGGTCACCTCGGCTCACCGAGGTGAGAGCTTCCAGGCTTGCGAGTTTTTGATGGACTACCTCAAAACCCAAGCGCCTTTCTGGAAAAAAGAAGTCACCCCTGAAGGTGCGCGTTGGGTCGATGCGCGGGTGAGCGACGACCAAGCCCTGGCCCGTTGGGGCATTGAAGCGCATAACTCCACCGCGCCCTGACGGTGTGTGCCACCGCACTGCCCGAGGAACACGCGGGTGGGTGAATGTGCGATGCCTTGACCCAAGTCAAATGGGTCCGCAGCCTTGCCACTTGAAATAACACCTGACAGCCTCAACTAGGGGTTAATTCAATAATTTCCCGGAGTTTCCATGCGTATTGAAAAACTCACCACCAAGTTTCAAGAAGCCTTGGGCGACGCACAGTCGCTCGCGCTGGGCGGCGACCATGCCTACATTGAGCCTTCCCACGTGTTGGTGGCCATGCTGCGCCAAGACGATGGGCCCAAGGCGTTGTTGCAACGCGCGGGCGCCAATGTCTCAGGCTTGTTGTCGTCGGCAGAAGACGCGATGAACCGCTTGCCCAAGGTCGAAGGCCAAGAGCAGGTGCAAGTCGGTCGTGACACGGTGTCACTCATCCAAGCTGCTGAAAAAGAAGCCATCAAACGGGGCGACCAGTTTGTCGCCAGTGAATTGTTTTTGCTTGCCATGTGCGACAACAAGGGCAATTGGGGCAAGCTCGCCACCCAAAACGGCTTGAGCCGCAAGTCTTTAGAGGCTGCGGTCACTGCCGTGCGCGGCGGTCAAAAAGTGGACAACGCCGAGAGCGAAGGTCAACGCGAGTCGCTCAAAAAATACTGCATGGATTTGACCGAGCGTGCACGCCTGGGCAAGCTCGATCCCGTGATTGGTCGTGATGACGAAATCCGCCGCGCCATTCAAGTGTTGCAACGCCGCAGCAAAAACAACCCCGTGCTCATCGGTGAGCCCGGTGTGGGCAAAACCGCGATTGTGGAGGGCTTGGCCCAACGCATCGTGGCGGGTGAAGTGCCTGATTCACTCAAAGGCAAACGCGTGTTGTCGCTCGACATGGCTGCGTTGTTGGCCGGTGCGAAATACCGCGGTGAGTTTGAAGAGCGTTTGAAAAGCGTGCTCAAAGAGTTGGCGCAAGACGAAGGCCAGACCATTGTGTTCATCGACGAGTTGCACACCATGGTGGGCGCGGGCAAGGCCGATGGCGCCATGGATGCGGGCAATATGCTCAAACCCGCTTTGGCGCGTGGCGAGCTGCATTGCGTGGGCGCGACCACCTTGGACGAGTACCGCAAGTACATCGAGAAAGACGCTGCGCTGGAGCGCCGTTTCCAAAAAATCATCGTGGGCGAGCCCACGGTGGAAGCGACGATTGCGATTTTGCGTGGCTTGCAAGAGAAATACGAAGTGCACCATGGTGTCGAGATCACCGACCCTGCCATCGTCGCGGCGGCCGAGCTGAGCCACCGTTACATCACCGACCGCTTCTTGCCAGACAAGGCGATTGACTTGATTGACGAAGCGGCAGCCAAAATCAAAATTGAAATCGACTCCAAGCCCGAGGTGATGGACAAGCTCGACCGTCGCCTGATTCAGCTCAAGATCGAACGCGAAGCCGTGCGCAAGGAAAAAGACGAAGCCTCGCAAAAACGCATGGAGTTGCTGGAAGAAGAGATTGAAAAAATCGGCAAAGAGTATGCCGATCTGGACGAGATCTGGAAGGCTGAAAAGTCCTCTGCCCACGGTGGCGCACAAATCAAGGAAGAGATTGACCGCCTGCGCCATCAAATTGAAGAACTTACCCGCAAGGGCGATTTCAACAAAGTGGCCGAGCTGCAATATGGCAAATTGCCTGAACTGGAAAAGCGCATGAAGGAAGCGAATGCGCGTGAAAGTGGCAAAGCCAATGCAGCGGGTGGAAACCGTTTGCTGCGCACCCAAGTGGGCGCCGAAGAAATTGCCGAAGTCGTGGCGCGTGCCACGGGCATTCCGGTGTCCAAGCTGATGCAAGGCGAGCGCGACAAGCTCTTGCAAATGGAAGATAAGTTGCATGACCGCGTGGTGGGCCAAGACGAAGCCATCACCGCAGTGGCCAACGCCATTCGCCGTTCGCGTGCGGGCTTGGGCGACCCCAATCGTCCGACAGGTTCGTTCTTGTTCTTGGGCCCCACGGGCGTGGGTAAGACCGAGCTGTGCAAGGCCTTGGCCGGCTTCTTGTTTGACAGCGAAGACCACATGATTCGCATCGACATGAGCGAATTCATGGAGAAGCATTCGGTCAGCCGCTTGGTCGGCGCGCCGCCCGGTTATGTGGGCTACGACGAAGGCGGCTACTTGACCGAAGCTGTGCGCCGCAACCCCTACAGCGTGTTGTTGCTCGACGAGGTGGAGAAGGCACATCCTGATGTGTTCAACATCTTGTTGCAAGTGTTGGACGACGGTCGCTTGACCGATGGTCAGGGCCGCACCGTGGACTTCAAAAACACTGTCATCGTGATGACGTCCAACATTGGCTCGCCCATCATCCAAAGCATGGTGGGGCAAGACGCGCAAGACATCAAGGACGCGGTGTGGGATGAACTCAAGTCGCACTTCCGTCCCGAGTTCTTGAACCGCATTGACGAGACGGTGGTGTTCCATGGCTTGAGTGCTGAACACATTGCCAGCATCGCGGGCATTCAGCTCAAGATCTTGGCCAGTCGCTTGACCAAGATGGACTTGACGCTGGACGTGTCGCCTGCGGCCTTGGCCGAATTGGCCAAGGTGGGCTTTGACCCCGTGTTTGGTGCGCGTCCTTTGAAGCGTGCGATCCAGCAGCGCATCGAAAACCCGCTGTCCAAGTTGTTGCTGGAAGGCAAGTTCTTGCCCAAAGACACGATTGCGGTCAGCGTGGACCCCGTGCGTGCGCCTGGCGAGTTTGGTTTCACCAAAAAAGTCGAAAGCTAAAGCACTCGGTCTGCAACGTGGGGGCTTGTCCCCCACTAGACGATGCCTAAAAGGCGCAACAGGTAGGATTCAACGTCCTGACCTCTTGCGCCTTTTTTGACGCCGTTTTATGACCACACGCACTCAAACAGACACCCCTTGGCGCGACGACGTGGCCGTCATTGGTTTGGTGGGCTTGGCGCATGCCAGTTCGCACTTTTCGCATCTGCTGCTGCCCCTGATGTTTCCGGTGTTCATGAAGACCTTTGGCCTGAGTTACTCCGAGCTCGGCTTTTTGATGACCGTGTTTTTTGTGGTGTCTGGCATTGGTCAGGCCTCGGCAGGTTTTGTGGTCGATCGCTTTGGCGCACGGCCCGTGATGTACGGCTCTTTGTTGGTGCTGTCGCTGGCCTGTGTGGTGGCTTCGCTCGCGCAAAGTTATGCCGGCTTGATGCTGGCTGCTGCCATGCTGGGGGCGGGCAACTGCTCGTTCCATCCGGTGGACTTCACTATCATCAACCAGCGTGTGTCGCCGCCCCGTTTGGGTTACGCCTTCAGCGCGCACGGCTTGACGGGTAATTTGGGTTGGGCTGTGGCACCTGTGTTCATGGTCAGCCTGAGCGCGATGTTCGATTGGCGTGTGGCTTATCTAGGCGCAGGCCTGGCCTTCTTGTCGATTCTGCTGTTGCTGGTGTGGCAGCGCGATGCCTTGCTCACCCATGTGGTGGACCACAAAGAAGCCGCCGATGGTGCGCACACCCTGGCCTTCATGAAGATCCCCGTGGTGTGGTGGTGCTTTGGTTTTTTCTTTCTCTCTACCATGACCTTGGCGGTGGTGCAGAGTTTTTCGGTCTCGATTTTGCAGGCCATGCACAACGTGACGTTTGAAGCTGCCACCATGACTCTGACTGCCTACATGCTGTGCGCAGCAGCAGGCATGTTTGTCGGTGGCTTTGTGGCCGCGCGGTGGCCGCGTCAAAGTGACAAAGTGGTGGCCGTTTGTATGACGGTGGCCGCTGTTTTCATGGCCTTGTGCGGCAGTGGCTTGTTCGACGCCACGGCCACGATGGTGATCTTGGCCGCCACAGGCTTGGCGATTGGCGTGGGCGGGCCATCGCGCGACATGATGATCAAAAAGGCCACGCCCAAAGGCGCCACAGGACGTGTGTACGGCATGGTGTATTCGGGCCTCGATGTGGGCTTTGCGGTGTCGCCCGTGATTTTTGGCGTTTTCATGGACCATGGCTGGTACGGTGCAACCCTGCTGGGCGCAGCCTTGGTCTTACTTTTGAGCGTGCTGGTGGCGTTGGGCGTGGGCCGTCGCACGGTACAAGCTGCATAACAAGAAGGACAGAGGATGACTCAACAAATCGCAGGCCACTTGCTGGTCGAATGCTTGATTGAACAAGGTGTGACCCACGCCTTTGGCGTGCCCGGTGAGAGCTATTTGGCCGTGTTGGATGGTTTCCATGC
>Ga0228703_1000759_pt1 | contig 21793 bp, 23 predicted proteins | sample McNCre217_Aug_MG_3_FD_178020 | JGI IMG/M metagenome (GOLD analysis project Ga0228703, IMG submission 178020) | Freshwater microbial communities from McNutts Creek, Athens, Georgia, United States - 29-17_Aug_MG | ecosystem: Environmental > Aquatic > Freshwater > Creek | place: USA: Georgia... | reverse complement strand
CCTCTTTGATGTTGACCACCGAGTGCATGGTGTCAGAAGCTCCAAAAGACGAAGCTGCTGGCGGTATGCCTGACATGGGTGGTATGGGCGGCATGGGTGGTATGGGCGGCATGGGCATGTAATTGCCACGCTGCTTTGCCTGAGCACCTCGGTGCTCTTGCCAAACAGATAAGCCTCACGAGAAATCGTGAGGCTTTTTCATTGGTCAATTGCGACACAATAGCGTCATGAATACCACGGCTATTCTTTCACTGCTGCAACAACGCCTCCCTGCGTTGATGGCGGCTTATGCATTTGGCAGTCGCATCAAAGATGCGGGGCAATTCGCCCATGCCCAAAGCGATTTAGATTTGGCCGTCTTGGTCGAAGGCTACGCAGAGCCTGTATCTCTGTTTGATTTGGCTGGCGAGCTCGCGGACATTGCACACTGTCATGTGGATTTACTCGATTTGCGCGCAGCGAGTGGCATCATGCAAGAGCAGATCCTCACGCAAGGGCAACGTCTCTGGGCCAAAGATATGCGAGCAGATCTTTTTGAAGCTGCCATGCTCAACGAAAAGATCTACCTCGACCAAGCAAGACAACGCTTGGTGCATGACGTGATGGAGAGAGGCTCGATCTATGGCCGATGATGTTTTGCTCAACAAAGCTGCCACGATTGAGCGCTGCGTGGCACGTGCCCGCGAGGAGTATGCGGCTGACCCCGCAGGCTTTGCCACCAACTTCACACGACAAGACGCCGCCATTCTCAACATCCAACGTGCGTGTGAGGCCGCTCTGGACATGGGGCAGCACATCATTCGCCGTCAGTCTCTGGGCTTGCCTCAAAGCGCTCGGGATGTGTTTGCGCTTTTAGCGCAGGCGGGTTGGATCACTGATGCGCTGGCCGAGTCCATGAAACGCATGGTCGGCTTTCGCAACGTTGCAGTTCACGAGTACCAGACCTTGCAGCTTCCCATCACGCTCAACATCATCACTGGTCATTTGGACGAATTTTCTGAATTCAGCAGATCCGTGTTGCGCAAAGAGGCCACCCTAAGCGTCTGACAGATCAAACTGTCATCAGAGCTTCCAGCTTCACCGCATCCACACAGAAAGCGCGAATACCTTCGGCCAGCTTCTCTGTGGCCATCGCATCTTCATTCAATGCGTAGCGGAATGAGGCTTCTGTGTGATGCACCACTGGCAAATCGAGCTGCATGGCCGCCGATGCACTGAGGGCTTGCGTCAAAGGCTCGGTAGACGCACCCAACTGCGCCAACAGCTCAGGCGCAATGGTCAGCAAATCACAGCCCGCCAAGGCGGTGATTTGGCCCACGTTTCTAAAGCTTGCGCCCATCACTTCGGTTTGAATGCCGTGGCGTTTGTAGTGGTTGTAAATCGCACGGACCGACTTCACGCCGGGGTCGTTGGCATTGGCGTTGTCGGCCTCTACCCACGCACTGCCTGCCGACTTTTTGTACCAGTCGTAAATGCGGCCCACAAACGGGGAAATAAGCTGCACCTTGGCATCGCCACACGCCACCGCTTGCGCAAACGAGAACAGCAAGGTGAGGTTGGTGCGAATGCCTTCGCGCTCTAACTCGGCAGCGGCTTGAATACCTTCCCAAGTGGAAGCAATCTTGATGAGCACGCGTTCGCGTTGGATGCCCTGCGCTTCGTACAAAGCCATGATGCGCTTGGCACGCACCACGGTGGCGGCTGTGTCAAAGCTCAAACGCGCATCTACCTCGGTGGACACACGCCCGGGGATGGTGGCCAAAATCTCGCAGCCAAAACGCACCAGCAAGCGGTCGATCTGCGCATCCATCGGCTCGTTGCCGTGCTCGGCTACCACGGCTTTGAGCAAAGGCAGGTATTCAGGTTTTTGCACCGCTTTCAAAATCAGCGATGGGTTGGTGGTCGCGTCTTGCGGCTGAAACTGGGCGAGCTGCTTGAAGTCGCCAGTGTCGGCCACCACGGTGGTGAATTGCTTGAGAGCGTCGAGTTGGTTCATGCGGCCATTATCCTGCGGCGGCGTTTGCCGCTCAGTTGGCGCTACAGTCTATTCATGCAATCTTTCACGCCCAAGAAAATTCTCATCCTCGGCGGCAGCGGCTTTGTGGGCCGCCATGTGTGTTCGCGCCTCAGCCTGCAACACCACCAAGTGACCGTCCCCACGCGCCGCTTGCCTGCGCGGCACATCCAAATGATGCCGGGCGTGAGCGTGGTCCAAGCCAATGTGCACGATGCCAAGCAGCTGCAGGCGTTGGTGCATGGCCATGAGGTGGTCATCAACCTCATCGCCATCTTGCATGGCAACGAAGACGAATTCACCCAAGCCCACGTCACCCTGCCCGCCAACTTGGCGCGTGCGTGCCATGCTGAGAACGTGACGCGCCTCATTCACATCAGCGCCTTGGGTGCCGATGTGCACGGCCCCTCCATGTACCAACGCAGCAAAGCGCGCGGTGAGTTGGCCTTGCAATCGGCCGCACAAAAAGCGCCACTGGGTTTGACGCTGCTGCGCCCCAGCGTGATCTTTGGCAAAGACGATCAGTTCATCAACCTGTTTGCGAGTTTGCAAAAGGTATTCCCCGTCATGCCTCTGGCGGGTGCGCACACGCGCTTTCAGCCCGTGTGGGTGCACGATGTGGCGCAAGCCATCGTGCACTGCGTGAACACACCCAGCACCGAAGGCCAAGTCTTTGAGCTGTGCGGCCCCGACATCCTCACGCTCACCGAGCTGGTGCAGCTCGCTGGCCGCTGGGTGGGTAAACAACGCCCCGTCATCTCACTGCCCTACGCCATTGGTTGGCTGCAAGCCTTGCTCATGGAGTGGGCACCTGGCAAAACGCTGATGAGTCGCGACAACTTGGACTCGATGAAAGTGCACAACGTGGCCATCGGCCACCTGCCCGGCTTGCGAGTCTTGGGCGTGTCTGAGCCCAAGTCCATCAAACGTTTGTTTGTGGCGGGCAAGTGATGAAAACCTACCTCGTCGGCGGTGCCGTGCGCGATGCCCTGATGGGCGTCAGCGGCTCTGACCGCGACTGGGTGGTGGTGGGCGGCACGCCCGAGGCACTGGTGGCGCAAGGCTATCAGCCGGTGGGCAAAGACTTCCCCGTTTTCTTGCATCCCGACACGCACGAGGAATACGCCCTCGCCCGCACCGAGCGCAAAACCGCACGCGGCTACCATGGCTTTAGCGTGTACGCCGCACCTGATGTGACGCTAGAGCAAGACCTCGCGAGGCGCGACCTGACCATCAACGCCATCGCCCAAGACGCGCACGGCCAACGCACCGACCCCTACGGCGGCGAGCGAGACATCGCCGCCCAAGTGCTGCGCCACGTGACCGATGCCTTCCGCGAAGACCCCGTGCGCATCTTGCGCGTGGCCCGCTTTGCAGCGCGTTTTCCTGACTTCACCGTCGCGCCTGAAACCGTAGCGCTCATGCGCGAGATGGCGGCCGATGGCGAGGTCGATGCCTTGGTGAGCGAGCGTGTATGGCAAGAACTCTCGCGCGGCCTCATGGGCGCCAAGCCTTCGCGCATGCTGCAAGTGCTGCGCGACTGCGGCGCTTTGCAACGCCTGTTGCCCGAGGTAGACAAGCTCTACGGCGTACCCCAACGCGCCGAGTACCACCCGGAGATTGACACGGGCATTCACCTTGAGATGGTGCTAGACGCCTCCGCCCGCATGAACGCCCCACTCGAAGTGCGCTTTGCCTGCCTGTGCCACGACTTGGGCAAAGGCACCACACCGGCTGACGTGCTGCCCCGCCACATTGGCCACGAACAGCGCAGCGAAAAACTCACCCGAGCCCTGTGCGAGCGCTGGCGTGTGCCCGTGGCCTGCAAAGAACTGGCCGAGTTGGTCGCGCGTGAGCACGGCAACATCCATCAGAGCTTGGGCTTTGGTGCAGAGGCAGTGTTGCGCCTGCTGGTGCGCTGCGATGCGTTGCGCAGGCCTGAGCGGTTTTTGTTGGCTCTGCAAGCGTGCGAGTGTGATGCGCGCGGGCGATTGGGCAAAGAGGATGAGGCTTATGCGCAGGGGCCTCGCTTGGCTTTGTTGTTGAAGGCGGCTCAGTCTGTTGACAGTGCTGCTGTGAGCGCGCAGGCTTTGCAGGATGGGTTGAAGGGACCGGCTGTGGGGGCGCGTGTCGATGCTGCTCGGGTGGCGGCAATTGCCGCTGCACTTTGACTTTTTCGCTTTAAGTTCGACGCTGCGAAATGGCAAGGGCGGTAACCGCTCTGCTCCTACGCCGCTACGCGGCTAGATGTCGCTGCCGCGGTCACCGCCCTTGCCACTTCGCGGCTTTGGGCTCGCGTCGTTTTTAAATAAACGAGCGCGTCAAGCGGAGTTGGGTGTGCCTGCGGCAGCGACATCTAGCCGCTTTAGCGGCGTAGGAGCAGAGCAGGTACACCCAACTCCGCTTGACACAGAAGGGAAGTTCAAAGCACCTTCGAGATCCCAGCACACACAAGGCTGAGAATGACCGTCGATGCGAGAGGAATAAATATCTCCCGCCCAAAAATCTTGAACCGAATATCCCCAGGCAAGCGCCCAAACCCGAGCCTTTGCAGCCAAGGCGTCAACGCGTTGATCAGCAACAACGCGAGGAAAACAACAATCAGCCAACGGGTCATGGCAAACGTTACAAAGCGTAAGTGCGATCACCGTGCGCAAAGCCCATCGGCTCCCACTCGGTCGTACCCAAAGCGACCACTTTGAACAACTCGCCCATCTCGTGCTCGGTGATGAGCTTTTGCGCCATGGTTTTTTCATCCAGCGGCGCATCCACCAACGGCGGTAACAAACCACAGTTGATCAAAAAATGCGCATGGCTGGTGTAGCCCAACACGTTCAAACCCGCGTCTTGCGCGGCCAGCGCCACGCCTGTGAAATTGACGTGCGCGGTGATGTCTTTGCCGCCCACGTCCACCAACGGGTCGGGGTCTGACTTGTGCAGCTTGTGACACATCAACGTGCCCATGCTGCGTTGGGGGTGAAAGTATTCGCTCTCAGGGAATCCGTAGTCGATGAGGAATGCCGCACCACCTTTACCCGTGGCCGCTTCGCCCGCTTTGAAGCGGTCGGCCAAGGTGGCGACAAAGGCTTCGGCTTGGTGGTGGATTTCGGTGAGGTAGTCGTGCTCGCCCATCACTTCCACAGGAGGGCGGAGGTCGGTCACGCGGTCTTCCCATTGCAGCGGCGAAACACTCGCGATGCTTGCAGAAGCTTCGCCAATCGAAGATGCCACACCCGCTTGGCTCTGACTCAAAGCATCCGTGTTCCAAACCACACCGCGCTCGTGCCACACACCGCCTTTGCGCACCAACAGCTGCACGGGCATGGCATCAAGCACTTCGTTGCCAACCACCACGCCGCTGAGTTGCTCGGGCAAGGCATCCACCCATTGCACTTTGTGCGCATGGGCCTTGAGCGTTTCTTGTTGACGCACACGCAAGCTACCCGACAAATCAACGATGGTGTAGCGCTTAACGCTGTCACCCAAACTGTCGAGTAACTGCAAAGCCAAAGCGCCCGAGCCTGCGCCAAACTCCCACACCTCGTCGGTGCCCGTCACTTGCAAGGCCTCCGCCACTTGGTGGGCAAGCGTTTGGCCAAAGTGTTTGGACATTTCCGGCGCAGTCGCAAAGTCGCTGCCGCTCTCTGGCGTGAGGCCGAATTTGCGCAGGCTGTTGGTGTAGTAGCCCATGCCAGGCGCGTACAAAGCGAGCGCCATGAAGCGGTCAAAACTCAGCCAGCCGCCCGCATTGGCAATTTGGCGGTTAATCAAGGCGTACAAAGCCTGTTGGCTCGGGTCGTTGGATAATTGGGGGATCGTCATTGGGTGCTGATCGTAACTCGACCCACCCCACTCTTTTCACCACACACCACTCACACCATGCGCTCTTGGGCACTCATCACAGGCGGCAGCGTTCGCTTAGGCCGCGAAATCGGCCTCGCCTTTGCGCGCGCGGGGTGGAATGTGGCGTGCCACTACAACCGATCTGAGGCCGAAGCCAACGCCCTGTGCGCCGAGCTGCGCGCCTTGGGCGTGGATGCACTGGCCGTGCAAGGCGACTTGGAAGACGAAGCCAACTGCCAAAGCATTTTTGACACCACCGTGGCCATCACCGGCACGGCGTTGCATTGCGTGGTGAACAACGCCTCGCTCTTTGTGCCGGACGAAGGCGCTGACTTTGACGAGGCGCAGGCTTTGGCGCAGATCAAGGTCAACCTCATGGCACCGATGCGGTTTGGCAAATGGATGGCGGCATTGCATGTCGGCTCACACGACGCATTTGTACCAAGCGACGCGCAGACGGCGGCCGCGACCTCTGGCGCAGCGCCAGCCTCAACCAAACCCAGCGTCATCCACGTGTTGGACCAAAAGGTGTTCAACCTCAACCCCGATTATTTTTCGTACACACTCTCCAAGCTCGCGCTCGAACGCGCGGTCAGCTTGCAAGCGCAATCGCTCGCACCCACTTTGCGTGTCAACGCCGTGGCCCCCGGCCTGATGTACCTGAGCGGCCCACAAAGCCAAGACAACTTCAACCGCGCTGCAAACGCCAACTTGCTGCGTCAGCCCATCAACCCCGCCGACGTGGCCAGCAGCGTGGTGTTTTTGGCAGGCAACGCCAGCATCACTGGCACCACGGTTCGCGTGGACAACGGCCAACACTTGGTCCCACTTGCACGCGATGTGATGTTTGTGGTCGAGGAGCTTTTCAAATCATGAACGACACCCTATTGCTCAAATGTCGCCGCTTGTTTTTGCGCGGCCTCACGGTGCAAGCGCACATCGGCATTCACGACTTTGAGCTGCACAGTGCACAACGCCTCATCCTCGATGTGGACTTGTATGTTTCATTCGCGGGAACCAGCCCCAAAGACGACCGCATTGACGAAGTGGTGGACTACGACTTTGTGCGCGCCGTGGTGCACGCTCGCATCGCACAAGGTCACATCAACCTGCAAGAAACTTTGTGCGACGACATCCTCACGCACTTGCTCGAACACACGGGCGTGATGGCCGCGCGCGTGTCCACCCGCAAGCCCGACGTCTACCCCGACTGCGAAGCCGTTGGCGTCGAAGTGTTCCGCGCCAAACCAGGAGTGCTCTGAAATGGCAAGCAAAGGCACACAAATTTTGAACCTCACCGGCCTGCGCTTTGATGCCAACCTCGGCATCTTGGAGCACGAGAAGATTGACCCACAGCCCATTCAAGTGGACGCGGAGTTGAACCTTGGCACCCAGCCCCTGTTGCCGCATGACGATGACATTTGCCACGTGTTGGACTACCGCAAGGTGCGCCAAATCATCATCAGCGAATGCACGGCCGAGCATGTGAACCTGCTCGAAACCCTCATTGGCAAACTCGCCCACCGCCTCATGCAATTGCCGGGTGTGTTGGGCGTGCGCGTGAAGATTGCCAAGCTCGAAATTTTTGACGACTGCGAAGTGGCCATTCGCATGGAAACTGGACAGTGGAATTGAAAAAATGACAACCGTAGAAAAAGACCTCAACAAAGATCCAAAGCAACTCAAGATCGAGCACGAAAACCACAAGCTCGAAAAGCGTCTGTGCCGCCAAGTCGGCCAAGCCATCGTTGACTACAACATGATCGAAGAAGGCGACAAGATCATGGTCTGCATGTCAGGCGGCAAAGACAGCTACGCCATGCTCGACATCTTGCTGATGATGCAGCAACGCGCACCCATCAGCTTTGAGCTGATTGCGGTGAACCTCGACCAAAAGCAACCCGGCTTTCCTGCCGATGTGCTGCCCAAATACTTAGAGCAAGTGGGCGTGAAGTTCCGCATCGAAACGCAAGACACGTACTCGATCGTCAAAGAAAAAATTGCCGAAGGCAAAACCATGTGCAGCTTGTGCTCGCGCTTGCGCCGCGGCATTTTGTACCGCGTGGCGGGCGAATTGGGCTGCAACAAAATCGCGCTCGGCCACCACCGCGACGACATCTTGCAAACTTTCTTTTTGAACATGTTCTACGGCGGCAAGCTCAAAGCCATGCCCCCCAAGCTGGTGAGCGACGGCGGCGACCACATGGTCATTCGCCCCCTCGCCTACGTGGCCGAGAAAGACTTAGAGCGCTGGGCCAAAGTGCGCCAGTTCCCCATCATCCCGTGCACGCTGTGCGGCAGCCAAGACGGCCTGCAACGCCAAGTGGTGGGCGAGATGCTGCGCGAGTGGGAGAAGAAGCACCCAGGCCGCATCGAGAACATGTTTGCCGCGCTGCAAAACGTGGTGCCTTCGCACCTAATGGACCACACTAAGTTTGATTTCAAGACCTTGGTAACCACAGGCGTGGCATCAGAAGATGGCGACAAGGCGTTCGACCATGAGGAATTCCCAACGCCCACACTGCCAGGCATGCAGGTGGTGCAGCTGAGTTAAATATTCAGCTTGTTGAACACAAAGCGTGGCAGATGCATCACCACCAGCATGATGACTTGCCAAATGCCTGGCGTGTAAACCACCGGCTTACCTGCAGCAATGCCTTTGACAATGTCTTGCGCCACTTGCTCGACTGACGCCATTTTTTGACCTTTGGCCTTGAGGTCGCTGGTCATGGGCGTGTCGGTGGGGCCTGGCTTGATGAGCACCACTTTCACATTCGTATGCGCCAAGCGGTGCTGCATGCCTTGCGCATAGCGTGACACCAAGCCCTTGGCAGCACCGTACACATAGTTGGTTTTGCGGCCACGGTCACCCGCCACCGAACCAATGATGGCAATGGTGCCGCGGTTGGCCGCCACCATCGGCTTGGCAAAGGCTTCGGCAAACAAGACAGGCGAAACGCCATTGACCTGCAGAGCCGCGTCACAGGCCAGCACATCGTCTTGGCAAGTGGCTTGGTCAGACAGCACACCGTGGGCGATCAACACCACAGCCACCGGCGCATGCGCGACGATAGCGTTCACCGTTTGCGCAATCGCAGCAGCGTTGACGAAATCGGTGGTCATCACTTGCACGTCCGACTGAGGGCTGCGCACACGCAAATCGTCAGCCACACGCTGTGTACGCGCTTCATCGCGCCCGACCAAGGTAAGCTGCACAGCGCTGGCCTGCACCCACAAGCGGGCGCAATGTTCGGCCATGGCTGAGGTGGCGCCAATGATGACGATGTGTTGCATTTCAATACTCCATCAAACGACGCGACATGGCTGAGCTGATGCCCGTGTCGCGGTGTTTTATAAATTCAGACAAACGCGGATAGCCCGCCTCAAACAAGTCGCGTGGCATGCGTGCGTCTTTGGCCATGTACAAGCGCCCGCCGGCTTCGCGCACGATGGCGTCGAGTCGCTCAAACAATTTCAACGTGCGCTCACCTCGGTTGGGAAAGTCCAAGGCCAAGGTCACGCCCGGCATGGGGAAACTCAACAGTCCTTTGGCTTCGCGGTTGCCAAAAGTTTTGAGCACGGCCAAGAACGACCCCTCACCAGACGCCGAAATGGCATCCAACATGGCTTGCACCGCTGCTTCGCCGCCCTCTCGTGGCACCACGCTTTGGTACTGGTAAAAGCCACGCGGGCCATACATGCGGTTCCAGTGCTGTAAGTTGTCCAGCGGATAAAAGAAGGGCTCATAGTGCGCCACATCCAAACCGCTTTTGAGTTTTTGCAATTGGTAGTAGGCCAAGTTAAACGGCTTGAGCGACAAACCATTCACCAGCGACACAGGAGGCACGAACGGCATCGCCAAGGCTTTTCCACTGGCTTTGCGTTGCTGAGCTGCGAGTGCAGCACGCAGTGAAGGTCGCGCCTCGGCTTGCGCCTGAGACAAGTGGTTGCCGCGCATGAAAATGCCGCGCAAGCTGGGGCCAGACAAGCAATCAATCCACGAGACGGTGTGCTCCCAGTCTTGCTCGGAGGCGTCGGCCAATTCAAAAAATTCAGACAACCCTTGGTAAGGCAAGGTCTCGGTTTGCAGCCAAGGGCTGCCGACGCGGCGCAGCTGCAGCTCGGCGCTCACCACCACGCCGGTTAAGCCCAAACCGCCCACCGTGGCACTCATCAACTCAGGGGCGCTTGACCAGTCGAGCTGCAACACCTCGCCACTCGTGCGTGCCAAGGTCAAGCGCAAGACGTGGTCACCAAACGAACCCACCGCATGGTGATTTTTGCCGTGCACATCGTTGGCAATCGCACCGCCTACGGTGATGAGCTGTGTTCCAGGCGTGACGGGCAGCATCCAGCCCCGCGGCACAAACAGGCGCTGAATGTCACGCAACAACACGCCGGCCTCACACACCAAACGGCCTGTGGCTTCATCAAACGCGATGAGTTTGTTGAGCCCCGTGGTGTGCCACAAGTACCCTTGAGGGTTGAGGCATACATCGCCATAACTGCGACCATTGCCAAATGCCAAGCCGGGTTGATGCGCTGCCATCACCGACGTCACTTGCGTGCGATCGGTCAGCACCTGCACATCATGCAGAGCATTCGACAAACGCCCCCAGGCGCTCACCGCTTTCATGCCAGCTCCTGCTTGAACACAAAGCGCTTGTCGAGGTGGTACTTGATGTAAGAGCCTATGGTCAAGCCAATCGCACCGCCTAAGTAACGCATGGCATCGGTACCAAACAGGCGGTGAAACGCAAACTCAATGCCCCAAAAAATGGCAGTGGTAAACACGCCCATGAAACCGTAAAGAATGAACAAGCGCGTGTCATGCCCCAGGTTATCGGCTTTGAAATCGAAGACGTGTTTTTTCTCTAGCACGTACTTGATCGGAAAACCCATGGCTGTTCCAGCCAACACCGACAGCTCGACCGCATACGCACCGCTGTAGATCCACATCGACAGCGCCTGCGTGCCAATGTTGGCCACCGTGGCCAAGGCAGACACCAAGGCGTACACCAGCGCAATGCGAGCTGCTGTCTTCATGACAAGATGCGCGCCAGCGCCAACACAGCCACCATGAACACGCCCACGCCCCAGCTGACTTTGTCTTTGAGGGCAAACACAATCGGGTCATCATGCATGCGGCCTCGGTGGGCAATCAGCCAAGCACGTGAAATCCAAAACAACATGACGGGGCAAGCCAACCAAATGAGTTGAGGGGTTGCATACAAATGCGCCGCTTGTCCGTCTTGGATATACAACGCGAGCACCAACACCGCAATAAACCCAGCACTACCGCCCAAGCTAGAGACCAGTTCTAAGTCATCTGGTTCATAGCCGCGCCCCCGCAGGGCGCCGGTTTTGCCAGCATCGCGTGCGACCTTGAGTTCGCTGTAGCGCTTGATGAGCGCCAAGCTCAAAAAGATGAACATGGAAAACAGCAACAACCAAAACGACACCGCCACATCAATGGCTGCGGCACCGGCAATGATGCGCAAGGTGTAGAGCGCTGCCAACGTCAGCACATCGACTACGGCCAGTTGTTTGAGGTGAAGCGAATAGGCCACCGTCAACACAAAGTAAACGCCCAAGCTCACCGAAAACAACACCGGCATGAAAGCCGCCGACAGCCCAATAGCCAGCAACAGCAACAGCGGCCAAGTGCCCCAACCCAGCACCAAACTGAGCGCACCAGAAGCAAAGGGGCGGTGACGCTTGCGCGCATGGTGGCGGTCGTCTTGCACATCGACCAAGTCGTTGAGCAAATACACGCTAGAGGCCGTGAGGCTGAACACCACAAACGCCATGAGTGCCAGCACATCGCGCGAAGCATCGGCGTATTGGTGCGCGGCCATGAGCGGCACAAACACCAACAGGTTTTTCATCCACTGGTGCAAACGCATTGCCTTGAGCATGGCCATCGGCTTTGAAGGCATGCGGCTATCGAAGACTTGGCCCACATGGCCCTGCGTCTGTGCGCGGCTCAGAAGCGATGCAGGTGCATCCACCACATGCGCGGTGTGCGCTTTGGCCCACACCTGCATGTCGGGCCAATCGTTGCCCACATAGTCAAAACCGGCTTCGCCAAAACGATCGATCAAGGCTTGTGCTTTGGCGGTCGATTTGAGGTTGGTGTCGCCCGCGGTCGCCAGCACCTCGTCGAACAAGTGCAGGTGCTGCGCCACTTGATCAGCCAGCACACGGTGGCTGGCCGTGGCCAAGACCAAACGTCGGCCACTTTGCTTTTCGGCACGTAGCCAATCGAGCACATCGGTGTTGTAGGGCAAGGCCGATGCATCTAAACGCACGCGCTGAGCCAGCTCGGTTTTCAACACCGTCTTGCCGCGCAAGAGCCACAGCAAAGGCTTAAAAAACGCCAAGGGGTTTTGAATCAAAAACTGGCTAGCACTCTCCACCAACAAATCGGTGCGAATGAGTGTGCCGTCCAAGTCGACCACCAAAGGGCGACTCAACGCATGCATCGAACCGCTCATGCTTTGAAGGCCACTACTTTTTGGTGTTGCTCGCCGAGGCCCTCAATACCCAAGGTCATCACATCGCCGCGCTTCAAATACACAGGCGCTGGCTTGCCGTCTTTCTTGAAACCCATGCCCACGCCGGGAGGCGTACCGGTGCAAATCACATCGCCGGGCTTGAGTGTCATAAATTGGCTGAGGTAGCTCACGATTTTGGCGATGCCAAAAATCATGGTCTTGGTGTTGCCGGTTTGCATGCGCACGCCGTTGACGTCGAGCCACATGTTGAGCTTTTGCGGATTGGCCACTTCGTCACGGGTGACCAGCCAAGGGCCGATGGGGCCGAAGGTGTCGCAGCCCTTGCCCTTGTCCCATGTACCGCCGCGCTCCAATTGATATTCGCGCTCGCTCACATCGTTGATGAGGCAATAACCGGCCACATGCTCAAGCGCCGCCTTTTGCGACACATAACGCGCCTCAGTGCCAATGACGATGCCCAACTCCACTTCCCAATCGGTTTTGGTGGAGCCCTTGGGCAACATCACATCGTCGTTCGGGCCTTGGATGCAGCTGATGGCTTTGGTGAACACAATCGGTTCTTTGGGAATGGGCATGCCCGCTTCGGCCGCGTGGTCGGCGTAATTCAGGCCAATCGCCAAAAACTTACCCACATTCGCCACAGGGCAGCCCATGCGGGGCTTGCCTTTGACCAAAGGCAACTTGTCGGTGTTGAGCTTCGCCAACTTCGCCAAGGCTTTATCGCTCAGCTGATCGGGCGTCACGTCTGTGATGACCTTGCTCAAATCACGCAGCTTGCCTGCGGCATCGATGAGGCCTGGTTTTTCTTTGCCGGGGTTGCCGTAACGCACGAGTTTCATAGACCACCTTTGATTATTTCTGTACCGACCAGTTCGCTAGGCATGATTTCGCCACCATGAATTAGCGGATTAAATCTCTCAAGCCTTTCCATCAACGTTGAGTCGTCTGCTACTAACTCACATTCACGAAAACAGGACTTGCGCGTTTCTGTATTTATTTCTGGTTTATCCGTCATGTTCATATTCCAGATCATCTACACATCAAAGCAAGCGATGCATCCACATGGTCTAGCGGTGAACGCTTAAAGCCCGAGCGGGTGAAGCGCTGCAGCTGCCCCAAAGCAAACGCCATCAACACCGCGGCACGCACTTGCGCATCGGCTGTAGGCGTGGCCGATTTGTTGGCCTCTGCCGCAGCGCGCAGCACTTGGCGCAAGGCCGATTCGATGCGTTCAAACAATTGATTCATGCGCTGGTGCAAACGCTCGTGTTCAAACACCAAAGCATCGCCCACCATCACGCGAGCCATGCCTGGGTTTTTCTCGCCGAACTGCAGCAGCACAGTGATCATGCGTGCGGCCTTTTGCGCACCATCGCCTTCGCGCTCGGCAATTTGATTAACCAAGCCAAACACGCTGTGCTCGATGAAGTCAATCAAGCCTTCAAACATTTGCGCCTTGCTGGCAAAGTGGCGGTACAGCGCCGCTTCGCTCACATCCAACTTCGACGCCAACAGCGCGGTGGTGATGCGCTCCGCGCCTGGCTGCTCCAACATACCTGCCAGCGTTTGCAAAATTTGCTCTCGCCGCTGGCCCGGTTTCATCCGGTGACGCACCTTGGGTTCTTCACGGTCGGGGGCGGCTTCGTCGGGCAAGGCGTTGTCGGACATGGCTTTGTAGGTTAGTTAGTGCGACCTAATCATGGTGCCAAAGGCTTGTTCCGTCAACACCTCAAGCAGCATGGCGTGTGGCACACGGCCATCGATGATGTGCACCGCTTTCACGCCGCTGTTGGCAGCGTCCAGTGCGCCAGCGATCTTAGGAATCATGCCCCCGCTGATAGTGCCGTCGGCAATCAGCTCGTCAATGCGACGCGGCGTCAGCTCGGTCATCAACTCGCCTTGTTTGTCGAGCACGCCACGGATGTTGGTGAGCATCAAGAGTTTTTCGGCGCTCAGCACGGTGGCCAGCTTGGCCGCCACCACGTCGGCGTTGATGTTGTAGCTCTCATTACCTTCACCAAAACCAATCGGGCTCACCACGGGAATAAACGCATCGTCTTGCAAGGCTTTGACCACACTGGGGTCGATGCTAACGATGTCGCCCACTTGGCCCACGTCGTAGGTTTTGCTGGGGTCTTTGCTGTCGTGCACGGTCAGCTTCTTGGCGCGAATCATCGCGCCATCGCGGCCCGTCAAGCCCACGGCTTTGCCGCCTGCTTGGTTGATGAGGCCCACGATGTCTTGCTGCACTTCGCCGCCCAACACCCACTCCACCACTTCCATGGTTTCGGCGTCGGTCACGCGCATGCCTTCGATGAACTCGCCCTTTTTGCCGAGGCGTTGCAACAAGCCTTCAATTTGTGGGCCGCCGCCGTGCACCACCACGGGGTTCATGCCCACGAGTTTGAGCAACACCACGTCTTCGGCAAAGGCTTTTTGCAAAGCGGGATCGGTCATGGCGTTGCCGCCGTATTTGATGACCAAAGTTTTGCCGTGGAACTTGCGGATGTAAGGCAGCGCTTGGGCCAAGATGTCGGCGGGAGAAAAATCGCTCATGGTTTCAAACTCCGTGGGGTTTTCGTTTTTGCTTACTCAGCGTGCTCAACAGCAGGTGCAGCGTGTGCGGCTTGTGGGCCCAACACGCGCTCGCGCACCATCTCGCGCAACAGCTTTTTCTCTTGGAAGCTCAAGGCGCGCTCCAACACGCGACGCACGCCGAGCAACAGCTGGCGGTCCACCTCTTGCGGGATACCGCGTGTGTTTTGCAGTTCTTCACGCAAGTCTTCGCGCAGGTCTTCTGGCTCTTCGTCCCACCAGGCGGTGATGACAGTGTTGAGTTGCTCGCGCAGTTGTTCAGGATCAATCGCAGGCGCGGCGTGCACCGAACTGGCGTGGCGTGCGCCGCCCTCGCGCAAGGCTTGTGCGCCCAGCACCACGCGTTGGTCGGCTTGCGACAACAAGCGTGCCCAACCTGGGTCTTCGCGGTTGAGTTGCGTCATGTTGCGCGAGGCTTCGTCAGCCAACAAGTGCACAGACACGCCGTGCAACTGAGCTTCGTCAATCAGGCTGATCAGGCGTTCGTCATCACTGCCCACCAAGATGTGGTCGCACGCGCCGCGCTCGGCCAAACGCTTGAGGTCGGCACCCAAGGTGCGCAGCATCGACAAGCCGCCGTCTTGGCTGTGTGGCAACACGGCACGGGTAATTTGCGCGCCAATCGCTTGGTCATCGGACGTGTCGCTGTACCAGTAAACGCGGCGCAGGCTCAGATCGAGGCCGTTGTGACCCAAGGCGTTGCTCAAGAGCTGATGCAACTGCGGACGCACATGGTCTTGTGTCGTGTCGGTTTGGCCTTGCAACCACGCCAAAAAGCGAGCGTCGATGAGGGCAATGCAAGATTCAGCGCCAGCTTGGGCGGCATGAGAGGAATGTGTGCGTTTCATGGCAGTACTAAAAAGGTAAAAAGATAGAAATCACTCACCAGAGCACTAACTGTGCGCACCGGCAAGCTGGTTTTATTTTAGGCCGCAGACCGCATATTCACAGGGGATAATCGCCAAGTTTTGTAAATTTTTAATAAATGTCACATCCCATTTTGATCACTGGCGGCACGGGCTTTATTGGTTCGCACACCGTCGTCACCCTCGCAGAGGCTGGCCAACCTGTGGTCATTTTGGACAACTTGTGCAATTCAAGCCCCAAAGTACTCGACCGCCTAGCCCGCTTGAACGCCAGCCCCATCGAGTTTGTGCAGGCAGATATTCGCGACTCAGCCGCGCTTGACGCCTTGTTCGCCCGCCACAACTTTGCAGGCGTCATCCACTTTGCGGGCCTCAAGGCCGTGGGCGAATCGGTAGCCCAGCCCCTGCGCTACCTAGAGAACAACGTCAGCGGCACCATCAACCTGCTGCAAGCGATGGACCGCGCCAACGTGCGCCGCATTGTGTTCAGCTCGTCAGCCACCGTGTATGGCGACCCTGTGAGCGTGCCGATTCCTGAGACCGCAGCCCTCACGGCCACCAACCCCTATGGCCGCACCAAGCTCATGTGTGAAGACGCGTTGCGCGAGCTGCATGCGGCTGACCCGCGCTGGAGCATCGCCATCTTGCGCTACTTCAACCCCGTGGGCGCACACGAAAGCGGCTTGCTGGGCGAAGCGCCCAACGGCATTCCCAACAACCTCATGCCCTACATCACGCAAGTGGCCTTGGGCCAGCGCCAGCACTTGCAGATTTTTGGCAACGACTACCCCACGCCCGACGGCACAGGCGTGCGCGACTACCTGCACGTGAGCGATTTAGCCGCCGGCCACTTAGCTGCGCTGCGTGCGTTAAACGAACCCAAACTCCTCACCGTCAACCTCGGCACAGGCCGAGGCGTGAGCGTGCAAGACATGGTCGACGCCTTTGCGCGGGTGAACGGTGTACCGATTCCTCACCAAGTGGTACCCCGCCGCCCTGGCGATGTGGCCCAGTGCTTGGCCGACCCGCGGCAGGCAAAAAAATTGCTAAATTGGGAAACCCAGTTTGACCTCGAACGTATGTGCGCCGACGCGTGGCGCTGGCAGTCCATGAACCCACAAGGGTTCGACACCCCGCTATGAAAAACCAAGACGACGGCACACTCTCCCTGTTTGACGATTTCCCGCCGGCCTTTGACCCCGAGAAATCTCCGCCACCTGCGGCACCGAAAAAGCCGCGTGCGAAGCGCAAGACTGCGGAGCCCAAGGTCGAAGTTGCAGATGCTCATACAGATGAGGTGCCTCAAGCACCGACGACCGAGTCCGCGGTCGACCAAGGCGTACACGTCGAAAAAACGCTGCACTTAGCCGGCCTCGTCAAACCGCAACGTCGCCGCAACAGCCCATGGGCTGGCCTAGATCTGGCAGCCATGCAAGCCAACGCGCAAGTGCCACACGTGATGATCGTCATCACCCGCGGTGAAGCCGGTGGTGCGCAATCGCATGTGCGCGACTTGTGCCAAGCCTTGCAAGGGCGCGTGCAATTCACCGTGGTGATTGGCGGGCCTGTCGACGAGTCTGTGCTGGGCCGCGAGCTTGCGGCCCTCGGCATCACCGTGTGCCCCATGCCCGACATGGTGGAGTCGCTCAACCCGCTCAAGCTGTGGCCTGCGGTGAAGCAGCTGGGCGAACTCATCGACACGCACCAACCCGACCTCGTGCACGGCCACAGCGCCATCGGCGGGTTGGTGGCTCGCGTGGCTGCGCATCGCGCACATGTACCGTCCATCTACACCGTGCATGGTTTTGGCTTCAAACCCGAAGTACCCGTGGTGCGACGCACCGCTGCGGCACTGGCCGAGCACATGATGGCGCGCTGGACTGCACACATGATTTGCGTGTCGAAATACGAACGCGACTTGGCCTACAACCTCGCCATCGAGCCCGAACGCATTCACGTCATTCCTAACGGCATTGCGCGTTTGCCACAAACGGACACCACGCCAGCAGCGGGCGACGAAGCCGCTCGCGGTGCAGCACCCAACAGCAGCTCAACACCATCGACAACAGCACCTCGCCTTATCATGGTGGCCCGCACCAAAGCCCCAAAGCGCCACGACTTGCTGCTGCAAGCCTTGGCCAAAGTGCGCAACACCTTGGGCTACGAACTGCCTGTGACGTTTGCTGGAGATGGCCCGCTCACGGCCTCACTGCAATCGCAGGCCAAAGAGCTCAACCTCAAGCTCATCAACTGGGCCGGCGATGTGAACAACATCAGCGAACTTCTCCCACAACACGAGGTGTTTGTTCTGTTGTCTGATCACGAAGGTATGCCCATCACCGTGCTCGAAGCGATGCGCTCGGGCCTGTGCATCTTGGCAAGCAACTTGCCCGGCATTCGCGAACAAATCAGCACCTACCAAGACGGCGTCTTGGCGGCCAACACAGCAGAGGCTGTGGCCGAAAAACTGTTGCAGCTCGTGCGTGACCCGCATATGCGCAAACGCTTGGGCAAGTCTGCACAGCAACGTTTTGAAGACAGCTTCGCCGCAGAGACCATGGCCGAACGCGTGCTGCAGGTCTACCGCCAGTGCACACAAGAAGTTCAACCAACACCTGACAGTGGTACAGATGAAAACGCTGCCCTGCCTAACAGCAACGGTCTCGTTTCGGCCTCCGTGCGCCGCCGCGATGCGTTGCAACGCTGGGCCTTATGGGGCGTGTGGATGTTGGCCCCAAGTTTCATGGCCGCGCAACTGCTTGAAGACGCGGGCTTGATGACCTACCAATTCGGCGAAACGCTGTGGTGGTGCATCTTGCCGTACGCCATCGCCACACACTTGCTCATGCGCGCATCCAACTTACCCGTGGCCGAGCGCAGCGGCGTGTTGTGGGTGTCCACCACCGCGCCATTTGTGTTCACGCCTTTGGGCTTTGCACTGTTGCAGCAACCCTACTCGCGCGCTGCCGTGGTGTGGGCCTATGCCGCTACTACGCTGTGGCTGTGGTGGGGCTACCGCCGCCACGTCAAACACCGCGCGTTGCGCTTGGTGCACATCGACACCACCGTACCCGCGCAACTGGCTGCCTGCCTCAAACCCAACACGCTTGACCCACAAGCTGTGCAGCTCATGGCATGGAACCCAAGCAGCGACACGCCCCTACCCGCCTGCGACGGTGTGGTGCTTGACCGCCATGTGCGCAGCACCGACGAGCGCACGCGTTTGCTGGGCGAGCTGAAGATGCAGCACCTGCGCCTGTACAGCGTCGAGGCCGTAGCCGAACTCACCAGTGGCCGCAAGATGCTGCCCACCGCAGGCGAGACGCTTTGGGAAATCGACAACGACCCGAGCTACGACCGCGCCAAACGTTTGTTGGACGTGGCCACTGTCATCGCACTCTCCCCTCTGTGGATGCCCCTCGCCATCGGCGTGGCATTGGCTGTGCGTTTCGACTCCAAAGGCCCAGCGCTGTATTCGCAACCCCGCGTGGGCCGCGATGGCCAAGTGTTCACGTTGTGGAAATTCCGCAGCATGGTGCACGGCTTGCAAGCGCCGGGCGTGCACTTCGCCCAAGCAGAAGACCCACGCATCACCCGAGTGGGCCGCGTGTTACGCCGCACACGCTTGGACGAGCTGCCGCAGATCTTCAACGTGCTCATGGGCCACATGAGCCTCATTGGCCCACGCCCCGAGCAAACCGCGTTTGTGCGTGACTTCGCAGCCACGATCCCCAGCTACACCTACCGACACTTGGTGCGCCCTGGCCTCACAGGCTGGGCACAAGTGCAACAAGGCTATGCCGACAGCGCCGACACCACACGCATCAAACTCAGCTACGACTTGTATTACGTGGCGCACTACTCGCTCGCACTCGATTTGCTGATTGCAGCGAAAACCGTGAAAACGGTGTGCACAGGTTTTGGTGCACGATAAGCCGATGAACGCCCGCCGCATCCTGTTGCTAGAAGAGCCCTCATGGGGCGGCGTGCACACCATGACGCGCACCTTGGCCGATGCCCTCAGCGTACAGGGCTGGCAAGTGACTGCTCTACCTTGGCAACAAACGCAATGGCCCACCTTGGTGAGTGCAGCCAAACAACATGACGTGATCGTGGCCACCCACAACTTTGGCCCAACCTACTGCGGCGCGGCGCTCAAAGCCATCACGGGCAAGCCCCTCGTCAGCTGGGTGCACGGCCCGTTGATGGATGTGTTGCACGAGGCTCGCACCTCGACGGTCAAAAAACTTTGGCTGCGGTTGCTCTACAAACAAGTCAGCCAGTTTGTGTGCGTCTCGCGCACCACGCAAGACTCGCTGCTCAGCTTCATCACACTCAGCAAACAACAACGCTGCACCGTGGTGCCCAACGGCATTGCACCCCTACCCGAAGGCCAAGCCATTCATGTGCACGCAGGCCACGGTGGCGAAGGCATGCCGCCTTTGCTGCTGGGTTATGTAGGGCGTTTGTCGACAGAGAAGCGCCCGCACCTGTTGCTAGACACCTTGCGCCACTTGCCGGATGAAGCACAGCTAGGCATCGTGGGCGAAGGCCCCATGCACCGCAAGATGATTCACGATGGCATGGACCTCATGTACCAAGGCCGCGTGCATTTTCTGGGCAAACACCCCAGCGGCGCGAGCCTGTACACCCCGTGGCAAATGACGCTGCTCACCTCGCGCTACGAGGGCTGCCCCATGACGGCACTCGAATCCCTCGCATGCGACGTGCCCTGCGTGTCGCTGCCCATCCCCGCCATGCGCGAGCTGTACGACCTTGATGCGCCTTATCTCTTGGCCCGTGGCGATGCGCCTGTGTCGTTGGCCGAAGCCGTGATGACCACCCTTAGCCTGCCCGCGCAGCAAGTGCGTGACGACATCGCGCGCATCGTGGCGCGGCATCACATCGATGGGTTTGTGGGCAATTGGCAAGAGGTGCTGCGCGCATGTTGAATGCACCCACACACGTGAACCACAACCAACCGACGGTGTGCGTGCACTTCGTGCGTGGCGGCCCTGCGTACTTGCCCGAGCTGGATGCGTATGTCGACTTCATCACCTCGCATGGCCACCAAGCCTTGGTGCATGATACAGGCGCCACCGTGCCGATCAACACGCAAGTGGTGTGGTGGATGTGCGGGCGTGTGCCCAGCGCTGAAGCGCGTCGCCTAAAAAACGCGTTTCACATCCACGAATACGCGTCCACATCCGCACCACCCCACGCGTGGCTCAAAGACTTTGTGAAGCACTGGACGCAGCCGAAGCCCGACTACCGCTTGTTTCAAAACGGTTGGGTGCGCGAACGCATGGGGTTTGACGATGGCGTGCCGCACGCGCTGCGTGACATGGGCGTGGCGCAAACCTTCTTCGATGCGGCTGCACCTGTGCTACCAGCGCCCTCTTATGAAGACGCGGCCCCCGCCCGCATACCACCTAACGAATTCGACTTGGTGTACTTGGGCGAGATGAACCGCTTGCTACCGTTTGTGCCACTGCTGCAAAGCATTCACGAAGCAGGCCGCACCTTGCTGCTGATAGGCGATGTACCAGAAGCACTGCGTGCACAACTACCCGCCAGCGTGACGTGTACAGGTCGTGTGTCTTATGCGCAAGTACCGCTGCAATTGCGCCGTGCGCGGTTTGGCTTGAACCTTGTGAGCAACATCGAGCCGTACAACCAACAAACCTCGACCAAACTGCTGGAGTACTGCGCCGTCGGACTGCCCGTGGTGAGCAACGACTACGCGTGGGTGCGCTACTTTGCGGCGCACTACCAAGGCAACTTTCATTTGCTGCGCGACGACCCAACAAGCTGGCAACACAGCTTTGGTGAAGCGCTAGAGGCCTACCCCTATGTGGTGCCCGATGTGCGTGAATTGGCTTGGCCCAAGCTCTTGGCCAAGCTTGCGATTTGGAAACACCTGCACATCACGTCAGGCGGTGTGCGTTGAATACCAG
>Ga0228703_1000757_pt1 | contig 21851 bp, 20 predicted proteins | sample McNCre217_Aug_MG_3_FD_178020 | JGI IMG/M metagenome (GOLD analysis project Ga0228703, IMG submission 178020) | Freshwater microbial communities from McNutts Creek, Athens, Georgia, United States - 29-17_Aug_MG | ecosystem: Environmental > Aquatic > Freshwater > Creek | place: USA: Georgia... | reverse complement strand
CCGAGATGGTGCAGGAGCCCGAATTCGCCGCCCGCGAAAAAGGCTACACCTTCGTGTCGCACCAGCAGGAAGTCGGCGCCGGTTACTTCGACGACGTGACCACCGTGATCCAGGGCGGTTCTTCCTCTGTGAAGGCCCTGACCGGTTCTACCGAAGAAGAGCAGTTCCACTGAGCAACTGCATTGCCTTCCTCTGCACTGTGAGCGTCTGAAAGGGCGCTTGCTTGCACAAAGCCATCCGATGCGAAAGCGTTGGGTGGCTTTTTGCGTTTGTTACGGGCTTACCCGCTACGCATAGGGGGGCACCTGCGGTTCAATCGGACCCATCTGAATGACCCTCCACATGCGTTATTGGCCTGTTTTGTTGTTGTTGCTCACTGGCTGCGCCAGCCAGACCCGTCTGGCGGTCAACAGCCTGGATGCGCGTCAGCCCGGGCATGCCAGCGATGTGTGCCAGCAGGCCACGCATCTGGCCGCGCTGCACGACGACATCAAACTCACGCGCACCCTGGGCAGTCCGGCCGTGGTGCTGGTTGCGGGCGGCGCGGCGCTGCTGCCGGTGTGGCTGCTGAACATGGGGTTGGATGCTTTTGACCGATTCGATGCTTCGCACGTCAACGCGTCTTGCGGCTACGACGCCACGCCAGTGCAAAACATTGCCGAGCGCGTTTTTCTGGGTGGCGGCTTCAACTTGTTCACCAGTGGGATCAAGCTGGGCGGCAACTGAACAGCCGAGATCCGGGGGGCATGAAAAAACCGCCCGAAGGCGGTTTTTTTCATGGGTCAAAGACCGATCAGGCCACGCTGGCCAGGGCCGCGTTGAAGGTCGGGCTGGCGCACATCACGGCGTGCAGCTTGGTGTTGTCGGGCAGGTAGTAACCGCCAATGTCCGCTGCCTTGCCTTGCACGGCCTGCAGTTCGGCCACGATCTTGGCTTCGCTGTCGGCCAGTTGCTTGGCAAACGGCGCGAACTTGGCTGCCAAGGCCTTGTCTTCGGTCTGAGCTGCAAGTTCTTGCGCCCAATACATCGACAGGTAGAACTGGCTGCCACGGTTGTCCAGCTCGCCGGTCTTGGGCGAGGGGCTCTTGCGGTTGTCCAGCAGCTTGCCGGTGGCAGCGTCCAGGGTCTTGGCCAGGAGTTTGGCGGCGTTGTTGTTGGTCTTGATGCCGAGGTCTTCCAGCGACACGGCCAGGGCCAGGAATTCACCCAGCGAGTCCCAACGCAGGTGGTTTTCTTCGACCAGCTGCTGCACGTGCTTGGGGGCCGAACCACCGGCACCCGTTTCGTACATGCCGCCGCCGGCCATCAGGGGAACAACCGACAGCATCTTGGCCGAGGTGCCCAGTTCCATGATGGGGAACAGGTCGGTCAGGTAGTCGCGCAGGATGTTGCCGGTGGCGCTGATGGTGTCCAGACCGCGAACCACGCGCTCCAGGGTGTAACGCATGGCACGCACCTGGCTCATGATCTGGATGTCCAGACCGGTGGTGTTGTGCTCGTGCAGGTACATCTTGACCTTGGTGATCAGCTGGGCTTCGTGCGGACGGTAGGCGTCCAGCCAGAAGACCACGGGCATGCCGGAGTTGCGGGCGCGGGTGACGGCCAGCTTGACCCAGTCGCGGATCGCGGCGTCCTTGCACTGGCACATGCGCCAGATGTCGCCTTCTTCCACATCCTGGCTCATCAGCACTTCACCGGTGTTGATGTCGGTGATGTTGGCCACGCCGTCTTCGGGGATTTCAAAGGTCTTGTCGTGCGAGCCGTATTCTTCGGCCTGCTGGGCCATCAGGCCGACGTTGGGCACGGTGCCCATGGTCTTGGGGTCGAAAGCGCCGTGCCATTTGCAGAAGTTGATCATCTCCTGGTAGATGCGGGCGAAGGTTGATTCGGGCATCACGGCCTTGACGTCTTTCAGACGGCCGTTGGCGTCCCACATCTTGCCGCCGTTGCGGATCATGGCGGGCATGGAGGCGTCCACGATCACGTCGTTGGGCGAGTGGAAGTTGGTGATGCCTTTGGCCGAGTCCACCATGGCCAGCTCGGGGCGGTGCTCATGGCAAGCGTGCAGGTCGCGCTTGATTTCTTCCTGCTTGGACTGGGGCAGGGTGGCGATCTTGTTGTAGAGGTCCACCATGCCATTGTTGACGTTGATGCCCAGCTCTTTGAAGGTGGCGGCGTGCTTCTCAAACGCTTCTTTGTAGAAGATCTTGACGCAGTGGCCGAACACGATGGGGTGCGAGACCTTCATCATGGTGGCCTTGACGTGCAGCGAGAACATCACGCCGGTCTTGCGGGCGTCTTCAATCTCTTTTTCATAGAAGGCCAGCAGGGCTTTCTTGCTCATGAACATGCTGTCGATCACTTCGCGGTCGAGCAGCGAGACTTTTGGCTTGAGCACGATCGCCTTGCCGGACTTGGTGATGAGTTCCATCTTCACGTCGCGGGCGCGGTCCAGGGTCATGGACTTTTCACCGTGGTAGAAGTCGCCCGCGTGCATGTGCGAGACGTGCGAGCGCGAAGCCTGGCTCCACTCGGCCATGCTGTGCGGGTTTTTGCGTGCGTATTCCTTGACGGCACGGGGGGCACGGCGGTCGGAGTTGCCTTCGCGCAGCACGGGGTTCACGGCCGAGCCGGTGCATTTGGCGTAGCGGGCCTTGATGGCTTTTTCTTCGTCGTTCTTGGGCTGCTCTGGGTAGTCGGGGATGGCGTAGCCCTTGCCCTGCAGTTCCTTGATGGCGGCCATGAGCTGGGCCACCGAGGCGCTGATGTTGGGCAGCTTGATGATGTTGGCTTCGGGGCGCAGGGTCAGTTTGCCCAGCTCGGCCAGGTTGTTGGGCACTTGTTGCTCGGGTTTGAGGAACTCGGGGAACTCGCCCAGGATGCGGGCAGCCACTGAAATGTCGCTGGTCTCGACCGTGATGCCGGCGGGCTTGGTGAAGCTGCGGATGACGGGCAAAAACGCTTCGGTGGCCAGGCGCGGCGCCTCGTCGGTGAGCGTGTAAATGATCTTGGATGCGTCAGCGGAGGTTGTCATCGTGGTACGTCTTTTTACAGGATGAAATCGGAACCCGTGATCTTAAACCAGTCCACCCAACGTGGGGCTGACGGCAGGTCGGAGACAATCGGGGCATGAGTGAAAAACAAGCGCTATTGAACCCCGAGCTGGACGTCGTTGCCAGTGAGGATTTGCCCGAAGGTTGGCTGCGCGTAGGCGCGTTGGACATGGAGGCCCAGGGCATTGCCCGAAGGCCCGATGGCAAGGTGGTCTTCATCGAGGGTGCTTTGACCGGCGAGCTGGTCGAGGTCAAGGTGGGTCGCAAAAAGAACAACTGGGAGCAGGGCACCGTCACCGAGATCCATCAGGAGTCGAGCCAGCGTGTGACGCCTGGTTGCCCCAACTTTGGCCTGCACCAGGGGGCTTGCGGCGGCTGCAAGATGCAGCACCTGGACGCCTCCGCGCAGGTGGCCATCAAGCAGCGTGTGCTCGAAGACAACCTCTGGCACCTGGCCAAGGTCAAGGCTGAGTCGCTTTTGCGCCCCATCCAGGGCCCAGCTTGGGGCTACCGCTACCGTGCCCGTCTGTCGGTGCGCTATGTGCAAAAGCGCGGTGAGGTGCTGATTGGCTTTCACGAGCGCAAGAGCCGCTACATCGCCGACATGAAGGTGTGTCCGATCCTGCCGCCCAAGGTGAGCGCCATGCTGGTGCCGCTGCGCGGCCTGATCGGCAGCCTGCAGGCCCGCGAGACCTGCCCGCAGATCGAACTGGCCAGTGGCGACGAAGTGACCGCGCTGGTGCTGCGCCACCTGGAGCCCTTGTCTGACACCGACCAGCAAAAGCTGCGCGACTTTGCCGCTCAGCACAGCGTGCAGTGGTGGCTGCAGCCCAAAGGGCCTGACACGGTGCATTTGCTGGACGAAGGCCCGCAACTGGCTTACGGTCTGCCGGACTTTGGCATCACCATGCCCTTCAAGCCGACCGATTTCACCCAGGTCAACCCCTTCATCAACCGGGTGCTGGTCAGCCGTGCGCTGCGCCTGCTCAAGGCCGAAAAAACCGACCGTGTGATCGACTGGTTCTGTGGCCTTGGCAACTTCACACTGCCGATTGCCAGCCAGGCCGGCGAGGTGCTGGGCATTGAGGGTTCGGACGCGCTGGTGCAGCGCTCGCACCAGAACTACGCCTTCAACCAGGCGGGCCGCGTCCAGCCGCTGGCGCCTACCCGTTTTGTGGCCCGCAACCTGTTCGAGATGACGCCAGAGATGCTGGTGGCCGACGGCGTGGCCGACAAATGGCTGGTGGACCCGCCACGTGAAGGTGCTTTTGCTCTGAGCAAAGCCCTGGCCGAGTTGCATCAGCAGCCCCAGCTGCGCGGGGATCCCGAGACGGGGTGGAGGCCGCCGAAACGGATTGTGTACGTGAGCTGCAACCCCGCCACACTGGCACGTGATGCAGGTTTGCTGGTGCACCAGGCCGGTTACCGCTGCGTGGCGGCAGGCGTGGTCAACATGTTTGCGCACACCGCGCACGTGGAGAGCATGGCGGTGTTCGAGTTGGTCTGATTTGCAGGCGCCCGCAGGGCTGGCACCTGCAGTCGCTTGCACCAACACAAAGGGCTCCCGAGGGAGCCCTTTGTGTTTGAGGCAGGAACGCTTATTCGCGCTCGCCCCCCATGATGCCCAAGAGCGACAGCAGGCTCTGGAAGATATTGAACAGGTCCAGATACAGCGCCAGGGTGGCGCTGATGTAGTTGGTCTCGCCGCCGTCCACGATCTGCTTGAGGTCAAACAGCATATAGGCGCTGAAGACCACGATGGCCAGGGTGGACAGCGCCATCATGCCGGCGGTGGAGCCGACAAAGACGTTCACGATGCCGCCAATCATCAGACCGATGGCGCCCACGAACAGCCACTTGCTCATGCCCGAGAGGTCGCGCTTGATGGTGCTGGCCAGGCTGGCCATGACGAAAAACACGCCTGCGGTGCCGGCAAAGGCGGTCATCACCAGTTCAGATCCGTTCTTGAAGCCCAGCACCATGGCGATCAGGCGCGAGAGCATCAGGCCCATGAAGAAGGTGAAACCCAGCAGCACAGGCACGCCCGCGGCCGAGTGCTTGGTTTTCTCGATGGCGAACATGAAGCCGAAGGCGCCGCCCAGGAAGACGATCAAGCCCAGACCGCCGCCCAGGTATTGGGTGATGCCGGTGGCCACGCCCAGCCAGGCGCCCAGCACGGTAGGCACCAGGCTCAAGGCCAGCAGCCAGTAAGTGTTGCGCAGCACGCGGTTGCGCTCGGCCAGGTCAGCGCTGCGGCCCCAGGTGGCGTTGTCCAGTGTGCGAAAGTCGCTCATGTGTTTTGCTCCATTTGCAAAGAACCCTGACATCAGGGCGAACCCATTGTAGGGGTCGCATGTGAAAGTCTGTGTTTTTCCCCAGCAGACAAGGGTTTTCCTTGTGAATCAGTTTTGCGCTGGGGTTGCGAATCGGGTCAGGGGCGGCGTGTATCCTCGAGCCTTCCTTTTTGATGAACCCCTGAAGACCATGAAAACCCAATCCGTCCTCGAAGCCGCCGACGTCAAAGCCATTGCAGCTGCCGCCGAGGCCGAAGCCCTCAAAAACAACTGGGCCGTGTCCATCGCCATCGTGGACGCGGGTGGCCACCTGCTCAATTTCCACCGCCTGGACGGTGCCCCCCCGGTGTCGGCCCACATCGCCCCGGCCAAGGCCCACACGGCGGCCCTGGGTCGCCGCGAGAGCAAAGGCTACGAAGACGTGATCAACGGCGGCCGTTATTCCTTCCTGTCGGCCCCCACCATCCAGGGCATGCTCGAAGGCGGCGTGCCGATCATGAAAGACGGTTTCTGCCTGGGTGCGGTGGGCGTGAGCGGTGTCAAGTCCAGCGAAGATGCCCAGATCGCCAAGGCCGGTATCGCCGCCATCGGTCTGTAAACCCGGCGAGCTGCCACCGACCCAACAAAAAACCCGCCTGGAGGCGGGTTTTTTGTTGGGCGATCGGAAGATCACTTCTGGCTCAGCACCCAGGCGACCAGTTTCTTGGCTTCGGCTTCGCTCACCTGAGGGTTGGCGGGCATGGGCACCGCGCCCCAGACGCCAGAGCCACCTTTGATGACCTTGGCGGCCAGCTTGTCGGCAGCGGTCTTGTCGGCAGCGTATTTTTTTGCCACGTCCTTGAAGGCGGGGCCCACCACCTTGTTGGCTACGGCGTGGCAGGCCATGCAGTTCTTGGCTTTGGCCAGGGCCTCATCGGCCATGGCGGGGGCGATGGCCACAACGGCCAGGCTCAGGGCGAGTGCGAGTTTTTTCATGGACAGTCCTCAGGGTTATGGGAAGAGCAGACAAGTGTATCGCGGTGGTGTGGGCGATAATTCCCCCTCTTTTCGTTTGACGCTTTCAGCCCCCCGGAGACGACATGCCCGCTTACCGTTCCAAGACTTCCACCGCCGGCCGCAACATGGCGGGTGCCCGTTCCCTGTGGCGTGCCACCGGCATGAAAGATGACGATTTCAGCAAGCCGATCATCGCGGTGGTCAACTCCTTCACCCAGTTCGTGCCGGGCCATGTGCACCTGAAAGACCTGGGCCAGCTGGTGGCCCGTGAGATTGAGGCCGCAGGCGGCGTGGCCAAGGAGTTCAACACCATTGCCGTGGACGACGGCATCGCCATGGGCCACGACGGCATGCTGTATTCGCTGCCCAGCCGCGACGTGATCGCCGACTCGGTCGAGTACATGGTCAATGCCCACTGTGCCGATGCGATGGTGTGCATCTCCAACTGCGACAAAATCACCCCCGGCATGCTGATGGCCGCCATGCGCCTGAACATCCCGGTCATCTTCGTGTCGGGTGGCCCCATGGAAGCGGGCAAAGCCAGGCTGGCCAACCCCGAGACCCAAACCATCGAGATCAAGAAGCTTGACCTGATCGACGCGATGGTGATGGCCGCCGACAGCAAGGTGTCGGACGCCGATCTGGCCGAAATCGAGCGTTCGGCCTGCCCGACCTGCGGTTCGTGCTCAGGCATGTTCACCGCCAACTCCATGAACTGCCTGGCCGAAGCGCTGGGCCTGGCCCTGCCGGGCAACGGCACCGTGGTCGCCACCCACGCCGACCGTGAGCAGCTGTTCAAGCAGGCGGGCCACAAGATCGTGGAACTGGCCAAACGCTACTACGAGAACAACGAAGCCTCGTTGCTGCCGCGCGCCGTGGGTTTCAAGGGTTTCGAGAACGCGATCGCGCTGGACATCGCCATGGGCGGCTCGACCAACACCATCCTGCACCTGCTGGCCATTGCCCAGGAAGCCGAAATCGAGTTCACCATGGCCGACATCGACCGCATGTCCAAGGTCGTGCCGCAGCTGTGCAAGGTGGCTCCCAACACCAACAAGTACCACATCGAGGACGTGCACCGCGCTGGCGGCATCATGGCCATCCTGGGCGAACTGGACCGCGCAGGCCGTCTGCACACCGACGTGCCCACCGTGCACGCCAAGACCCTGAAAGACGCCCTGGACCAGTGGGACATCACCCGCAAGCCGTCTGACGCTGTCAAGACCTTCTACATGGCCGGCCCTGGTGGCATCCCCACGCAAGTGGCTTTCAGCCAGTCAGCCCGCTGGCCCAGCCTTGACACGGACCGCGCAGAAGGCTGCATCCGCTCGTTCGACCACGCCTTCAGCAAAGAAGGCGGCCTGGCCGTGTTGCGCGGCAACATCGCCCTGGACGGCTGCGTGGTCAAGACCGCCGGTGTGGACGACAGCCTGCTGGTGTTCGAAGGCCCGGCCCATGTGGTCGAAAGCCAGGACGAAGCGGTGGAAAACATCCTGGGCGACCAGGTCAAGGCCGGTGACGTGGTGGTGGTCCGCTACGAAGGCCCCAAAGGTGGCCCGGGCATGCAGGAGATGCTCTACCCGACCAGCTACATCAAGTCCAAGGGCCTGGGCAAAGCCTGTGCGCTGCTGACCGACGGCCGCTTCTCGGGCGGTACATCGGGCCTGTCGATTGGCCACTGCTCACCCGAGGCGGCAGCGGGCGGCAACATCGGCCTGGTGCGCCAGGGCGACCGCATCCGCATCGACATCCCCAACCGCACCATCAACGTGCTGGTGAGCGACGAGGAACTGGCCAAGCGCCGCGCCGAACAGGACAAGCTGGGCTGGAAACCCGCCAAGGCCCGCCCGCGCAAAGTGTCTGCCGCCCTCAAGGCCTACGCCTTGCTGGCCACCAGTGCCGACAAGGGCGCCGTGCGCGACCTGTCGAAACTGCCGGATTGAGGCGGTGACTGCGTCTGCCCCGAAACTGCAAGTTCAATCAGGGCAGACTGCTGGCTTATGGTGACTGGAATATACTTTGATATATACCAATGCCAAATGGAGGTTCCAAATGTCGCAAACCGCCAAGCTTTTCACCAACGGCCGCAGTCAGGCTGTGCGTCTGCCTGCGGCTTACCGGTTTGACACGCAGGAAGTCTTTATCCGCAAAGACCCGGTCACGGGTGACGTGATCCTCTCGCGCCGACCAGACGACTGGAGTGGGTTTCTGGCGGCAACCGCTCAAGCCCTGGTGCCTGAAGACTTTTTGGGCGCTGAAGAGCGCCTGAACCAAGGCCATGCCGACAGCCCGGAGCGTGATCCGTTTGAAACGGTGCCTGCCGCGCTGGGACACTGAGCCGACCTATGGCCGCGCTTTACCTGCTGGACACCAATACGGTCAGCCACCTCATCAAGCGCCACCCGCAGGCCACGCAGCGTCTGCTGGCGCTGCCCATGCACAGCATCTGTATCTCGGCCATCACGGCGGGTGAATTGGCCTTTGGCCTGGCCAAGCGGCCGCAGGCCCTGGCATTGAAGGCAGCGGTGCATGAGTTTTTGCAACGTGTCGAGGTTCTGCCCTGGGATGAAGATGTGGCGCAAACCTACGGCACACTGCGTGCGCAATTGCAAAGCCTAGGGACACCGCTTTCGGCGCTCGACACACAGATTGCGGCACATGCTTGGCACGTCAAGGCCGTTTTGGTGAGCAGCGACAAAGCTTTTTTGCAAATCCCCCCACTTGAAATCGAAGACTGGTCTGGAAACTGAAGACCCGTCCCATCCCTGACCATGCTGATCCACCCCACCATCAACCCGGTTGCCCTGCAACTGGGCCCCTTGGCCATTCATTGGTATGGCCTGACTTACCTGGCAGCGTTTGGCCTGTTTTACTGGCTGGGCACGCGCCGTCTGAAGCACCTGCCGTTTGCGCGCCTGCCGCAGTGGGAGCGCAAAGACATCGAGGACATTTTGTTCCTGGGGGTGCTGGGGGTGGTGCTGGGGGGGCGCATCGGCTACTGCCTGTTTTACAAACCGGCCTACTACGCCGCTCACCCGCTCGAAGTTTTTGCTGTCTGGCAAGGCGGCATGAGCTTTCATGGCGGCATGCTGGGCGTGATCGCTGCCATGGTCTGGTTTGCGCATTCGCGCCAGCGGCCGTTTTTGCAGGTCATGGACTTTGTGGCGCCTTGCGTGCCCACGGGGCTGGCGGCGGGGCGCGTGGGCAACTTCATCAATGGCGAGCTTTGGGGCCGCGCAGCCGACCCCAGCCTGCCTTGGGCCATGCTTTTCAGGGGGGCGGGCGACTTGCCGCGCCACCCCTCACAGATTTACCAGTTCTTGCTTGAAGGGCTGCTGCTGTTTGTGCTGCTGTGGCTCTATGCCCGCAAGCCGAGCCAGCAGGGGCAGGTGGCTGCGGCGTTTGTACTGGGCTATGGCGTGTTCCGCTTCGTGGCCGAGTTCTTCCGCGAGCCCGACGCCCACCTGGGCCTGCTCAGTCTGGGCATGAGCATGGGCCAGTGGCTGTGCCTGCCCATGATCGTGGGGGGCGCTGTCTTGTGGCTGTGGTGCGCGCGTTCGTCTTCTGCCGCACGCTGAGCCAGCCGCCTCAGGGGGTGTGATGCGCTTCTTGCAGCCCCGATAAAAACCGGATCTGCGCTTCGCTGTAACCCAATTCGCTTAGGAGTTCAGCGCTGTGCTCGCCCAGTTTGGGCGGAGAACGGCGCACCCCGGGGCGTTGCCCGTCCAGCATCAGTGGCAACAGCACCGTGCGCGTGGCTTGGCCATCGGGCAGTTTGATGTCGGCCAGACCACCCGTGGCATTCAGGTGTGGGTCATCGAACAGCTCTTGCGGGCGCGTGATGGGCGCAAAGGGCAGGGCGTGCTTTTCAAAAACGGCACTGATCTCTGCCGCGCTGAACGGGGCCATGCGCTCGCGCAGGATGGGCATCATCCACTCGCGTGCCTGGACCCGGTCGTTGTTGCTTTGCAGCCGGGGGTCGTCTTTCAGATCGCCAAAGCCAAAGGCGTCGCAAAACAGGGCCCAGGCCGTGTTGCTGACGACGGCCAGGAAAATCTGCTCATCGTCCTTGACCTTGAACACGTCGTAAATCGCCCAGGCCGAAATGCGCGCAGGCATGGGCGCGGCCGGTTTGCCCGTGACGGCGAACTGCATCATGTGCTGGGCCACCAGGAACACATTGTTCTCGTACAGGGCGCTTTGCACTTCTTGTCCTCGCCCGGTTTTCTCACGCTGGGCCAGCGCCGCCATGGCCCCCATGGCACCAAACATGCCGCCCATGATGTCGTTCACGCTGGTGCCTGCCCGCAAAGGATCTCCGGGGCGTCCGGTCATGTAGGCCAGCCCGCCCATCATCTGCACCACCTCGTCCAGCGCGGTGCGGTGTTCGTAGGGGCCGGGCAGAAACCCCTTGTGGCTGACGTAGACCAGGCGCGGGTTCAGTGCCTTGAGGCAGTCGTAGTCCAGGCCCAGCTTCTTCATGGTGCCGGGCTTGAAGTTTTCGCACACCACATCGGCGGTGGCGACCAGGCGCAGCACGGCCTCCTTGCCTTCGGGCGTCTGCAAGTCCAGTGCGAGGCTTTTCTTGTTGCGGTTGAACATCGGGAAAAAGCCGGCGCCCGAGCCCAGCAGTTGGCGCGTGGCGTCGCCATGGTGCCCGTGCCCGATGGGCTCGACCTTGATGACTTCGGCGCCCAGATCGGCCAGCACCATGCCGCAGGTGGGGCCCATGACCATGTGGGTGAATTCAACGACCCGAAGGCCGGCGTAGGGCAAATCAGTCGATGGCAATTTGGGCCTCTTTGATCACGCGGCTCCATTTGTCCGTGTCACGTTGGGTCCAGGCCAGCACCTCCTGCGCGGTGCCCGCGTGCAGCTCGGTGCCTGCCGCCTCGATCTTGGCGACCAGCTGGGGCTGCTGGATGGCGCGAGAGAGCGCCTGTTCGATGCGCTGCACCAAAGGCGTGGGTGTGGCCAGCGGTGCGTACATGGCGTACCAGGTGGTGTACTCGTAGCTCGGCAGGGAGGCCGACATCAGGGGCAGCGCGCGGGTGGCGGGTGACTGGCTGGGCGCGGTGGCCGCCAGCACGCGCAGGAGACCTTTGTCCACCAGGCCCTGCAGCGACGGGTAGCTGCTGAACATGGCCGTCACTTGTCCGGACACCAGATCGTTGACCGAACCGGACGAGCCTTTGTAAGGCACATGCAGCACATCTGTTTTGGACATGGCGCGGAACATCTCCATGGCCAGGTGGGCCGTGCCGCCCGTGCCCGCCGATGCAAAGCTGACTTTGCCAGGGTTGGCGCGGGCGTAATCCACCAACGCTTTGACGTTGTGGATGGGCAGTTTGGCCGAAGAGACCAGCACATGCGGCGCGGTCGAGATGGTGGACACCGGGCGCAGTTTGGCCAGCAGGTCGGCGCCGCCCTGTTTGCTGAGCAAAGGCTGCAAGACCACATTGCCGACCGCCGCCATCAACAAAGTGTGGCCATCGGCTTCTGCACGGGCCACGGCGCCCAGGGCCGGCACGCCCATGGCGCCGCCCATGTTCTCCACCACCACAGACTGCTTCAGGTCGGCTGTGAGCACCTGGGCCAGTTCACGGGCCACCAGATCGGCCGGGCCACCGGCCGCGTAGGGCACCACGATGCGGATGTTCTTGCTGGGCCAGGCCGCTGGCGACTGCGCCTGCGCCAGGGTGGGTGAGCACAGCCCAGTGGCCAGGCCCAGACCCAGCGCCAAGAGTGCGCGTTTTGGGGCGGTCCCCGGAAAAGTGCGGTCTTGCATGAAATGTTTCCTCAATCAAGCAGCAGGTATGAAGCCCTTGGGCAAACCCGCTTCGGGGGTCATGCCGTAGAGCGCTTCATGGGGGAGTCCGGCTTGCAGCAACGGGCGAGCAGCCATGAGTTTTTCAAGGTCCACCCCCGTGTTGACGCCCATGGCCTCGAACATGAACACCAGGTCTTCGGTCACCACATTGCCCGAGGCGCCTGGCGCGTAAGGGCAGCCCCCCAGCCCGCCTTGCGAGCTGTCGAAAGTGGTGACGCCCACATCGAAGGCCGCCAGACAGTTGGCCAGGCCCAGGCCGCGGGTGTTGTGCATGTGGGCGGCGCCGGTCTTGTCGCCGATGACCGCACGAACTTGCTTGAACAAGCGGCGCACCTGTGCGGGATTGGCCATGCCCGTGGTGTCGGACAGGCCCACTTCGTCCGCGCCCGCCTCGGCCAGTTGCGCCGCCAGCCAGACCACGTCTTCGTCGGCCACGGCACCTGAAATCGTGCAGCCAAAAGCGGTGGACACGCCGGCCTCGACCTTGACTTGCGGTGCGCGTTCGTTTTTCAGGGCCATGATGCTGCGCACCTCGGCCACCATGTCCGAGCGGCTCTTGCGCACATTGGCCAGCGAATGTGCCTCGCTGGCCGACACCGGAATGGTGAGCTTGTGCGCGCCAGCCGCCAGCGCCGCCTCGGCCCCCCGCAGGTTGGGCACCAGGGCCATCACCGTCAGTCCAGGCAAGGTCACGGCGTGGCGCACCACCTCGGCCGCATCGGCCATTTGGGGCAACAACCTGGCAGGCACAAAAGAGCAGACCTCGATCTCTCGCAGGCCCGCCGCATACAAACCGTCGATCCAGGCCAGCTTGGCCGCTGTGGGCATGGTGGCCTTGACGCTTTGCAATCCGTCACGCGGCCCGACTTCGCTGATGAGCACCTTGGAATGGGGCATTTGACTTGTTCCTGAAGTTTTGTAAGATAGAACTTAAATTCATTAGACAGAACGAATCCTACACGGACAGTTTCTGTCCTGTCAAACGGTTCAGGAGCTCCCCCATGCCACGCAAGTCATCCATCGCTTCTGTTGCCGACGAACAGGCCGCGCCCGGGGGGGCCGCAGCGGTGGACCGCGCCCTGAGCCTGCTGTCGGCCTTTCGTGCGGGCGACGTGTCATTGAGCGTGACCGAGCTGGCCGAGCGCACCCGCCTCTACAAAAGCACCGTGCTGCGCTTGCTGGCGTCGTTGGCGCATGGCGGCTTGCTGCGCAAAACGCCCGAAGGCTTGTGGGCGCTCGGCCCCGAAGTGGCGCGGCTGGCGGCGCTCTACACGGCATCTTTTTCGCTTGAAGATGTGGTGCTGCCCGCCATGCAGGCCCTGGTGGCCCAAACCGGCGAAAGCGTGGCTTTCCATGTGCGCCAGGGCACACAGCGGCTGTGCCTGTACCGGGTGGACTCGCCGCAACTGCTGCGTGACCACGTGCGTGCCGGTGACGTCTTGCCGCTGGAGCGCGGCGCCGGTGGCCGTGTGCTGATGGCGTTTTCGGGGGCCAAAGGCCAGGTGTATGAGCAGGTGCGTCAGGATGGCTACATCCTGGCGATGGGCGACAGGGTGCCCGGACTGGCGGGCGTGTCGGCGCCGGTCTGGAAGGGCGGCGGGCAGTTGGTGGGGGCGCTCACGTTGACGGTGCCAGAAAGCCGTTTCCAAAAAAAGTTTGTGGCAAACCTGCGTGCTGCTGCGCAGGCTTTGTCTGAGCAACTGGCTAAAGGTTGATTAGCTGCCATCTTGCAAATAATTTCCAAAAGCATCAAATATTGATTGCTTTTGTATTATATTTATCTAGTGCAAGCGCCGTCTCGTGATGTAGCGAGAACGCTAAGGGCAGGAAAAGTCTAAGCCGACTACATAGGGAATTTCGCCCTGAATGAGTGTGCTAAGACCATTCTGGTGACTGTTACCGGAATCGTGAGCAATCGATATGTCGAAAGTTCTGATTTTTAACAAATTCTATTTTATAGATGAAATATGGATTTCACATCATATGAATAAATTTCTATCGATTCAAGCCCTTAGAGGAATTGCAGCTCTAGGAGTTGTTGCATTTCACTCTTTGTCAATTGAACAAAAATACTCTAACGGAGATTCGTTACTACCTGATTTTTTTCGATTAGGACAATCAGGTGTTGATTTGTTTTTTGTGATTAGCGGTTTTGTTATGGTGACTGTAACGAAAGAGCGTTTTAAAATTAATGGTGAGTCAATGAGATTTCTGTGGGGAAGGCTTTCCCGTATATATCCGACTTATTGGTTTTATTTTTTATTGGTTGGATCTATTTTTTTCTAAAGCCAGGCTGGGTCAATGCTTCTCAAGGACATCAAATTGATTTGATTTCCTCATTTCTGTTGTTGCCTGATAATCAACTACCGCTTGTTATGGTTGCTTGGTCACTTATTCATGAATTATGGTTTTATCTTGTCTTTGCTGTTTTGTTGATGTTTCATGAGCGCATGCTATCGATGTTGCTATTTTTGTGGGCTGCAATAATAATAGTGGTTAATTCATTGTTTACGCTTGGTGATTTTTCGCCTGGTGCGCGCATCGTCTTTCATCCGTATTCACTGGAGTTTATAATTGGTGCATTGGTTGCGGTATTGATTCAAGATGAAAAATTTGTAAAATCATCGGCTCGCGATTCCATTATATTAATTGTTCTTGTTCCGGCAATTGGGATTCCCGTTGCCTATGTCTGGGATGTTTTGAAGCAAGACGGTGTCTTTCGAATGAGCGTATTTGGCGTGCTGTATGGTTTTCTCATATTTTCATTTGTTACGCTTGAAAAAACTAAGAAAATAAAAGTTCCCAAGCCACTCCAGGCTATTGGTGACATGTCTTATACAATTTACCTATCTCATATTCTGGTTCTTTCTGCCATCGGTCGATTGTGGATGTTGATCTCAGTGCCATACAGCTTAATAGACAATGCACTTGCCTTTTTAATTATGTTTGCAGCAGTTGTTGGGTATGGGTGGGTGGGCTATAGGCTGATTGAGCGACCCATAGTGCAAATTTCACATCGTTTGCGTGCTCGATGGTTTGAATAGAGTTACGGAACCATACCTGACCTGATAGCCGACTCGGATTCTTCGCGATACAGCAAATATGAATAGCATGCTCACCGATCCACCGGCAGGACCGTGCTTTCCTTGATCTCTTCCATCACCACATAGCTGTTGGACTGCGCCGGCACCGGAATCTTGTTGAGGATGGTGCCCAGCAGCTCGCGGTAGTCGCGCATGGCGCGCAGCCGGGCTTTGACCAGGTAGTCAAAGCTGCCCGAGACCAGATGGCATTCGAGCACTTCGGGCATCAGGCCCACTTCGCGGCGCACGGTTTCAAAGATCTGCGGTGATTTTTGCGACAGCGTGATTTCGATGAAGACCAGCAGCGGCTTGCCCAGCTGCACCGGGTCGACCCGGGCGTGGTAGCCGGTGATCAGGCCCTGGCGTTCGAGCCGTTTGATGCGCTCGGAGCAGGGCGAGGTGGACAGGCCCACCTGTTCGCCCACTTCGGTCACCGACATGCGGCCGTTGCGCTGCAAAAGGTCGAGGATTTTCAGGTCAATGCGGTCGGGTTCGGACATGGTGCGGTCCAGCAGCCAGTTGGCGCTGATTTTCAGTGAATTTGCCTGTCATTAAACACCAATTCGGTAAAACCTTCTGCTTTCAATCCATAACATCACTCAATCTCTAGTCAAACGGAGTTTGCACATGAAAGTCGTGGTGTTGGGTGGTGGCGTGATCGGGGTGACCACAGCCTGGGCGCTGGCCCGCCAGGGCGCCGAGGTGACGGTGCTGGAGCGCCACAGCGATGTGGCGCAGGAGACCAGCTTCGCCAACGCGGGCCAGGTGTCGCCGGGCTATTCCACGCCCTGGGCTGCGCCGGGCATTCCGCTCAAGGCGCTCAAGTGGCTGTTTCAGGCGCATGCGCCGCTGGCGATCCGGCCCGACGGCACGCTGTTCCAGTGGCGCTGGATGGCGGCGATGCTGGCCAACTGCTCGGCCAGCCGCTATGCCGTCAACAAGGAACGCATGATGCGCCTGTCCGAATACAGCCGCGATTGCCTGCGGACCTGGCGGGCCGAAACGGGCATCGCTTATGACGAGCGCAGCGGTGGCACTTTGCAGCTGTTTCGCAGTCAGGCCCAGCTGGACGCCGCCGCCCGTGACGTGGCCGTGCTGCAGGACTGTGGCGTGCCGTTTGAGCTGCTGGACGCCGCCGGGGTGGCGCGTGTGGAGCCCGCGCTGGCCCGCGCCCGCGCGCCGATCGCCGGTGGCCTGCGCCTGCCCAACGACGAGACCGGCGATTGCCACCTCTTCACCCGCCAGCTGGCCGGGCGTGCCCGCGACCTGGGCGTGCAGCTGCGCACCGCTTGCAATGTGCAGGCCTTGGTGCGTGATGGCCAGCGCATCACCGGCGTGCAGCTGACCGATGCCGATGGCCAGCCCGCGCAGATCCGGGCCGACCGCTACGTGCTGGCCGCAGGCAGTTATTCGCGTGCCTTGCTGCAGCCGCTGGGGCTGGACATTCCGGTTTATCCGGTCAAGGGGTATTCGCTCACCGTGCCGATGGTGGACGCGTCCCTGGCGCCACAGTCCACCGTGCTGGACGAGACCTACAAAATCGCGCTGACCCGCCTGGGCGAGCGCATCCGCGTGGGCGGCATGGCCGAGCTGGCGGGCTTTGATGTGCGCCTGAACCCGCGCCGCCGCGCCACACTGGAGAAGGTGACCCGCGAGCTGTTTCCAGGGGGCGATCTGGCCCAGGCGCAGTTCTGGACCGGTCTGCGCCCCATGACGCCCGACGGTACCCCGCTGGTGGGCGCCACACCGCTTGACAACCTCTACCTCAATACCGGTCACGGCACCTTGGGCTGGACCATGGCCTGTGGCAGTGCGCAGCTGCTGGCCGATCTGATCTCGGGCCGCCAGCCGGCCATCCGTACCGAAGGCTTGGACATGGGTCGGTACGGCGAACGGGAGGCCACAAGCCGACCGGGCCGGTTGGCGGCTGCCTGAGGTGCAGGTCGTGTCCGGTCCTCAGGCCGGGCGGCGCTGCAGCCAGTCCTGGCGCACGGCCTCGTAGCTGGCGGCCACCTGCAGCAAGGCCACATCGCCCTGGGGCTTGCCAATGAGCTGAATGCCCATGGGCCAGGGCTGCTGCGGGTGAAAGCCCGCAGGCAGGCTGATGGCAGGCAATCCGGCCAGCGTGGCGTAGATGGTGCACTCCATCCAGCGGTGGTAGGTGTCCATGACACGCTCGCCGATCTGCTGTGGCCAGCGTTGCTCGACAGGGAAAGGCCAGACCTGCGCCACGGGCAGTGCCAGCACATCGCAGTGCTCAAACAGCTTGAGCAGGTGGTGGTAGAAAGCAGTGCGCTGCTGGCTGGCTTTCTGAAAGTCCATGTAGGACAGCTTGAGCGAGTTCTCGTACTCCCACATGGCTTCGGGCTTGAGCTGTTCTTTGTCACTGGTCAGCGGCAGCAGCGCGGCTGCTTTGGGGCCAATCAGGGCGCGGCGCCAGACCAGCCAGCAATCCCACAAGGCCTGGGTGTCGTAGCCCAGCTGGGTGGCCTCGACCTTGGCGCCCGCATTTTGCATGGCGCGCAGCGCGTCTTCGCACACGTCCAGAATGCCGCTCTCTATGGCCAGGTGGCCGTCCAGATCGCCCAGCCAGCCCACACGCAGGCCTTGCAGGGCCTCAGGCGTGTACCGGATGCACGACACATCGAGCTTGCCGTTGATCGACAACGGCTGGCGCGCATCGTGGCCCGACTGCGTGGCCAGCAGGCGCGCCAGGTCGCGCACGCTGCGCGCCATCGGGCCTTCGGTGCCCAGTTGGTCCACCCACACGTCGGCACCCGGGCCATACGGCACCCGGCCTTGTGAGGGGCGCATGCCAAAGATGTGGTTCCAGCCCGCCGGGTTGCGCAGGCTGCCCATGAAATCCGAACCGTCGGCCACCGGCAGCAGGCGCTGCGCCAGCGCCACGGCCGCACCGCCGCTGGAGCCACCAGCACTCACGGCCGTGTCCCAGGCGTTGGGCGTGGCACCAAACAAGGTGTTGAAAGTGTGCGAACCCAGGCCCAACTCGGGCATGTTGGTTTTGCCGATCACGATGCAGCCAGCGGCTTTCATGCGCTCGGCCATGATGCTGTCGGCCTGCGGCAGGTTGCCCGCCATCACCCGGCTGCCCAGGGTGCTGGGAAAGCCGATCGCGTTGCCCGTGTCCTTGATGGCCTGCGGAATGCCATGCAGCCAACCGCGCGACTGGCCACGGGCCAGTGCTTCGTCGCACTGGCGCGCCTGCGCCAACAAGGTGTCGGCCGGGGCCAGGTTGACGATGGCGTTGTACGTGGGGTTCAGCTTGTCGATGCGCGCCAGATAAGCCTGCATGACGTCTGTGCAGGAGACCTGGCGGGCGTGGATGGCGTCAGAAAGCTGGCTGGCGTCGAGGTCGGTAACAGAGGTGCTCATTGAAAATCAGACAAAGTCGGGTGGCGGCGTGAAGCCGCACCAGGCGGTTTCCAGCCATTGCGCCATTTGAAGGCACAAGGGGTCGGCCAAGGTGTCGCCAATGATTTGGGCGCCTACCGGCAGGCCTTCGGGGCTTTGGCCCAGCGGGATGGCGGTGGCTGGCAAACCGACCACGCCGGGGTAGCCCGCCCAGAACAGGCTGTCGGTGTGGGGCTGGTCCTGGCCATTGACCTGCAGCATGCGCTCCCAGCGCTCGCCTTGCTGGTTGTGCACAAAGGCGGGTGAGGTGGCCACCGGGGTGATCAGCAGATCGACCGACTCGAAATAGGCGCGCCATTGCTGGCGCAGCACGGCGCGTTGCTGGTCAAACTCGACCCAGTCGCGGTGCGTCAGGGTGCTGCCGCGCCACACGCGTTCGCGCATGGTGTCCTGCGCCGGGTCGCTGTGTGCGGCCAGGCTCTGGAAGCGGGCAAATGTGTCGTCGTCCAGCCAGGCGCCCGTGGCCGAGCGCAGCAGGTACGAATACACCCGGTGTGAATGGGCGCTGTCCACCGGGCGGTGGTCTTCGAGCACCGTGACGCCTTCGGACCGCAGAAAGTCGGCCAAGGCATGCAGCCGGTTCTGGATGCTGTGGTCCACCCGGGCCTGGTCGTCGTCGTAGACGATGGCCACGCGGCACTGCTGGGGTGTGCGTGGGCTGGGGCGCCATTGGGCGGCGGTCCAGCCCAGCGGGCCGAACTGTTGCAGGGGCGTGGTCAGCACCTGCATGGCCAGCTGCAGGTCGTGTGCGCTGCGGGCCAGCGGGCCGGCCACGGCAATGTCCAGGTTGTCGATGCAGCGCACGCCGGGCAGCTGGTGACCGGCCATGGGCACCACGCCCCAGGTGGGTTTGTGGCCATAAACGCCGCAGTAATGCGCCGGGTTGCGGATGGAGGCACCGATGTCGCTGCCCAGCTCCAGCGGTGTCATGCCGGCGGCCAGCGCTGCGCTGGCACCACCCGACGAGCCGCCCGGTGTGCGCGTCAGGTCCCAGGGGTTGCGGGTGGTCCCGTAGACCGGGTTGAACGACTGCCAGTCGCCCAGGGCCACCGGCACATTGGTCTTGCCGAAGATGACGGCGCCCGCGTCCAGCAGGCGCTGCACCGCCACGGCGGGCTGCCGGGCGATGTTGTCCTGGTACTGAGGATAGCCCCAGCAGGTGGGAGTGCCCGGCAGGTCAAACGATTCCTTGACGGTCATGGGCAGGCCATGCATAGGGCCCCAGTCTTCGCCGCGCTGGCGCGCGGCATCGGCGGCAACCGCGCGTTCGTGGGCAGCTTCAAACGTGCGCACCACCACGGCGTTGATGCGGTCGTCGTGGGCATGCACGCGGGCGATGTGCTGCGCCAGCAGTTCGGTGCTGCTGACCTCGCCTGAACGCAGGCGCTGCAGCTGTTCGGTGGCGGTGCTGTAGGTGAAGTCGCTCATGACGGCTGTTGGCTGGTGTCAAAGAAAAACCCGGGCATGCCACGCCACTGGTGCATGTCCCGGGCTGGGGTGAAGGCGCGGCTTACTGGGGTTCGACCTTGGCGGCCTTGAACAGGGCGCGGTAGCGGTCCACTTCGCCGTAGTAGAACTTGTCGAGTTCGGCCACGCTCATGGCCGCGGGCACCTGGCTGCCGGTGCTGGTCATGCCTTTGACAAAGGCCTCGGACTTGATGGCTTCGTTCATGGCCTGGTTGAGCTTTTGCACCACGGCATCGGGTGTGCTCTTGGCCACCTGCAGGCCGATCCAGATGTCAAACACAAAGTCGGACATGCCTTTTTGGGCGCTGATGGGCAGCGCCTCGGGCAGCTGCGGGTGGGGTGCGGTGGACGAGATGCCGATGATCTTGAAGCGGTTGTCCTTGACCATGCCGATGATGGGACCGGCGACCGGCACGAAGGCCATGTCCACGCTGTTGCCGCCCAGATCGGTGTAGATCTGCACGGCGGCCTTGTAGGGCACGTGCAGCAAATCCAGTCCGGTCAGCGTTTTGAAGCGCTCGCCCATGATGTGGTACAGCGAGCCCTGGCCCACGCTGGCGTAGCTGACTTGCTTGCCTTTGGCCCAGGCCAGGAATTCCGGGATGTTGTTGACGGGCAGGTCCTTGCGCACGGCCAGGCCGATCGAGGTGCGGCCCATCAGGCTGGCCATGCGCACTTCTTCGGGCTTGAACTTGACCGCCGACAGGGCCAGGGGCGCCATCACCAGTTCCATGGGGGTGCTCAGCAGCTGGTAGTAGCCGTCGGCAGGGGCCGCCAGGACTTTTTGCACGCCCAAAGCACCGCTGACGCCGCCCAGATTCTCGACCATCATCTTCTGGCCCAGGTTCTTCTCGTATTCGACCTGGACCAGGCGGGCCACCGCATCCGAGGGGCCGCCTGCCGGGTACGGCACCATCACGGTGACCATCTTGTTGGGAAAGCCCTGCGCGCTGGCGCTGAGCACAGCCAGGCTGCCCAGCAGGCCCGCCAGCAGTCGGGAAATCGTTCGGCGTGAAATCATGGTTGTCATCCTTGTGGGTCGTTGTGATGGGCGTGCCTGTGCACACCAGGAATCAGGACCACAGTCTGGACAATGCCGCGCCAGGCAGGTATCGAAAAATTGCAAACACCGGGCGGGGTTTTCCCGGGAAAGGGTCGGTTTCGCGTTTCAGGCCGATTCGGCCAAGCCCTGCAGGGCCTGCCGGGCGGCTTGCAGGCCCTGTTGCCAGACCTGCGCCTGCCAGTCGCCAGAGGGCGGGTTGAAGGCCTGCAGCATGTCGCTTCGGATGCGCTCTTGCAGTGCGCCCGCAGCCTCGGGGTGCAGGGCCAGCCAATGGTCGGCGCGCATGGCCAAAATCATCTGTGCCAGGGGCAAGGTGCCGAATTCCAGGCAGATGCCCGTGTACTGTGCCTGCGGACATTCCTCGTAGATGGCCATCTGGATCGGCCCGGACAGGGGCACGCTTTGGGACGTGCCGGTGTCCACCGAGGTGATGTCTGACCCCCACCACTGGCGGGCGCGCTGCAGGCTGGCTCCGGTGTCGGTGCAGGCAAAGATGCGTTCACCGTACCCATGCGGGCCCAGGCCGGTGTGCAGGTCGATCCAGGCGATCTGACGGGCCTGGCCCAGATGGTCTTGCAGCACCTGGCGGAAAGTGCGGTGGCTCCAGGTGGGGGCGAGACCGCCAAACCAGAC
>Ga0228703_1000756_pt1 | contig 21856 bp, 16 predicted proteins | sample McNCre217_Aug_MG_3_FD_178020 | JGI IMG/M metagenome (GOLD analysis project Ga0228703, IMG submission 178020) | Freshwater microbial communities from McNutts Creek, Athens, Georgia, United States - 29-17_Aug_MG | ecosystem: Environmental > Aquatic > Freshwater > Creek | place: USA: Georgia... | reverse complement strand
ATGGCACCTTCGACTTCGCGCAACATGTTGGAAGAATTCCATTTGCGGTAGGCCACGGCCAAATATTCGCGATGCACTTCTCGCTCCGCGATCATGGCCACCAAAGCCTCCATGGCTTTTCGTGTGCGTGCTACCACCATCAAGCCACTGGTGTCTTTGTCTAAGCGGTGCACGATGCCAGCACGGGGCAACATCACGGCTTGCGGGTCTAAGGCTAACAAGCCGTTTAACAAAGTTCCGCTCCAATTGCCGGGTGCTGGATGGACAACCAAGCCTGCGGGTTTATTGAGCACCCGAAGGTCCGCGTCTTCATAGACAACTTCGAGCGCTATCGCTTCTGGTTTGAAAGCTTGGCTTTGTGGCGTGGGCCGCAAAACTACTTGGTAATGTTCGCCGGCACGTACTTTGATGGACGGTTTGTTGATCAACCTTGCTTCGGGTAGCACACAGTTCACGCAACCCTCGGCCAAAAGTTGTTGCGAGTAGCTACGCGAAAACTCAGGCAGCAATTGCGCCAAGGCACGGTCTAAACGCTCACCATGCATGGCCGTTGGAATGACCAGATCACGTTGCTCTAGTTCGGGGCCTTCTGCTAAATCAATGACCTCATCGGGCAATTCGTCAGCCAATGCGCCTGACTGCACAAGAGAGGTGGGCAGCAGTTGAGCCGATAGAATGGGTTGAATTTGCTTCAAGAGGATGGCCTGTGGTGATTAGTTACAAATTATCGGCTCTAGCACGATGTGTTGGCGTGGTAGGCGCGATTCTTTTAGGTGCATGCGCCATTGAGAACGATCTCACCAAGTCTTGGTCGGTTGACAAGCTCTACCAAGAAGCCAAAGACGAACTCGCTGCTGGCGCTTATGACAAAGCCATTGGCTACTACGAAAAATTGGAAGGCCGCGCAGCCGGCACTGCAATTGCACAGCAAGCGCAACTCGACAAAGCCTGGGCCCAATACAAAACCAAAGAGCCTGTGCAAGCGGTTGCCACGCTCGACCGTTTCATCAAATTGCACCCCGCCAGCCCAGCCATGGATTACGCCTTGTACCTCAAGGGTTTGGTGAACTTCAACGAAGATTTAGGATTGTTTTCTTCCGTCACGGGCGAGGACGTCGCAGAACGTGACCCTAAGCAAGCGAAAGAATCTTTTGAAGCTTTCCGCGAATTAACGCTACGTTTCCCCAATTCGAAATACACGCCCGACGCAAAAATGCGTATGGCGTTTATCAAAAATTCTTTGGCCCGTTCCGATGTGTATGTGGCCAGGTACTACTACAAGCGTGGTGCTTATGTGGCCGCGTTGAATCGCGCGCAAGCAGCCGTTCAAGAATATCGCGATGTACCTGCAGTCGAAGAAGCCTTGTTTTTGATGTTCCAGTGCTATGACAAATTAGGGCTGGAGCAACTGCGTGACGATACGCGTCGCGTGCTCGACAGCACTTATCCAGATAGCAAGTTACTTTATCCAGAGCGCCACAAAGCCCCAAAACCTTGGTGGAAGCCTTGGTAGTTTTAGAGAGCTTGAAGCGCTACGTGTAGCTCTTCTTGTGAATGTAGTTGGCGCATATTGGGCATTGCCGCCAACAGTCTCTTGCCATAGCCCGTTGTAGCCAATCGGTTGTCGCAGACCACCAAAACGCCCCGATCTGTTTCGCGCCGTATCAAACGGCCTGCACCTTGTTTCAAAGCAATCACTGCCTCGGGCACAAAGAAATCATTGAAAGGACTTCTCCCCTGCACCTCTAGGCGTTTACCGCGGGCTTCGACGATCGGGTCGTTAGGTGGAGGGAACGGTACCTTGTCGATGATCACCAATTGCAAAGCATCACCCGGCACATCAAACCCTTCCCAAAAAGTAGCAGAAGCCACCAACACGCAACCACCCTGCTCTGGCGTTGCGTCTTGGAATCGGGCCATCAATTCGCGTTTAGGCCATTCGCCTTGCATCAATACTTCGATGCCAGAGCCTTCTAATTGCTGCTTCATAGCGTCACCAATCGCGCGCAATGCACGCAAGGTGGTGGTGAGCACCAGCGTTTTGCCACCAAGCACACGCACTGCGCCACTCGCCAAGCGCGCGACTTGCGCACTGTGCGCAGGATCGTTGGGGCGCACTATGTCTCTCGGCACATACATAGCCGCTTGGCTGGGATAGTCAAAAGGACTTTCCACCCGCAAAACTTGTGCAGACTCTAAACCGCAAGGTTCTGTGAACCACCTCAGGCTTGGTTCATCTCCCAAGGTAGCGGAGGTAAATATCCAGCTTTTGGGAGCAGACTGCTTGAGCAACCGTTCTCGCACTGTGTCTGCAATATCTAAGGGCGCTTGCATCAAACGCATTTGCGATGCGCTCACATCCAACCAACGCACCGTTTGCGGATCGCATGCTTTGGCAAACAAAGACACACGCTGCATCACATCCACCATACGTTCTTGTAATCGCAAAAAATCTGGCGCTATTTCGATCACGGTCTCTAGCGATTGGGCAATGTTGTCCGCGGCTTGGTAAACACCTTGTAAGGCATGCTGCCAAGCATCAGCAGCGATTCCCTCCGGCGTGGGTTCAGTCCATTTGATCTTGGTCGAAGCATTGCGTTGCCCCACCAACAAGCGTAAATCTCTTGCGCTCATTTCAAGCGCAGACGCTAAACCTTGCCAATCTGCGAAACCCCTTGCGAGTTGCAACCCCGTCGCTAACAGATCACGGGTCAAATCCAGCAGCTGTGAAGTGCTGAGCTGTTGCCCTAAAAAGTTCACACCCGTTTCATTGAGTTGGTGCGCTTCATCAAACACCACGACCCGCACGCTTGGCAATAGTTCGGCCATTCCTGACTCGCGCACAGCCAAATCTGCAAAAAACAAATGGTGGTTGATGACCACAATATCCGCCGCAAGCGCATCACGGCGTGCGTTGTTCACATGGCAGTTTTTAAACGCAGGGCATTGCGAGCCAAGACAGTTTTCGCGGTTCGAAGTAATCCACGGAATTAAAGCGGAACGCTCGTCGAGGCCGGGCAACTCAGCCAGATCGCCCGTTTGGGTCGTTAAAGCCCAAGTCTCCACTTTGGCCAACATACGCACTAGATGCCGATCCGGCAAGCTTGCGTCTTGCCTCGCCATTTGCATTCTGTGGGTGCATAAATAGTTGCTGCGACCTTTGAGAAGCGCCAAGCGAATGGGCAAATGAAATGCAGCAATCAGTCTTGGAATATCGCGTGCAAACAATTGGTCTTGCAGAGCTTTGGTCGCGGTAGACAACAAAACACGTTCACCACTGAGCAAAGCAGGCACCAAATACGCAAAGGTTTTACCAACGCCGGTACCAGCCTCTACGACCAAGCTACCACCTTCGCTGATGACATCCGCCACCGCAAGCGCCATATCGGTTTGACCCGTGCGTGGCTGAAACTGTTGCGTGGCCTGAGAAAGAATGCCGTCTTCTAGAAAGGCCTCTTGCACGCGGTTGCGCAAAGGCAGTGAATCATGCTGGTGCATCAGTCAGGGCTATCGGTATGGAGAGGATGCAACTAGAGACGCAAAGCAACTAGCGATCACTTCACACGAACTGGCGAAGGCAATGGATCTGCAGGTGCATTGGTACGTTCTTGCAAACGTTTTTCTGTATCTGCGCGATGCTCAGCCGCTTCGCGTTGCTTGGCATCGTAATTCGCGCGGTTTTTGCCTTGGTTGTCGTAGTCTTGTTTCTTCTGTTCTGTGCGTTCTTGTCGGTCTTTTGCCGCTTGCACGGCTTCTTGGCGCTGGGTAGCGGCCTCTTGTTGTTGCGCATCACTGGTTTTTTCAGCGGTGCGTTGAATCGATTCAAAGGCTTTGATTTGACGCTCTAGCGCATTAAATTTGTTTTCTTCTTTGCGAAGTACAGCTAAGACTTCCAGGCGTTTATCGCGCGCTTTTAGTTGGCAACCCACCACATCAAAGCGCTGGTAACAGTCACGCATGGCTTTTTGATATGTGGCATCCATCTCTTCACGCTTTTTCTCAAGGCGCGTGCTTTCTGCCAATCTTTCTTCATCTGAAGGAATCTCAGACGCTGACAAGATTTGTGCAAAAGCGGTATTGCATACCACGCATAGCATGAGCAAAAAAGTGGCGAAGAATTTGTAATGTTTCATGTCAATGCCGTATCTACCACGCGCTTGCCTAGGGCTAAAAACTCCGCTGATTGCATTTCACGCAAACGAGACACTGTTCGCACAAATTCGTGCGCCAATGGACCTTCGGTGTACAACTCAGCCGCTTGAACCTCAGCCGACAAGATGAATTTCACATGCCTATCGTACAAAACATCAACCAGCCAGGTAAAACGACGTGCTTCAGAGGCTTTGTTCACAGGCATGTAGGGCACATCGCTTAAAAAGACCGTATGGAATTGCGACGCAATTTCAAGATAGTCATTTTGTGAACGCGGTCCGCCGCAAATATCTTTGAAGTCGAACCACACCACCCCACCCGCTCTGCGTCGCGCCTTGATCTCGCGCGATTCAATATGCAACAAAGGCTCTTGGTCTTGGCATTCTGCCAAGCGGTTGAAAGCATCCGTCATGGCTGCATCCGCTTGTGGTCCTGAAGGGCAATGGAATAAATCCACCATTTCAAGGGTTTGGCGTCGATAGTCTGTGCCGTTGTCCACGTTGATGACTTCTAGTTTGCTATTGAGCAATTCAATGGCGGACAAGATGCGGTCACGGTGCATGCCACCGGGGTACAAATCGTCTGGCTTGAAGTTGGAGGTGGTGATGAAGCCAACACCATGCTTAAACAAAGAATCTAGCAATCGGTACAAGATCATTGCGTCTGTGATGTCCGCCACATGGAACTCGTCGAAGCAAATTAATTTGAAGCGCTTGGACATTTGTTCGCCCAAGATATCCAGTGGGTCCGCATTGCCTTGCAATTCACGAAGCTCTCTATGAACTTCACGCATGAATTCGTGGAAATGTAAACGGGTTTTACGAACCAGAGGGACAGACTCGTAAAAGCAATCCATCAGAAAGCTCTTGCCCCGACCAACGCCTCCGTATAAATACACGCCGCGGGGTATATCAGGGTGGTTGATGATTTTTTTCAACGAATTGGAGCGCTTCTCTTTGTAGTGCGACCATTCCGTCGCGCACCGTTCAAGCGCATCCACGGCACGCAGTTGTGCAGGGTCGCTTTTGAACCCTCTCGCTTCTAATTCTTTTTGATAATTTTGATAGACCGACATTGCAATGTGTATTGTGCCTTGGTAGGAACTTTGACCGAAAAAAAGCCCGCTGTGAACAGCGGGCTTTGACAGTTTTTACGTACTACTTAAAAATTCAAAGTGCGCTTGTCTACTGCCAGAGCAGCTTCTTTCGTAGCTTCAGATAACGAAGGATGCGCATGGCAAATACGTGCAATGTCTTCAGCCGATGCTTTGAATTCCATCGCTACCACGGCTTCAGAAATCAACTCGCTAGCCATAGGGCCAACGATATGCACACCCAAAATTTCATCGGTCGTGGCATCGGCCAAAAACTTCACCATACCGGTGGTGTCGCCTAAAGCGCGTGCGCGGCCATTGGCCAAGAAGGGGAAGGTTCCCGCTTTGTAAGCCACGCCATCGGCCTTGAGTTGTTGTTCCGTGCGGCCAACCCATGCGATTTCAGGACTGGTGTAGATAACCCAAGGAATGGTGTTGAAGTTAACGTGCCCATGTTGACCAGCAATGCGCTCAGCCACGGCAACGCCCTCTTCTTCGGCTTTGTGCGCAAGCATGGGGCCACGCACGACATCACCCACAGCCCACACACCGGGCACATTGGTTTTGCAGTCACCGTCCACCACGATGGCGCCACGCTCGTCTAACTGCAGACCAATCGTCTCAGCGCCTAAACCATTGGTGTTGGGTACACGGCCAATCGAGACAATAAGTTTGTCAGCATCCAAGGTCTGCGCTTCACCTTTGGCGTTGGTATATGCAATCGACACGCCTTTTTTACCGTTAGTGATTTCACCGACTTTGACACCGAGTTCGATTTTCAAACCTTGTTTGTCGAATGCTTTTTTAGCTTCTTTGGCGATTTGTTCATCTACTGCGCCTAAGAAAGTGGGAAGGCCTTCCAAAATAGTGACGTCTGCACCTAAACGACGCCAGACTGAGCCCATCTCTAAGCCGATCACACCTGAGCCGATCAAGGCGAGTTTTTTAGGAACGCTACCGATGCGCAATGCGCCGTCGTTAGACAAGATATTCACTTCGTCAAATGGTGTTCCGGGCAACGCACGGGCATTTGACCCAGTGGCAATGATGACTTGTTTACCCACAATCGATTCTTCTGCCTTACCAGTGACCTTGATCTCAAAACCACCTTCAACAGCCTTGACAAACGTTCCACGTCCGTGGAAGAAAGTGACTTTGTTCTTTTTGAACAAATACAAAATGCCGTCGTTGTTTTGTTTGACCACAGTGTCTTTACGGCCAATCATTTTGGCCACATCCATCTTCACATCTTTGGCAGAAATGCCATGTTCGGCAAAGTGGTGGTTGGCGTGGTCAAAGTGTTCGCTCGATTGCAACAATGCTTTAGAGGGGATGCAACCTACATTGGTACAGGTACCACCAGGCGCTGGGCCGCCTTCTGCGTTTTTCCACTCATCAATACAGGCCACTTGAAAACCAAGTTGTGCGGCACGAATGGCGGCAATGTAACCACCAGGCCCACCACCAATGACAACGACGTCGAATTGTTTACTCATGATGTATTTCTCTCAGATAAAAAACGCCCCCATTGAAGGGGGCATTGCAAGCGATTGATTAGATGTCGAACAAGAGACGCGCTGGATCTTCCAAGGCCTCTTTCATCGCGACCAAGCCTAAAACAGCTTCGCGACCGTCGATGATGCGGTGGTCGTATGACATCGCAAAGTAGTTCATGGGGCGCACCACCACTTGGCCGTTTTCAACCATCGCACGGTCTTTGGTAGCGTGGACACCCAAAATCGCAGACTGCGGTGGGTTGATGATCGGGGTTGACATCATCGAGCCGAAAGTACCGCCGTTAGAGATAGAGAACGTACCGCCTGTCATCTCCTCGATGCCGAGTTTTCCGTCGCGAGCTTTGACGCCGAATTCAGCAATCTTCTTCTCAATATCGGCAAAGCTCATTTGGTCGGCATTGCGCAGAATTGGCACCACCAAACCACGGGGTGAACCCACAGCAATGCCAATATCGAAGTAGCCGTGGTAGACGATGTCATTGCCGTCTACCGAAGCATTCAACACAGGGAATTTCTTCAAAGCATGGACAGCCGCTTTGACGAAGAAGCTCATAAAGCCCAGCTTAACGCCGTGCTCTTTTTCGAAACGCTCTTGCATGCGCTTGCGCATTTCCATCACAGGCGCCATATTGATTTCGTTGAATGTGGTCAAAATCGCATTGGTCGATTGCGATTGCAACAAACGCTCTGCCACACGGGCGCGCAAGCGTGTCATCGGCACACGTTGTTCAGGGCGTTCACCCAAATTCACCGCTGGGCCACTCACGGCAGGCAATGCTTTGGTGGGGACACCGGTTGGAATCACTGCAGGTGCAGCAGGGTTGGCTACAGCCGATAAAACATCACCTTTGGTGACACGTCCGTCTTTGCCAGAACCTGCAACAGAGCCAGCGGCCATGTTGTTATCGGCCATCAACTTAGCGGCAGCGGGCATTGCGACGCCAGCTTTGCTGTTAGAGGCTGGAGCACTAGCTTGCGCGACAGGTGCTGCAGCAGGTGCAGCAGCCTTTGCGGGAGCGGATGCTGGAGCAGCTGCGGCAACTTTGCCGTCTGTATCGATGCGCGCAATCAATTGCTCAGCGGCCACTGTTCCGCCATCGGCCACCACGATTTCAGACAACACACCAGCAGAAGGTGCGGGCACTTCAAGCACCACTTTATCGGTTTCGATTTCAATCAGGATTTCGTCTGCGGCGACAGAATCACCCACTTTCTTTTTCCATTGCAACATGGTGGCTTCAGCCACGGACTCAGACAACTGAGGGACTTTGACTTCTACGATTGCCATATAAATCTTTCTGAATATTTCTTAATATGTTTATTTGGTGAGCACAAAGCCCTTGATCTTGGCGAATGCGCCGTCGACCAATCCTTTTTGCTGTTCTTGGTGCAGGTGTGAATAACCGACTGCAGGTGATGCAGACGCTGCACGACCTGAGTAACCCAATCGTTGTCCACTGCTCATGTTTTCGTGGATGTAGTGCTGCACAAAGAACCAAGCGCCTTGGTTTTGTGGCTCGTCTTGTGTCCACACCAATTCGGTTGCGTTTGGATATTTTTTCAACTCAGCGGCAAACGCTTTGTGTGGAAATGGGTACAACTGCTCAACGCGCAATATCGCTACATCGTCTGCACTGTTTTCTTCGCGCTTTTTGACCAAGTCGTAATAGACCTTGCCAGAGCACACCAAAACACGTTTGACTTTGTCAGCCTTGATCGCTTTGCTCTCAGGAATAACCGTTTGGAAGCTGCCTTTGACAAACTCAGACACAGGCGATGTTGCATCTTTGTTACGCAACAAAGACTTTGGTGTGAAGATGATGAGCGGTTTGCGCAAATCACGCACCATTTGGCGACGCAGCACATGGAAGATTTGGCTTGCGGTTGTGGGCTGAACGATTTGCATATTGGTATCAGCAGCCAACTGCATGAATCGCTCTAAACGCGCAGAACTGTGTTCAGGGCCTTGGCCTTCATAGCCGTGCGGCAACATGAGGGTCAAGCCGTTGACGCGACCCCACTTCACTTCGCCAGACGCAATGAATTGGTCGATCACAACTTGTGCACCGTTCGCAAAATCTCCGAACTGCGCTTCCCACACCACCAAGGTGTTGGGGTCGTTGGATGCGTAGCCGTATTCGAAACCGAGCACTGCCTCTTCTGACAAGATGGAGTCGATCACTACAAAAGGTGCCTGGTTTTCAGCGACGTTTTGCAAAGCCACATAAGTACCGGTGTCCCACTTTTCACGGTTTTGGTCATGGATAACCGCATGGCGGTGCGTGAAGGTACCCCGTCCGCAGTCTTCACCTGATAAACGCACGGGGTAACCGCTGGCCACCAAAGAAGCAAACGCCATGTGTTCGCCCATGCCCCAATCCACAGGAATATCACCACGGCCCATTGCTGCGCGGTCGTCATACACTTTTTTGACCAACTGGTGCGGAGTGACGGTCGATGGAATGGTCGAAATTTTTTCCGCCAAACGTTTCCACTCTGACATCGGGATCGATGTGTCACCAGCGTCTGTCCACTTCTTGCCCAAGAAAGGCGCCCAGTCAACGGTGTACTTGGTTTTGAAGTTGGTCAACACAGGATCATCGGTATGTTTACCAGCGTCTAATGCAGCGCGATAGGCCTTGACCATGTCATCGCCCAAGGTGTCGCCCAATCCTTGTGCAGTCAATTTGTCTGCAAACAATTTACGGGTGCCTGGGTGCGCAGCAATTTTTTTGTACATCAACGGTTGGGTCAATGCAGGTGTGTCTTGCTCGTTGTGACCCAATTTACGGAAACAGACGATGTCTAACACCACGTCTTTTCTGAACTTCATGCGGTAGTCCAACGCCATTTGCGTGGCTAACACTACCGTTTCAGGATCATCACCGTTGACGTGCAACACAGGTGCCTCCACCATCTTCACGATATCGGTACAGAACACGCTCGAGCGCATGTCACGTGGGTCAGAGGTGGTGAAGCCGATTTGGTTGTTGATGATGATGTGCACCGTACCGCCCGTGGAATAACCACGTGTTTGCGCCAAGGCAAAGGTTTCTTGGTTCACGCCTTGTCCACCAAACGCCGCATCACCGTGCACCAACACTGGCAGCACTTGTGAGCCTTGTGGGTCGGCACGGCGATCCATACGCGCACGCACAGAGCCCTCGACTACAGGATTCACGATTTCAAGGTGCGATGGGTTGAAAGCCAAAGACAAATGCACAGGACCACCAGCGGTGCTGATATCAGAGCTAAAGCCTTGGTGATACTTCACGTCACCAGCAGGTAAGTCTTCAGGTGCTGTGTGGTCAAACTCAGCAAACAAATCAGCAGGCAATTTGCGCATGGTGTTGACCAAGACATTCAAACGGCCGCGGTGAGCCATGCCGATCACGATTTCTTGCACGCCTTGCGCGCTGGCCTTGTGGACCAATTCATCCATGGCGGCGATAAAGCTCTCGCCTCCTTCTAAGGAGAAACGCTTTTGACCCACATATTTGGTGTGCAAGAAACGCTCTAGGCCTTCTGCAGCTGTCAAACGCTCAAGAATTGTTTTTTTCTTTTCGGCGTTGAAATTGGGTTTGCTACGAATCGATTCGAGCTTTTCTTGCCACCAGCGCTTTTCAGCTTGGTCGGTGGCGTACATGTATTCAGCACCTAAGGTGCCGCAATAGGTTTCACGCAAGGCATTGAGCAACTCACGCAATGACATGCTGTTTTTGCCAAAGAACGTGTTGCTGGTGTCAAACACGGTTTCTTGGTCTGCGTCTGTAAAGCCGTAGAACGCGGGGTCTAGGTCTGGAATAGAGGGACGCTCAGTGCGTTTGAGCGGGTCAAGGTCTGCCCAACGCTGACCAACGTTGCGGTACGCGGCAATTAGCTGTTGCGCGGCGGTGCGCTTGCGACCCATTTCCGCATCTGCGCTCGCCATGACCACGCGGGTGCCGCCGGCTTTGGCGCGTTCAGCAAATGCGTTGATGACAGGAAGATGAGGAACGTCTTTGGCGTTGGTGCCGTCGACAGCGGGGACGTGTTGCAGAGCATCAAAGTACTCACGCCAAGAATCTGGAACGCTGCCGGGGTTGGAGAGATAGTTCTCGTACATCTCTTCGACGTACGGGGCGTTTCCGCCGAACAAATAGGTGTTGCCCGAGTAGGCTTGATAGACTGATGTCTGTGACATTGCGCTGACCTCCGTTTCCCTTCAGGAAACATTAGCTGGTTGAAAAAACCCACCGCGACACGGCTGGACCGGATGGCGGAAGCGAGAGAGGTTGTATGAACCCCAAACACCCTCCATTGTGCCACCGAAGTCGCTGTGGAACCTAGTTTGTTGTTGCTAGAAGACGAATTTGTGAAATCCCGGCCTTAGCCGAGCACATCTTGGATCTGCTTTAAAGCAAGCGGATCGTCCATAGTCGTCAAATCGCCAGGGTCTCTTTTTTCACAGACGGCTTGGATGGCTCGGCGTAGCAATTTGCCGCTGCGTGTTTTGGGCAGAGCGCTGACAAACAGGACGCGGGAGGGACGGGCTACCGCACCTAGCTGGCTGTCCACCACTTTCATCACCTCGCCTTCGAGCTTCAAGCGAGCAGCCGCATCGCCAAGGGCTGAAGCGTCTTTGGCAATGGCAAATGCCATCGCCACTTGGCCTTTGAGTTGGTCTGCCACACCCACCACGGCAACTTCCGCGATATTGGGGTGGCTGGAAATACTCTCTTCAATTTCACGCGTGCCTAAGCGATGCCCCGCCACGTTGATCACGTCGTCGGTACGTCCCAAGATGAAAAAGTAACCATCCTCATCGCGCACCGCCCAGTCAAAGGTGCTGTAGACCATTTTGTTGGGGACTGTTTTCCAATAAGTGTTTACAAAACGTGCGTCATCGCCCCAAACGGTTTGTAAGTTGCCTGGAGGCAATGGACCTTCGATGGTCAACACACCTTTTTGATTTGCACCCGTGAGCTCTTCGCCAGTTTGGTCGTCGACCAGTTTGACGTTGTATCCGTAAACGGCTTTGCCGGGTGAGCCGAATTTGCTGGGGGCTTTTTCTACGCCGTTGCAGATTGTCAGAATCGGCCAGCCTGTTTCGGTTTGCCAATAGTTGTCGATGATCGGCGTGCCACGCAAGCCTTCTGAAATCCATTTGGCTGTTGGCTCATCCAAAGGCTCGCCCGCTAAAAATAACGCCTTCAGAGACTTCAAGTTGTACTTGGTCAGTAGGGCTGGGTCTTGCTTTTTCAACACACGAATGGCAGTGGGCGCACTGAACATGACGCTGACTTTGTACTTCTCGACCAAGCTCCACCAAATACCGCCATCGGGGCGAATGGGAAGGCCCTCGTAAAGAATGGTGGCCATGCCGCCAATCAGTGGACCATAAATGATGTAGCTGTGCCCTACCACCCAACCAATGTCGCTGGTACAGAAAAATGTCTCGCCGGGTTTGCCTTGGAAAATGTTGGGAATGCTGCTAGCCAATGCCACTGCATAACCGCCCGTGTCGCGTTGCACGCCTTTGGGTTTGCCTGTTGTTCCCGATGTGTAGAGGGTGTAACTGGGATGGGTGGATTCCACCCATTCGCAAGGCACTTGGGCGTTGAGATGTTTGTCGCGCTCTTTGTCGTAATCAAAATCACGCCCAGCCACGCTGACAAACTCAGACAAGTGCCGATCAACCATCAACACCGCTTTGGGTTTGTGGCTTGAGAGGCTAATGGCTTCGTCTAACAATGGTTTGTAAGCCACGACCTTGCCACCGCGCGATCCAGCGTCTGCACTGATGATCACTTTCGGCGAGGCGTCTTCAATACGAGTCGCTAACGAATGCGAAGCAAATCCACCAAACACCACAGAGTGAATCGCGCCAATGCGCGCGCACGCCAACATCGCAAAAGAGGCCTCGGCAATCATGGGCATGTAGATCAGCACACGGTCGCCTTTGACGACGCCAAAGTCCTTCAAGATCGCGGCCATGCGTTGGACTTCTGCGTGCAAGTCTTTGTAGGTGTAAGTTTTTTCTTGTTCTGTCTCAGTGGATACAAAAATCAATGCCGCCTGATCACCGCGATCTTTGAGATGCCTATCTACCGCGTTGTGGCATAAATTGGTGGTGCCGCCGACAAACCACTTGGCAAAGGGAGGGTTGGAGTAATCGCAAATTTGTTGGGGCTGGATTTGCCAATCCACGGATTTGGCTTGTTCAGCCCAAAAATTGTCGCGATCCTCGATAGAACGCTTATGAAACTGCGCAAAAGAACCCATGGATGTCCCCCAACAACATTTAATAATCTTTCAATTATGAGGAAAAGGGACTTGCAAGAAACTGACTTAGCGCAAAGTTTGCTTATTTAATAAGCGCCTGTATCTCTCTGAAAGCGTCAGATTCGGCGCTACGTAGCCATTCGAACAACACCATTTCAGTCGTCACCAGTTCAGCGCCCATGCCGGCCAAGCGGTCAAAAGCTGCGTCTCGGTTGCGCTCGGTACGCGAGCTACAGGCATCCGTCACGATATAAACCTCGAACTCTTGTTCAAGTAAGTCAAGTGCTGTTTGAAGTAGGCAGATGTGCGCTTCTACCCCGCCCAAAATAATGGTTTGACGCGCTGATTCAGGCTCTGGCTTTTTTTGCAGGTGCTTAGGCAAACTTCTGGCGTTACCAGCTTGCGTGTTACGGGTTGGCGGCTTGAGTAGTTCGAGCAAGCCATCTGCACAGGCACTGAAACTCATTTTGGGTAAAACCGAGCGGCAAAATTGCCGAACATCACCAGCCAAGGCACCTAATTTTTCTGGGTTTTGCTCAGTTCCCCAAACAGGAATCTCCATCCATTGCGCTGCTTGGGCCAAGCGTTTGGCGTTCAGCAATACAGAATCAGCTTCAAAAATGGCTGGCATCAAGCGATCTTGGTAATCCACCAAAACGAGCTGGGATTCTTGGTCATCGATCAACATAAGTGGGTAATAGTGAAGTGAAACAGGTGCTTGTTCAAACTGCGCATGAGTATCGTGCATCCCAACTACAACGCCAAAATAAGCGTTAACCCGAATCAAATCAAGCACTTAGATCGTGAAGCGAGAAATTTACGTAAGAAAACGCACTACAATTACTGGCTCATGAAATTACGACACATCTTTATAGTCTTCTGTATGGTGAGTGCGCATGCCGCACCGAGCAGTACCTCGTCTGACGATTTAGAGATCTATCTGTCGGATAACGGTTTCATCAACAAGATTTCTAAAGTCAGCCAAAACGTTGGCAACAAAGCGTCCGACCTAGTACTCAACGCCATGGGATTTTTAGGCGTTCCTTACCGTCGCGGCGGTTCAGACGACAACGGTTTTGATTGCAGTGGTTTTGTGCGCTCCATGTACGAGCAAACCTTGGGCAAAGCCTTGCCTCGCAGTGCACGCGAACAAGCCGAAGCTACCGAAAAAATTGACAAAAAAGATTTGCAGCCTGGCGACCTGGTGTTTTTCAACACCATGCGGCAAACCTTTAGCCACGTGGGCATCTACGTAGGTGACAACAAGTTTATTCATTCACCACGTCCTGGCAAACAGGTCAAGGTCGAAGACATGCGCCAGTCTTATTGGTTAAGCCGTTTCACGGGTGCGCGCAGAGTGGACAACAGCTCCAACTCTGATAGCTCTAAAAATTAATTCGCTTTTTCTATTTTTGGCAGCGTGGCTAGTACTGCCATACCTAGCGCCATGACAGCTGCAGTCACCCACAGTGCGCCATGGAACGATCCTGATGATTGCGCCATATAGCCAGCGACCACTGGGGCAATCATTTGCGCGGCGCCATACCCCAACGTAAATCGCGCCATAGTTTTACCTGGGTTGTGTGGCGATAAGCGACCAACCATCGCAAGTGTCAAACTCACGATGCCGATGAATGTTGCACCGTAGCCAATCGCGCCGGCCATGGCAGCCAACATAGAACCCGATGCAGCAGGCATCAAGACAGACAGTGTTTGCAAACCAAATGCGATTAGTAGTGCCTGCTTATCGCCCACCAAACGCGCCACCCGATCCCAGACAAATACTGCAGGCATCGCAGCAAATCCAACCATTGCCCAAGCCAAATGGCCCTGCCCTGCCAATAGAGGCTCCCGTTCCACAATCGCCACTGTGAAAGTAGCGCTAATCACAAACCCCCACCCCGCAGCGAAATAACTGAGCAGCATGGTCCACAGCCATCTGGCGGGAATGGATGGTGGCGCGCTTGCTTCCACAGAAGTTGCAGTGATGGCCTCAGGCACTGGCGGACGCCACGACCAAGCAGGCCATAAAAAAATCAAGCCAATACAAGCAAAGGCTAGCCATTGCGCATCCCAACTAGGCCACACCGTCGTCAGGCCCCAAGCACCAATCGCGGACACCACGATGCCCAAGCCAATGCCTACAAAATGCAAGCCCAACTCGGGACGCTGACCATTGCGCATCAACCAACCCAGCACCAAACCCGAACCCATCAACATGCCTGCAGCACCACACAAGCCACCGACATAGCGTGACACCGCCCAAATTCCAAATGATGGTGCAACCGCCATCAAGGCCGTGATGAGCAAGGCCATCCAAAGACCCACGCTGTAGAGCCAATGTCGCCATCGCACATTGTCAATCCAAGCTACTGCAACGGCACCAGACATATAACCTACATAGTTGATGGCTGCTAAGACACCCGCATTGGCGTCATTGAGTCCCGTTTGCATTTGCAAACTCGGTAGCAACGGTGTGTATGCGAAGCGGGCAAGACCAATGGTCAATACCAAGCCACACATGCCGCCGGTGATGACTTGCCAAGGTTGGAGTTGTTTTTGGGTCAATGTGGGGTTGGCAACGTATAACTTTGCGCCAAAGTTTTAAATGCTGCCAACCGTGGATTATGGATTTCTTCCGATAGCAAAATAGTCGCCACTTTGTCAGCCAGATCCAACGCTAACTGCGCATCTAAAAATAACAAGCGCGAACGCCTTGCCAACACATCTTCCACAGTTCTTGCATATTCATAACGGACCGCAAAACGCACCATAGCCTCGCTAAATCCCTCACATAACCATGTCTCGCAGCCAGGTAAGGTCGACAACAAAGTTTGTTCAGTACCGTATGAATGGGTGCCCTGCTGATTAGTCAGCGGAATTGATGCATGGTTTTCTTTTGGTATTGGCGCGCCGACTAACGGGCAATCAGCTGTCGTTACTGGTTTATCAGTTTTAGAAATCAATCCAGCATCTAAACATTGCTGTAGAACATCTTCTGCCATTGCACGGTAAGTGGTCCACTTCCCACCTGTGACGGTAACCAAACCACTCTCGCTGACGAGGATGGTGTGCTCTCGACTGAGACCTTTGGTGTTGCCAGATGTAGTTTTTTGAGGTTTAACCAGAGGCCGTAATCCAACCCAAACGCTGCGCACATCCGCACGGGTAGGCGCTTTTGACAAATAACGCGCTGACTCTTGCAAAATGAAATCCACCTCTTGCGAAAAAGCCATGGGTTCAATCGGCAAATCATCGCGCGGTGTGTCAGTCGTACCCAAAATCACTTTTCCAAGCCATGGAACTGCAAACAAGACACGCCCGTCTTGGGTACTAGGCACCAACAAAGCAAAGTCTTTGCTTAAAAAAGAGCGATCAACTACCAAGTGCACACCTTGACTGGGAGTGACCATAGATTCAATTTTCTCACCAGAACTTTCTGCATCCATTGCACGAATACCATCGACCCAGACGCCAGTGGCATTAATGACGCACTTTGCATTGATTTCAAAAACGCTACCCGTCTCTGCATCTTTGCATTTCAAGCCACTGAGCTTGTGATGCTGATGAAAAAGCGATTCAACAGAGCAATAATTCAATACAAGAGCACCTTTCTTTTGCGCTGTTCTTGCAATTTCAAGCGCTAGGCGCGCATCGTCAAACTGGCCATCCCAGTACTGCACGCCTCCCCGTAAACCCGTCGATTGCACTTGGGGTAAGCGATCCAGAACTTCTTGTTTGTTTAAAAATTGGGTGGAACCAATTGCAGATTTACCCGCTAACAGGTCGTATAACTTGAGACCGATGCCGTAAAAGGCAGTTTCCCACCACTTGTACGAAGGCATTACGAACGCCAAGGGTTGCGCAATATGTGGCGCGTTATGTAGAAGCACAGCTCTCTCATGCAAGGCTTCTCTGACTAGTGACAAGTTGCCTTGCGCTAAGTAACGGACTCCTCCGTGGACTAATTTTGTCGCTCTCGAAGAGGTACCTTTTGCAAAATCATGGGCTTCCAATAAAACTACTTTATATCCGCGAGAAGCTGCATCCAAGGCCACGCCAAGACCAGTCGCACCACCACCAATGATGGCCAGATCGTAAACATCTGTTGCGCGCAATTGATCGAATAGAGCCGAGCGTTGCATGGAAATAAAACAAGATTCACATAAAAAAGGGATCCATCCATCAATCAGGACGGATCCCTTTGGATTAACACCAAACTAAAGATGAAAAATTAACGTACGCGGCCTTCTTTCCATGCGTTGAGTAATTTTTCATAGGCAATGGTTTCACCCTTTGGCTTCTCGTTAGCCAGTTTTTTCCAAGGTGCACCTGTATCGCTCAAGTACTTGGCAGGATCACCTTTGGGATTGAGCTTAGGTGCGCAATTGGCCATACCTGCTCGCTCCAAACGCGACATCACTTGGTCCATTTCTTCAGCCAAGTTATCCATCGCACCTTGTGGTGTTTTCTCGCCCGTCACAGCTTGCGCTACGTTCTTCCACCAGAGTTGTGCCAACTTGGGATAGTCAGGCACGTTGGTTCCAGTAGGTGTCCAGGCAACCCGTGCAGGGCTACGATAGAACTCCACCAAGCCACCCAACTTAGGCGCCATGTCCGTCATCGCTTGGCTTCGGATATCGCTTTCACGAATTGGTGTCAAACCGACGATGGTCTTCTTGAGGGAAACGGTTTTACTCGTCACAAACTGTGCATACAACCAAGCAGCAGCTGTGCGGTTCTCATCATGGTTCTTGAAGAAAGTCCATGAACCTACGTCTTGGTAGCCGTTTTGCATACCTTGCTTCCAGTAAGGTCCGTTAGGCCCTGGTGCCATACGCCACTTTGGAGTGCCGTCAGCATTGACCACTGGCAAACCAGGTTTGGTCATATCGGCTGTAAAAGCGGTGTACCAGAAGATTTGCTGTGCAATTTGGCCTTGCGCAGGAACTGGCCCCGCTTCACCAAAGGTCATGCCTGTGGCTTCTTTGGGTGCGTATTTCTTCATCCAGTCAACATACTTGGTCAGTGCGTAAACCGCTGCAGGTGAGTTAGTCGCACCACCACGAGAAACGGACGCACCTACCGGTGTACAACCGTCTGCACCGACACGAATGCCCCACTCGTCTACTGGCATACCGTTAGGAATACCTTTGTCGGCTGTACCGGCCATAGACAACCAAGCATCGGTGAAACGCCAACCTAAAGAAGGGTCTTTCTTACCGTAGTCCATGTGACCATAGATAGGCTTGCCGTCAATGGTTTTGACATCATTGGTAAAGAAATCCGCGATGTCTTCATAAGCGCTCCAGTTCAATGGAACACCCAATTCGTAACCGTATTTGGCTTTGAACTTGTCTTGCAAGTCTTTGCGTGCAAACAAGTCTGCACGGAACCAATACAGATTGGCGAACTGCTGATCAGGTAATTGGTACAGTTTTTTATCAGGCGCCGTGGTGAAGCTAGTGCCGATGAAATCTTTCAAGTCCAAACCAGGATTGGTCCACTCTTTACCTTTTCCGGCCATGTAGTCAGACAAAGGCAAAATTTTTCCGTAACGGTAGTGGGTGCCAATCAAGTCAGAGTCAGAAATCCAGCCGTCATAAATAGACTTGCCTGATTGCATCGATGTTTGGAGTTTTTCCACCACATCGCCCTCTTGGATCAAGTCGTGTTTAACCTTGATGCCCGTGATTTCTTCGAATGCCTTTGCAAGGGTTTTAGACTCGTATTCATGTGTGGTGATGGTTTCAGACACCACTGAAATTTCTTTCACCCCTTTGGCTTGCAGTTTTTTAGCCGCATCGATGAACCATTTGAGTTCGGCCTGTTGCTTGTCTTTGCTCAGGGTCGATGGCTGGAACTCACTGTCCACCCATTTTTTGGCTTCGGCTTCTCCCGCCCAAGCACCATGACCTAGAACCAATGCGGTGGCAGCGAATGCCAGAGCCCGGTATTTCAACTTCATGTCAGTCTCCTCGTTTCAAAAGCTTCCCTGTGGTTATGAAAAACATCGGTCCGAGGGAAGATTCAGACCGGGTTACTTGCATGTCTGTTCAGCCTTTGCGTAAAACAAAAGCCAACCACACAACACTCATTGCAGTTCCCCACCAAATGCTGGGGTCCTCGTTCAAACTCAGCCACTGCGCAAACACGCCAGCCAAGCCTAAAAATGTCAAATGAATATAGGCTGCACCTAACAATCCAATAAACAATCTGTCGCCGCGCGTTGTCACGATAGGCAAAAAACCTTTGCGGGCTACAGTTGGAAAACGAATTTCCAAGTAAGTCATACAAGCCAGCATAAGCACTACGCAGATAAAAAATACAGCAACGGGGGGGCTCCAAGCCATCCATTCCAACATGTCAGCTCCTATTCCTTTTCAGCATGCATTGCGAGATAGCGATGATGTGTTTCATACACGCCCCATCGCAAACCCTTTGGCGATGTAGTGACGCACAAACCAAATCACAATCGCACCAGGAACAATCGTCAAGACCCCGGCAGCGGCTAAAGTAGCCCAATCCATGCCCGAAGCACTCACCGTGCGCGTCATAGTGGCAACGATAGGCTTGGCGTTCACGCTAGTCAATGTTCGGGCTAGCAATAACTCAACCCAGCTAAACATGAAACAGAAAAAAGCGGTCACACCCACGCCTGCTTTGATCAAGGGCATAAAGATAGCAATAAAGAAGCGTGGAAAGCTATACCCATCGATATACGCAGTCTCATCAATTTCACGCGGAATACCCGACATAAAACCTTCTAATATCCAGACAGCGAGCGGCACATTGAAAAGCAAATGCGATAAGGCTACGGCAATGTGGGTATCCATCAAGCCGACAGTGGTGTAGAGCTGAAAAAACGGCAGTAAAAATACTGCAGGCGGTGTCATACGGTTTGTCAGCAACCAAAAGAAAACATGCTTATCTCCCAAGAAGCTGTATCGAGAAAATGCATAGGCTGCAGGCAAAGCTACCAAGACCGAAACAACTGTATTGATTGCCACATAAATCAAACTGTTGATGTAACCCGAATACCACGAGGCATCTGTAAAGATAGTCATGTAGTTGTCAAACGTCAGGTGATTGGGAAACAAACTGAACGTGGACAAAATTTCTTCATTGGTTCGCAAGCTCATATTGAGCATCCAATAAATGGGCAGCAAAGCGAAAACAATGTAGAGCCACAAAAAGATGGTCCGCTTTTTAAAACGTTGCTCATCCATGGGTTTGCTCCTTGGCTTGGGTACCAACTTGCTGCATCCAGTTGTACAGGATGAAACAGAGCAACAAAATGATCAAGAAGTAAATCAGCGAAAAGGCTGCTGCTGGACCTAAATCGAACTGACCCACTGCTTTTTGTGTCAAATACTGACTCAAGAAAGTTGTAGCGTTGCCTGGCCCCCCACCGGTCAGCACGAAAGGTTCTGTATAAATCATGAAGCTGTCCATAAACCGCAACAACACAGCAATGATCAATACACCACGCATTTTGGGTAACTGGATAAATCTGAATACATCCAGCTTGCTTGCACCATCAATACGAGCAGCTTGGTAATACGCGTCCGGAATACTGCGTAAACCTGCATAGCAAAGCAGAGCCACTAATGGCGTCCAATGCCAAATATCCATCAATAAAACTGTTAGCCAAGCATCGGTTGCATTGCCGGTGTAGTTGTAATCGATGTTCATCAACTGCAAGGTAGCGCCCATCAATCCAATATCAGCACGTCCATATATTTGCCAGATCGTGCCCACCACATTCCAAGGTATAAGCAATGACAACGCCACTACCACCAAAGTGATGGAAGCACGCCATCCAACTGCAGGCATGGACAAAGCCAAAAGAATTCCCAAAGGAATTTCACAGGCCAATACCGAAAATGAAAAAATAATTTGCCGCCACAGCGCTTCGTGTAAATCTGGGTCTCGCATCACGGAGGTGAACCACTCAGTGCCAACAAAAACACGGCGCTCAGGGGAAATGATGTCTTGCACCGAGTAATTCACTACCGTCATCAAAGGAATGATGGCTGAGAAAGCAACGCACAGTAAGACCGGCAAAATCAAAAACCAAGCTTTTTGATTGACAGGTTTCATACCACCAACTCCTCGTTGTGATAGAAACATGTGTGATTACCTATCAAGGAAACATGTACGCTAGACCCCACCGCAAAGTGTTGCGTTGTCAATGGCAAACGTGCTCGCAATACTTGCCCGTCACACTGAAGCGTCATCAACACACTGGTACCCAAATCTTGCACACGTTCAACTTGCGCAGGAATCGTGTTAATTGATGGTTGCGCCTCCACTTGCACGTATTCAGGCCGAATACCAAGTTTGATGCTAGATAAGCCCTGTAGGCTTTGCGCTTGTTGCATATCAAGATCTATACGGCGTTCACCAATCAAAAGAGACTGGGCATGCACTTCGCCTTGTAGGAAATTCATACCGGGAGATCCAATGAAGTGCCCCACAAAAGTATGCGCAGGTTTTTCAAACAAATCTTCTGCAGATCCAATTTGCACGGCCTTGCCGCGCGTCATGACCACTACTTCTTGGGCAAACGTCAGCGCTTCAACTTGGTCGTGTGTCACATAAATTAATGTCAATTTGAGCTCTTGGTGAACTTGTTTGAGCTTGCGACGTAATTGCCACTTAAGATGCGGATCGATCACCGTGAGTGGCTCGTCAAACAAAATGGCAGACACATCTGGTCGCACCAAACCACGGCCTAATGAAATTTTTTGTTTCGCATCGGCTGTTAAACCAGATGCACGTTGGTTTAATTTCCCATTGAGTTCTAGCATTTCGGCGATTTGACCCA